>Ga0209630_10005694_pt1 | contig 10458 bp, 4 predicted proteins | sample COG_01_FD_184745 | JGI IMG/M metagenome (GOLD analysis project Ga0209630, IMG submission 184745) | Pelagic Microbial community sample from North Sea - COGITO 998_met_01 (SPAdes) (version 2) | ecosystem: Environmental > Aquatic > Marine > Neritic zone/Coastal water | place: Helgoland, sampling... | reverse complement strand
CCCCCTGCCGCACCAAAGCTCTTTGTAAACGTCCCCATCATGATGTCAACGTCTGCTGGATCCACACCAAGTTCTTCGCAGACGCCCCTCCCAGTAGCTCCAACTGCACCGATGGAGTGCGCTTCATCAAGCCAAATATACGCGCCATACATCTTGCACACGCGCACGATGTCGGGCAGGCAGCACAGCTCACCTTCCATTGAGTAAATGCCCTCTACAATGACGAGAATTTTGTTGTATCTTGGACCCTTCCCCGCGACTGCATCTTGTAGAATCAACTCCAAGTCACCGGGGCAGTTATGTTTAAAAGGCTTAACTTTCGCACCGGAGAGTCTGACGCCCTCTACGATAGAATTATGGTTCAGGGCATCTGAAATGATTAAGTCGCCTTTACCACATAGCGCAGGGATCACTGTCGAGTTGGTTGCGAAGCCCATCCCGACAACAACTGCAGCCTCCTTCCCTACGAACTTCGACGTCGTCTCCTCGACCTCGCGTATAGGTAAACTGTAACCGAGTTCTGCGGAAGGCGAGCCGTTGGTGATCGGGTGATCCATCACAGCCTTACGCACAAGCGGGGTGCAGTGTGTGTTCAACCCACCGAATCCGAGATAGTTGTATGACCCTAGGTTGAGGCAACGTCTCGATTGTCTGGTCGTGACGAGCTTGCTGAAGTAGCCGCGGTCGGAGGTCGGCTCGCGAATTGCTACGTCGATCCAATCCTCAGGTGACGAATAAACTGGGCGGTTGAAGACGTCTTCGATGTTGCCGTAGAGGTTGCGGATATAAAAGAAATCTTGAAGCTTTCCTTTCGAGAGCGCAGGGAGGTCATTGCGGTCGCCGTTGACGTCATCAGTGCGCCAGTCCTTGATACCTCTGAGGGAGTTGAAAGTATTTTTCGCAAGACCCTCGGCGACCTTTTTGTTTGGGGGTAAAAACATAGGTTGGATCGTATCGGTTCGGTTACTTTTGAAGGAGGAAAAGAGTAGGAAAAAGGCAAAAAGACAGCTGGGACAGTTTTCGGCGAGCCACGTAGCCTCGCCGTGCGATCGCTGCGCGGGAGACATGTCGAGTTGGAGGAGGCTCGGGGTGATGAAGACGCGACGGACGTGACGATCATGCCGTTAGGTCGTGAACATCGACTTCAGTCGATCGAACGGGTGATCCGCATCCGATGCGTCGCAAGCCGTCCGCACGATGCGGACAGAGAAACAAAGTTTCACCAACAGACAGAATCACAAGTTGTTTACCGAAGCGTCGCTCGCTCCGATAACGTGCACGGGTCGGGGAGGGAGATATTCGTGATTAGACTCACGTAGATGGCGTACTGGTAGTATGTCGCCGCGTCATGCCCTAGCACCCTGTATGCCGAGCCCGACTTCGCGAGACGCGTCGAGTCCGGAGCGTACGCATCATACTCCATGCCGCGTCTTCTCCTCTACACTTGCGCACCAACAGACTTAGGATGCGCGATCGACGTGCAATCAGTCGGGCCAGACGTGGAAGGCTATTCAGGGACGGATGTTGGTGGGGTCCAGATTTGTGCACCTTCCCGCGACTACGGCGAGTGCGGCCGAGGTCGAAAGGCACGAGGCAATGGACGACTGATCCTCAACACGTCTAACACTGTGCCTTCGAAGGTACAGTACAGCACGTGTACACGTACTGTACGTGTACGTGTACGTTGTACGAAAGTACTAAAGTACTTTCGAAAGTACTTTGAAAGTACTTTCGTACGAAAGTACTTTCGTACTTTCGTACTTCCAGAAGTAACTTCGAAGGTACAGCTGTACACGTACACGTAGGGCCATATGTACATACAACGTTTGGGTACAATATTATCTATCTATCTACGGACAACAGTATCTAACTATCTATCTATCTACGAAGATATCTATCATTTCTTCAGTATTTCTTCAACTTACTGTACAGTACCTTCGTACCTTCGAAGGTACTTTCGTACGAAATAAAGTACTTTCGCGTACTTTAAAAAAGTAACCTGCCTTCGTCGTACTCCACGTGTACTCATACTGTAGCTAGCTAGCTACGAAGGTAGTCTAGCTAGCTACGAAGGTAGCTAGCTAGCTAGCTAGCTGCGAGTAGCTAGATAATACCTTCGAACGAAAGTACCTTCGAAGGTACTTTCGTAGCTTTTTAGAAGATGGAATTTCGAAAGTACTTCCGGAAATATTAGAATACGATACTGTACAGTGTACAGCTGTACACGTGTACAGCAGTGGTTAACTTACTAAAATTTCGACACGTACACGTACGTGTACTGTACAGTTACGTGTACAGTAAATAATGATGACTGCCGGAAAAAAAAAGTAAATAAATAAGTACGAAAGTACTTTCGTATTTCAAAGTACTGCAGTTTTAACTCACAATCGACGGTCTAATTTCGCTCGACCCGCAAAAGTCTTCGCTTTCGAAAAACTAAGTAAACTAAATTTACCATTATTTATTTACTATTAAAAGTTATCCCCTGGCTGTACACGTACACGAACACTTTTAGATACTTCCGTAATCTTCCGTACATGTACGGTACACGAAGCCCTACCTACGAAGATAGCAAGATACGGAAGTACTTCCGTACTTCCGGAAATAGATACTTTCGTACCTTCGAAGACACGAAGGTAGTACGGAAGTACCATGTACAGTACACGTACGTGTAATATCAGTGTATTATCTACGAAGGTACCTGCGAAAGTAGCTAGCTACCTTCGGAGGTAGCTACTACGTAGGTAGCTAGTCTGGTCTAGCTAGCTACTAGTCTATCTCTAGACTAGCTAGCTAGCTATCTATTTGTCCACGTTCGTACATGTACGTGTAGCTTACGGAAGTACGGAAGTACTATTGTATGTAGCTCTACGAAGGTAAATACACCCGATGTCGTACAAACAAGCACAGAAGTCAGCATGTGCAGACGATTGGGAAGTAGCTGTGCAAAAGGAATTGCAACAGCTGATAGACTTCAAGACCTGTGAAGTGATAAAGCCGGAAGACATTCCTGCTGGTAAAAATATCACTGGGTCGAAGATCGTTTTCAAAACTAAGCTGACAGCTGATGGGAACATTGAGAAGAGAAAATGCAGAATAGTTGCACTTGGATATTCACAAATATATGGTGTAGACTATCTGGAGAACTTCTCGCCCACACCAATGAGAGCCGATACCACGTTGATATGTGGGGTCGTATGTGTACAACCGGTGTTGGTCCTGCAGGGTCTGTCGACCGTGCGGAGGATACGGTGGGCGTTGTGTTGTGTTTGTTATTCGAAATTGTATCCTAGCTATCTATGATATGTTTGGAACAGCTAGTCATATTGTACATGTACTGTTGTACATATATTGACAGCTAGTACGGAAGTACCTTCGAAGGTACGAAAGTACTTTCGTACTTCCGGAAGTACTTCCGGAAGTATCCCACTATTTCACCTTCATAAAAAAAACGGAGGTACGTATACTGCTGTACACGTATCCCTTGTGTACAGACGACCGTACCTTCGAAGGTGAGGAAGTACTTCCGGATGCATAGTCTAATGACATATGACTATGATGTCTAGCTAGCTAGCTACCTTCGACGGTAGCCAGCCCAACAAGTTGCAGTTCCGGAAGTACACTATGACAACTGTAGGGAACTAGGGATACCATCTGTACACGACCTACGTACATATATTCATATGCGCACAGTACTGTGTGTGCGTGTACGGAAGAGTACAACGTTGTTCGGAAATGCTGAAGCCCTAGCTTGTAGTTTACAACCGTTGTACGAAAGTACTTTCGAAAGTACCTTCCTAGCTAGCTACGCGCGTTCGAAGGTAGCTACGAGTAGCTAGCTAGCTAGCTAGCTAGTCTAGCTACCTACGAAGGTGGTGCAGAAGTGTACACTGATGCGTTGTACGGAGGTACGAAAGTACCTCGGTACTTCCAGTACAATGTACGAAAGTACTTCCAAGTACTTTCGTACAACGTTGTACGGATTGATATTTGTTTTTCTCAAGATAGGGCTAGTTGTACCGTGGCCGTAGCCAGTCCTAGCCCTACATTTAGGGCTACTGTAGGGCTATGAGATTACCCCCACCAATTTTTCAGTTGGACTCTGCATGATGCATAGCTGCAATAGACGAGGTGCCCTAAGTGAAAATCGTATGACGCCCTGTAAGCCGCGTACTCTACTCGTATCGGCCAAATTTTAACGGTGCGATTTTTTTATTCCCAATTCGTATGAGCGTAGTCAGACGCACCCCCTCACGTCCGCGCTTCCCCATGCGCCGTCGCAGCGCGGATTGACCTGAAACTTTGCGCAGCAGCTATTTGCGATATTAGACACCAGATTCATGCGTTTGCGCGGCGGACAGAAGACGGGAAGCGCGGACGTATCTGACAGACGCTCATGCTGTACTGTAAGAATTTGGAAATAAAAAAACCGCATTTTAATTTGGTGACCTAGCTAGGGCACCTAGCTCCGAAGGTACCTTCGTAGCTAGCTGCATACTGCAAATGCTGCACATTGTACTGTACAGTAGAATGCGTCTACAGCTCTACACTAGCTAGCTAGGGCTACTATTGCTGTACAGAAGTACGGAAGTACTTCCGGAAGTACCTCCGGAAGTACTTCCGGAAGTATGAGACTTCCGGAAGTACAACTACTTCCGCATCTTTCGTACTTTCGTACTTTCGTACTTCTGTAGTCTGTACTCTGTTCTGTAAATACTACATAGACTAGCTAGACTACTACCTTCGAAGGTACCTTTCGTTACTGTATCGTTTACCTTCGTACGAAGATAGATACCTTCGTACCTTCATATTTTATGTACGTTGTACGTGTAGTTGTACGTGTACTTTTATTAACTTACACTACGGAAGTATTCTATTTCCGGAAGTAGTACAGTAACGCGTTGTACGTTGTACGGAAGTACGAAAGTACTTCCGGAAGTTAATCGTACGAAAGAACAACATAATGTACGTGTACACGTTGTAGTCTATGTTGTACAAAGTTACTTCCGGAAGTACACGTACAACGAGTAACATTTCTGTACTTTCGTACCTTCGAAGGTACTTTCGTACTTTCGAAAGTACGTAGCTACGTACTACGTAGCTACGTACAGTACTTCCGGAAGTACGAAAGTACTTTCGTACTTTCGAAAGTACAGTACTTGAAGTACCTTCGAAGGTATTCTATCTAGCTACTAGCTAGCTTAGTTGTTTTACGTACGAAAGTACGAAAGTACAATACAAGCAAGACCTCTCAGAGAATTTTACATTTCCGGAAGTATCTACGATAGTACAAGTACAGTATGTGTATCACTCGTGTATCTAGTAACGTTGTACGACTGTTGTACGTGTACGACCGTGTACACGTAGGGCTACGTGAGTGCTAACGTTGTAGTCGTGTACCTTCGTACAGCTGTGCACGTCACGTACACGTACTTCCCCGTGTTGTAGACCTCGCGCCCTCGCTTGACGAAGTTCGTGTCTCTCGCTTCTGTCTTGCGCATCCTGCAAATTGTTGAGCGCTGGTCATTTTTCGACGTGAACACAATCAACGAAGCAATGCAGGTGAACATTCGAACATGCGATCTTTCATCCGCACTCCCCGGACTGATTTCTCGACTTGATATGAGGCGGAACTCCCTCTTTCTCAAAAAAGTCTCCTGCATTTTTCTCAGGCGGCAACTTGCGCGATTTCAATCGCGACCGCAGCGCCTTCGAGTCGCAAATTTTCCTCACGCAAGATGATCCGAGGATCAATGTTTTTTCGAAAGGTTTGATCACCCATTTCTTCGTTTCTAAGGCATGGCATCTCGAAGTAATTCTTAGCAACTGACTTTCAGTGCCCCTGAAAGCTCGTTCTGCATAACTTCTGAGATAATTTCTTCTTTCCTCGTCTCTACCACGGCACGATTTTAGGCTACCCCACTCACGCTCGGCACGAATCCATGTGCTGGGAAACCATTCGCGCGATCTCGCCATGCGCGATTAGTTACTTCAGCGATGATGTCTGTATCTTCCTCTCCTCCAGCCTCCATAGAGGGTTTTGGGGATCACTGTTTTAAGGGCGCGGTCGCGAAAAAGTACCTCTCAAAATACGGAGAATCTGAAAAGCTCCTGGAGGATCCAACTTGGCCTAGGCGGCCCGGCAAAGCTGACATCGTCGCGAAGGCTGTCCTCGATTGGGCTGTCGACAACGGTGCTTCCGTGTTTTGCCACTGGTTTCAACCCATGGCTTCATCTGGTGTCCGCCATGGTCTATCTGCCCAGGTTCACCAGACTATGTTTGAGTTTGACAAGGACGGGAAGCCATTTTTCAAATTCGAAGGAGAACAGCTCCTCCAAGGCGAGACTGACGGATCTTCATATCCGAATGGTGGCATGCGCGCAACTCACACCGCCGGTGGCTATCTCTCAATCGACCCACTTTCACCCATCTTTCTTCGCGAAGATACCATATTCATCCCAGCAGCTTTTGTATCATACAATGGCGATGCCCTTGATGAAAAGACTCCTCTTCACAGAGCAACTCAAAAAATGTCTAAGGAAGGCACTCGTCTTCTGAAGTTGATGGGGTATGACGTCGATGGACTCATCAATAATATAGGCCTCGAACAGGAAATCTTTTTGGTGCCTCGGCATGCGTTTTACCGTCGTCCTGACCTGCAGTTTACTGGTCGCACCATCACGGGCAAACAACCAGCTCGTGGGCAAGAGATGAGTGATCACTACATGGCCCCAATTTCTCGTGCTACTACTGCATTCGACTGCATGCGTCAGATCCAGTCAGAGTGCTTCAAGATCGGCATTCCTCTCAAAACTCGCCACCGCGAGGTCGCACCAAACCAATATGAATTCGCCCCACTATTCGGGAACGTGATCAGTCAGACAGATCAGAACTTGATGGTTATGCAGATTATTGAAGAAGTTGCTTCTGAGAATGGCCTAGCTGCCCTGCTACAAGAAAAACCATTTTCTGGGATAAATGGTTCAGGTAAGCATAACAATTGGTCAATTGGCACTGTTGACGGCGTGAACCTCTTGAACCCTAAGCAGATAAACACCGCGTCGAAGAACGATGCGGTTTTTCCTGTTATAATGGCTGCGCTTGTCTCTGCCATCGATAAGCATGGTGACCTCATGCGCCTTTCTATTGCCTCACCAGGAAATGATTTTCGCCTTGGCGCGATGGAGGCTCCCCCAGCTGTAATGTCTACGTACCTTGGTGATGACATGACACGGTACTTACTAGATCTAATGAAGACTGGCAAGGCAGCTGCCTACACTCCTTCAAAAAAGAAACTAGCATTCGGCGCCGAAGTTATCAGTGATATCGAGGTACCTTCTGAAGACCGTAATCGCACCTCGCCGTTCCCTTATGGCGGTTCCCGCTTCGAGTTCCGTGCCGCTGGCTCATCTCAGAACGTATCCTTGGTAAACACGGTTCTCAACACCATTGCTGCTGAGGCTTTCAGCATCGTTGCCGACCGCATCGAGTCAGGTGAGGAGCCATTAAAAATTGCTCAGGATCTCCTCAAGCAACACTCCAAGGTAATTTTCAATGGCGACGGCTACGACCCTGAATGGCCTGAGAAGGCTGTTGAAAAGGGCATTTGGCGCATTGACTCTGGCGTCGAGGCCATAAAAAAGCTTACGGATGCCAAGAATACCGATCTATTTCAAAAGATGGGCGTGCTTACCCCTCGCGAGTGTGAAGCCCGTCGCACGGTGCTTCTTGAACACTACACGGCTACAGTTGAGATGGAGGCCTTGACTTTGATTGACATAATCAACCAGCACGTGATTCCTTCTTGTAAAAAGGCCGAGCTTAACTTTGTGAAGCAGCTCGAAGACTCTGTCAAGTCCTTGAAGAGGTCTCTCCACGAGATCCATATATCATCTGAAGCGTCAGATGCCGCTGCACTTGCGCGCATTCTCCGCCTTGACACTATGATCAAGGTCCGAGAGGTATGCGATGAGGCTGAGTCACTTTGCCCTCCTTCCTTGTGGAGTCTTGCGACTTACTCAGAGCTACTTTTCTTGGATACATACCCTGAGGGTGATCTCCTTCTTTGAACTGAATGTCTTCAAGAACTACTATTTCAGAACTCAATTCCGTCCTTGTATATTTTTGCTGAAAGTGTTAGGATTGGGAACAAGCGCCAGGATATACCTTCGAAGGTACATATCTATCTAGGATGGGAGGGGTACCTCTGCCTTTGCCCCAAAAAACTGGGTCAAGCATGGGACTCTATACAACTCTTTGGTGTGATTAAAAATACTGGTGACCAGTGGACTCAGTTAGCTCGTTGTTCGAAAGAAAAAAAGGGGAGTGAGAATGGAATGTGTTAAACAACAACAACTTTATCCACACTGCTTCTTTCTATGAAGGTAATGACCAGCACTTGGAGACAAGTGAAATTCATAGGAACGAAATAAATTATACATTCTCTAAACAAACAAATTTTTGTTCTCGTCGGGTCCTCATACTCCTGTGCTGATACTTAGACTACATTTTGGCTAGACACTCTGCAGTGCTACGAGTAGACTGCTAGCTAGCTTATTAGTACGGAAGTACTTCCGGAAGTATTCTATACCTTCGAAGGCACGGAAGTACTTCCGGAAGTACTTCCATATCTTGGAAGGTATCTAATTTTCAGCTGCGACTACTGTGTATCTTTCGCTTGACAGAATGCCAAACAAATCTACTCTAAGGTATACAGTGACACTACAAACTTTCCGTTGAGTACGCAAAGACACAATCGGAAAGAAAATTTCCAAAGTAAGTTAAAATACTGCAAACTGTTTCATTTAAGGAGTTCATTGACGGTAAGCAGGACCTTCAAACGAACACCTTCGTGGCTCAAAGTTCACCACACTTTCGTACAAGAGATATCTTCCTCAGTTAAAAGAAATTTGGCAGCAAAATCTCCTTAACTCCAAGCAGCCGAGGAGAAAATTCAGAGCTCCGAATCACAATTCTCCATTATGAGTGAATAGACTTTTCAGTCACTTGAAGGATTCCTACTTCTACAAGAACCGCTGGTCCAAATTCGAAGTACTTCTCTGTTCTGAAAAGTAAGGTACTGGCTGTGGCCAGTATGACGTAAGAGTAAAAGCAAAGCCCACGATTCTAAGAATCTGTGGTACGGTTAGTATCTTATCATCCCGACAGACAGTTCTTCAATTCACAGACTTCGATGAAACCTATATTTTGAGAAAGTTGCTGTTACGTTGTGATGATTGTCAACCGTGAGCGACTCTTACTCAGTATCCCAGCTCGCAGCTGTCAGGGACACGACTTTCCCCTTATGATAGCCCACGGGATGCGACATACTTACGCGATACGCAACTTCAGCTTCGACGACAGCCTCGTCCAGAAGGTCTACGCCGGAAATGACAATAAGATTACGCGATCTGTGTCCAAGCGACACTGCAGATATGGGGATGTAGTTCAGAGAAGTCGACGTCCGCTGGTTCGGACAAGCGACCAACATTCCCTGTCTATCAGATAGGCTGGAAACAGAAAGACGAGCGGGAAGATGTTCACGCAACTGCTCTGACTGCCGGGGAACATTTCCTCGGAAAACGCGTGCACTTTCCCCTCTCACTTCCGTCAATATCCTTCGACCAAGCGTAAGTGGATCAAGACCAGTTCTTATCTCTTCCGTCACGCTTACCAGGTCCGAAACGCCGCGTCGCATCTCGTTATGCATCGCGTCTACATTAGCCGAGCGTGTGAGTATTTCAGCGTCTGCGCGAAGTTCGCTGATGAAACCTACGGTTTTGAAAGGGCAAGTGCCATCAGTAGAAGTGAATAGAAAGTGACGGGCTGCGACTGCGTGGAAACAGCTCCGTGTCAGGTAGCACCTAGTGCGCGGCCTGTTAATCTGCCGAGTCCCCGCGCAAGTATTGGCAAATCTTTTGTTCCTAGGGTAACTGCTAGAACCCCAATGGTGACGACGAACTCTCCCAGCCGCATACTCGTGTCTTTTTGTGAACAGTGTGACCGCTACAGGGTATTAGCTAGACTAGCTAGGGCTACACGTGTACAATGCGGTACTTTCGTACAGCACTGGTACTGCACTGGTACACGTACAGCATTTTAGTTTATTGACAAGGGAGTGCCTGTGGCTACGCTCACAATTTAATAAGAATCGAATATTTTTTGGCGAATCCAAGGTGGCCTGTGGGTGCGCTTCGCTGCACCGTAAAATTATCCGCGCTTCGCCTGTGACTCCACCGTGTGCCAGCGTGCTCCGCTTGCGCTGACGCGCGCTCCGCCCGTCGCGCCTTCGGCGCTCCAGTGGCGCGCTCCGCGCGCACCCCGGCGACTCCACCATCTGCCAGCGAGCATGCTCCGCCTGCGCTGGCGTGCTCTCCGCCTGTCGCGCCTTCGGCGCTCCAGTGGCGCGCTCCGCGCGCACCACCGCGACTCCATCATGCGTTAACGAAATCCGCCAC
>Ga0209630_10005692_pt1 | contig 10459 bp, 10 predicted proteins | sample COG_01_FD_184745 | JGI IMG/M metagenome (GOLD analysis project Ga0209630, IMG submission 184745) | Pelagic Microbial community sample from North Sea - COGITO 998_met_01 (SPAdes) (version 2) | ecosystem: Environmental > Aquatic > Marine > Neritic zone/Coastal water | place: Helgoland, sampling... | reverse complement strand
TTCATTGGTAGGTATTTTAAGTTTATTAAATATTATTGATAGCTCATTAACAAGACTTATATTAATATCTCTCTGGATGTTTTCAATTGCTTTTGCACTTTCTGCAATTTTAATAGTTTTGGTTGTATAAATTGAATTACATATATTTTGATAAAGATTTTTTACTTTTAATAATGTTTTATTATTGTTAGCACCTATAACTTTAGTTATTGATTTAATTACATTAATTTTATCTCCTGGATTAACTCTTTCTGGTGAATATGCTAAATCAAAATCTTTTTGATATTTTAATTTCGAATATCTTTCAATAATAGGGGCACAAATTTCCTCTGTACAGCCTGGAAAGGTTGTAGATTCAAAGACTACAATACTTTTTTTTTTGATTGACCTGCCAATTAATTTACTTGCGTTTATTAGCATTGTTAAATCAGGTTTTTTCAAATTTGTAATTGGAGTTGGTACAGTTACTATATAGAAGTTTAAATCTTTAATTAGATCCTCATTATTTGTAAAAAATAAATTCTTATTTAAAAAATCTTTACTTTTATGCTGTTTATTTGAGTCTAGTCCTTTATTTAATTCTTTAACTCTATTCTTGCTAATATCATAAATAATTACTGAATATTTTTTCGAGAAGGCTATGGCTAAGTCTAATCCGACATATCCTGCACCAATGATTGCAATATCATAATTTATAGTTTTTGTTCTCATGTTTTTAAAAAAAATTAATAATAGATAACATATATATGAAATTAAAATAATAAATTTGATTTTAGCAACTTTAGCAATTATGTTTCTTATGAAATGCTTTGTGTTTGATACTATAAACTAAAGCCATCATCAACAATAATATTTTGCCCATTTATATATCTACTGCTATCGCTTAATAAAAATATAAGTGTATCATTTAAATCCCCCTCATTTAGTAAACCTTTATTAAGAGACATTTTGTTATATTTTTTTACAAAAATTTTAGATTGGTTGTTAAAAATACCTCCGGGACTTAATGCATTCACTCTTATATTCATACCTTTAAAGTATTTTGCCATATATTTTGTGATATGTATTAGTCCTGATTTAGTAGCTGCATATTCGATTGGCATTGTCATTTTAGTGCCTTCATAAATTTCAAATCTTGGTATCATAAATCCATAAATTGAAGACATGTTTATAATGTTTCCATATCCTTGTTTTTTGAAATAAACACTAAATTGCTGCGATGTTGTGAAATAACCACCTAAATGTAGTCCAATATTTTCAACAAAATCCTGATGATCAATATCAAAAAAATGCTTTCCATAATTTTTATTTCTTGGATACGCATTATTAATTAGAGCATCTATTTTACCAAATTTCTTATGCAAATATTTAATTGAGGCAATTACACTTTTTTTTGAAGTAATATCCAATTGCACAAAGTCTATACATTGTGAATTAAAATTTTTATCAAACCTATTTTTAACTTTTAAACACAATTTTTTATTTTTATCAGCTATAATTGCTATGCCTTTATTTTCTAGAATAGCTCTAACAAACTCTTGTCCCAAAAGTCCTGCGGCACCAGTAACAACACATACCTTCCCATTTAAATCAAATTCTTTTTTAATTTTTGTATTTGTGGGTATTTTGATTTTAGTTATTTTATACATTAGTTTAAAATTATAATCTTTAATAAGTTAAAATCTATAAAATATTTTTTTATTATAACCTTTAAAATTTAAATCTAATTTAAATAAATTATTACTAATGGTAGCCCGCAATTTTTTTATAAAAATTAATTTCATCATTATAATCATCTAGTGAAAGAAGGTTGTTCTTTATACCTTGAGTGAATGACTTAGTTTGCAAATAAATACCTGGTTTAAAATTTTTTTCTAAAGTTGTTTTTAATTTTATTTCCTTAATTTTAAAAGAACCTCTCCTCTGAAAAAAAAGCTTTTCTAAAGGACATAAAAAATATTTACCTCTTTTTGTAAATATCTCAATTGACCATCTACCTCCTGAATGCCAATTAGCATGATAACTAAATAACAATCCTTCCTTGGTCTTACCTGAGCCACAGAATATTGACGGTGATTTGTTCCATGAATATTTTTTCGATATATATGATTTAATGGTATGTGGAGAGCCTCCTAGAAAAAAAGCAAGGTCTACAACATGTGTTGAATTTGCCAAAAACCAATTTTTTAAAACCTTTTTACTTTTATCTAATTTTTCAATCAGATCTGTTCTTTCAGTAAAATCAAAATTAAAACTAATTAATCCCCCATCTTTTTTAATTAATTCTTTAAGCTTTAAAACCGAAGCAAAATATCTTCTATTAAATGCAATCTTAATGTTAGCCTTTTTTTTTTTTGCAAAATCTTGTAATTCTTTTATTTCACGAATATTACAACCCCCAGGTTTTTCTAATAGAATATTTTTAATCCCATAGTTCAATAAATTAAAAGACGTAATTTTTAATTCCTCAACATTTACACAATTTATTACTTTGCTTGGTTTTGAAGGCTTTGATTGTAAAAATTTACATAAACCACCATCAATTACTTTATGATTAGTTATCAAACTAAATTTTTTAGCAGATTCTTTACTTCTGCCAATTATAAGATATTCTAATTTAAGGCTTTTCAAAACTTTTTCATATTCCAAAGCCATACTGCCAGTGCCGATTAACCATATCATTAAATAGTACCTCTTAAGTTATTGGGCATTCTATTAATTTCTTATTTAATATTTTGGACATATGCTCCCTTATAACATCAAGTAAAAAAATATGGTGTTTGCAAGAATTTTCATATGAAACTAACCCACATTTATCATTTAAAATATCATCTATTAAAAACTCTGTCTCATTACTTTGATAGGGTATTTTAATTTTTTTCATATTCTTTAAACCACTATTATAACTTTGCCAAATCTCAGCAGATTCATTAACAACATTTTCAGTTTTTCCATTTTTAATTTTAATATTTAAATATGGATCACAATTGTCGTAACAAGAAATTTTCATAAAATGTCTTTCGATAGCAAATTTTATTGATCCATTTAACTCAAAAAAATTTTTCCCTCTACAACTCTTAGTTATAGTTTCTGAAAAATTTTTATCAACTATCTTAAAGTTATTTTCTTCTACTAGATAAGAAAAAAGGTCAACAAAATGAATAGAGTTACATGCAAAGCCCCAGTGTGATCCAGAAACATCTATCTCAACGGGTGAGTTTAAATTAATCAACTTTTTAATATCTTTGTAAAAAGAGTAAGTTCTTCTTGGGCAGTTTACCCATGCTTTAATAAATCTTTTTTTTAAAATATTTGAGATTATTTTAAAGTCTATAATTTTTTGAAAAAGTACTTTTTCAAAAATTATATTTTTAAAATGACATTTATTTAATAAATCTAGTGTAATATTGGCACGGTTATCAGCTGTGGTACATATAAGACAAATATCAAAGCTTACATCTTTAGGAGCCTCTGTTGTAAAAATTAAATCAGTTAGTTTATTACCATAATTTTTCTTGCTAATTTTTTTTTTTGATAAATCTAAAGCTTTCTCAGATTTATCAAAGATTACCAATGAAAGTTGGTTTTTATTTTTTACAGCTCCTTCAAGATGTCTGCTACCAATATTGCCTGCACCAACAATTAAAATTTTAATAATATTTTTATTCATAAACTAGTTATATTTTAATTATTTCTTTTAAAAGAATAAAACTTTCTGTAAACTTACATCCAGATGTGGATCCTCTATATGATGCTAAGGCTTTAATGTTTCTTTCACTTCTTGGTAATGGATGCTTATCAATTTCACTTTTATAGACTTTCCCTTTTAAATCAGAAATATTGCTCAAAGTCATTTTACTTGATAATTATTACGAAAAACAAAGAATTGTTTTCTTTAAAGCTTCAGCTTGTAATTTCATTTCTTCTTTATTTTTTTGATTGGTTGTAAATTGCATTATCTTTTTTTGGACTTTTTCTGCATTTGGACATATTCCAACATTTGTTTTAAATCGTTCATTCAAACCAGTTTTTTTTAAAATATTTCTTATATCTTCAATTGAGTCTTCGAGATAACAAAGTGTCCAAGCCGCATAAAAACCATCCCCTCCATTTTCAATAAATTTTAGTCTAAATTCTTCCCAACTTACATTATCATTTTCTAATGTGGCCGCAAAAGCATATGAGCTGTTTATATCACCCTCAGGCGTTTTTTGAGCTTTTATCCAGTCACATTTTGTTTCCTCAATTACCTCTCTATACATTCTCGCCATTGTCACTCTTAATTGTACAAACCATTCAAGTTTCTCGAGCTGAGCCAACCCAACCGCTGCTGCCACTTCAGGTAATCTGTACATAAATCCAAATTGAGAATGTCTTTTAAAATTGGGATTTTGAAATATATCTTTAGATGCTCTAATTTTTCCACTTATTGCAGTTGCATTTCTAAAGCCCTGACAAGTTAATTTTCTAAGATTGTCACCAATCTTTTCATCGTTACATGTTAAAATTCCTCCATCACCTGTTGTCAAATGTTTTGAATTTTCAAAACTCCAACTAGCCACATCACCAAATGATCCTTCATTTTTGTTATTATGAGTCCCTAAAAAACATTGAGCACAATCCTCTAAAACACTTAAATCATTTTCTTTGGCAATTTTCATTATTTCTGTCATGTTGCAAACTTGACCATAAAGATGAACAACCATAATTGCTTTTGTTCTCGGAGTAATGCATTTACGAATACTTTCAGGATCAATATTAAATGTTTCTGGATCCACGTCTGCAAAAACAGGAATTGCATTACAGTAAAGTATTGAATTCATGCAAGATATTACAGTCAGTGGAGTTACGATAACTTCATCGCCATATCTAACTCCAAGTGCCCATAAAGCAGCATGCAGTGTGGTTGTTCCTGAATTTGCTGTAATAGCAAATTTAGCATTGAATTTTTTAGCAAAAGCTTTTTCCAAACGAGTATTCATATTTCCGCTTGTTCCACTTGCAAATCCAGAATCTAAAACTTCTTTAATATAATTAAGTTCTTTTTCGTCGAACCGCCATGACAAATCACCCATTTTTTTTTCTCATTATTTTCATAACATATTCTACGATTTTAAAATCTATCAGATCATCAATTTCGTAATTTTGCCATCTCTTTAAATAATAGGGTATAGTTTTATTTGTGTAAAAGGTTTTTTTTTTGTAAAAAGCATTTACACGACTTATATAAATAACGCCATATGGAAAATAAGCTTTATCAAGTTGTTGACTTTGATGAATTTTCTTTATTTTTTTAAAATAAGATTCAACATAACCATCTATGCTTATTTTTTTTGAAATTAATGGATGTTCTAAACTAATTTTTCCCAGACTAATCAATGTTTCTGCTTCTGGATAATCAATAATCTTTTTAATTGAACGATCTATATCTTTTTTTCCTCTCAAAGGAGAAGTTGGCTCAAGTAATACTATATAATCAAATTCTTCTCCCATTTTTTTAAATTTATTAAGAACATGTATCACTGTTTTCCAGGTTGGAGAATTATCTCTAGCAAGTGAAGAAGGTCTCATAAAAAAAACATTTAAACCAGACTTATTAGAAATAACTTTTATTTTTTTACTATCAGTAGAAATATAAACTTTATCTATTAACTTTGAAGATAATGCTGAATTAATAGTCCATTGAATTAATGGTTTACCATCAAGTTTCTTTATATTCTTGTTTACTAATCTTTTACTTCCACCTCTAGCTGGTATAATAGCAATAATTTTTTTCTTCTTATACAAAATAGTGATTTAATTGTTTAAATTTTTTAAAAAATCTTCATTCGCTTTTTGATAATCAATTAACATACCAATGTCTTTCCAATATTCATCTAATGGAAAGGAGATTGTTTTATTTTTTTTTAAAATAATTTTTTTAAAAAGAGTAGTCATGTCAAAAAATTTTCTTGGGATTAAATTAATACATTTTGGATCTAAGATATATATCCCAGCATTAGCAAAAAATTTGTGAACTGGTTTTTCATTAATTGATATTATGTTTTCATTAAATAAATTGACTTCTCCATACTGAGAACTAATTCTATGTTCTTTTACACCCATTGTAGCTATAGCTTTATTTTTTATATGGAAATCCAACATTTTTTGATAATTTAGATTGGTAAGTAAATCGCCATTTATTACAAAAAAAGGTTCCTTTAATTTTTGTTTAATCAAACTTAAGGCACCTGCAGTTCCCATTTTTATTTTTTCATTTACATATTTTATATTTACTCCAAATTTTTCACCATTTCCAAAATAATTTTTAATCATTTTAGATTTATAATTAACACAAATTATGAAATCACCAAATCCACACTCATTAAATCTTTTAATAATTGTTTCAAGAATTGGTTTATTGCCTACCTTGAGCATTGGTTTTGGAATATGTCTTGTTAACGGTCTTAAACGCATTCCTTTTCCTCCAGCCATTATGACAACTTTATTTGATTTAATTTTATCTTTTCTAAAATCATCTGTTAAAAATATTTCAATTACTTTACCTCTATTATCTATGATGGGTATCTGCTGAATATTTTTTGAAATTGCTTTATTGAGTAAATTTTTTCTATTTTCATTCTTTTTTCCAATAAGTGGTTTTTTATTTATTAATGAATTGACAGAATTGCTAGTACTTAATCCTTTTAAAAGCCCTCTCCTAATATCACCATCTGATAATGTTCCAATTAATTTACCCTTATTATCAATAGCAAACACAATTTTAATAGCCCCTTTAGAAATTGTATTTAAAGCTTGTTTAATTGTTGCATTTTCATTGATCATTATTTTTTTTAAGTTTTTCATTTAATTTCTTTCAATAACATAAAGCTTTCAGCAAACTTGCGTCCAAAAGTTGATCCTCGAAAAATTGCAAGCGCTCTATTACTTTTTTCATTTATCGGAAACAGGTGCTTTGTAATTTCACTTCTATAAACTTTCATTATTTGAATTTTTTTTTCATATATCTACTGATATCTATAAATGTATTGGGTATAAAGCTACCTTTTTTAATACTAGACACAAAGTCTGTTTCACTTAAAGTTTCCATCATGTATTTTTTTTTAATAAACTAGACCATCCAAAAAAGAAATTATATCAGGATTAAAAGATTTAATCCAATCACAATCATCCCTTAAAATCTTATCACCTATAAATTTAAAAGGTATATTATTTTTTTACATAAGGGCCTCATATCATCAAAGTCACTAATAAATTTAGAATTTTTTTTGGTGCATAGCCCCTACTACTTGAGCATTAAGATCTATTAATTTTTGGAGTTTTTTTTGAAAATTCAATTGTGCCAATAAATAATATTTTCATAATTAAAACTTCATATCAAAAAAAGTTTTTTTTAAAATATTATCTAATTTTGCTGTTTTTAAAACTTTAACAATTTTTTTACTTGCATATCCATTTTTACTATATGGATTTTTAACTTTTTTTAGAGAAACTTGAAATTTTTTTGAATAAACTTTTTTAATTGCTTCACTTATACTTTTCTTATTAGGCAAACAATCAACTATACTGTTTGCTTTTATTCTACCTTTCTGTCTATCACCAATATTTATAGTACCTAATTTAAAACTTGGAGCCTCAAGAATTCCACTTGAACTGTTACCAATAATAAAATCTATATATTGCAAAGCACTTAAATATTTAAGTTGTCCCAATGAAGCTATTCCAAAAGATTTTTTCGGATTTTTTTTTATATACTTATCAATCATTTTATTTATAATTTTTCCGTCTGTATCACTATTTGCTTTAGTAAAGATAATATTTGTATCTTTAAGTTCATCTATAGAGCTTAAGAGTTCTTGAAAATGTTTTTTTGATGTATTTTCATCTAAAGTGACAGGATGAAAAGTGACTAAAATATTTCTAAAATTTAATTCAAAATTAATTGACTTTTTAAATTCGTTTTTACTTAATAATTTTAATCTTTTAATATTCTCAATTCCCAGTCCCCCTACATTAAAAACTCTTTTAGGGACTTCGCCCAATTGTATTACTCTTCTGGTGTATTCTTTAGTAGCTGTAAAATGTATATGACTCATTTTAGTAACACAATGTCGAATAGCTTCATCAATCGCTCCTTCAGTTGCTTCACCGCCGTGAATATGAGCAATAGGAATTCTTGCTATCATAGCGGAGGCAGCAGCGCTAAAAATTTCGTATCTATCACCTAGAATTACTAAAATATCAGGTTTTAATTGATTGTAAACTTTTGTTAGAGATTTTTGAGCTATACTCATAGAATTTGAAATACCCTGATATGTATCAGATGATAAGTTTATATTTATTTTTTTGTAAATTTTAAAATCTTTTTCTATTTCTTTATAAGTTAAACCAAATTCTGAATTTAAATGCATTCCCGTAACAATAAGCTGAAGCTCTAATTTTTTATCAGATTCTATTTCCTTTAGAAGCCAATATAATAATCCATATTCTGCACGAGAGCCTGTCACTACACATATTTTTCTTTTACTCATATCAATTCATCTTCTTTGTAATTTTTTGTAGCTTTTGTATTCATAATCTTATCCCATTGCATTGGAGATATTCCTGCGCCAGGTCTTTTAATTGTTAAATTACTTGAGTTTAAAATATCACCTTTTTTTATTGTAGTTTTTGCAACAATTGACTTTCTAACTATTTTAACATTTGGAAGCTCACTTTTAGAGGGTTTTTTAACTCCATCACCAAGAGCCAACTCTATATTTCTTATAGCTTTGACCATTTTTTTTAACTGATCTGGTTCAAGACTTGCTTTATGGTCTGGCCCTTCCATATTCTTATCTAAAGTAAAATGTTTTTCTATACAAGTAGCGCCCATTGCAACAGCAGCAATATCAATTTCTATTCCTAAAGTATGATCACTGTATCCAAATTTTATATTTAATTCCTCTCCAATAGAAAGCATTGCTCTTAGGTTTACGTCTTTCATTGGTGTTGGATACTCAGTATTGGCATGCAAGATTGTGATTTTACTTTTTTTTGTACCCGAATGAACTAAAATATTTAGAGCATCTTTAATCTCATCCATATTTGACATTCCAGTTGAAAGAAATATTTTTTTATTTAGTCTGCCTATATGCTTAAGGTATGGAAGATTAGTAATTTCACCACTTGGAATCTTGAATATTTTTAAACCTAAGTCATTTAATAAATCGATGCTTTCAAGATCAAATGGAGATGATAAAAAAATAATTTTTTTATCAATACAATAAGAAATAAGTTCTTTATGTTTTTTCTTATTAAGTTCTAACTTTTTAAGCATTTCAAATTGTGTTTCTTTATTGCTAGTAGTTTCTTTTTGATAAATTGCTTTTTGAGAGCCTTTAGTTGCTAAGTTTGTTGCTTTAAATGTTTGAAACTTTACAGCATCGGCACCTGCAGAGCATGCTACATCAATTAATTTTTTTGCTAAATCAAGTGACCCATTATGATTAACTCCTGCTTCTGCGATAATAAATACACTCATTTAATTAAAGTTTAATTTTTATTTTTTTATCGAAACTACAACTAATTGAAAAAATGTTATTCATTATTTTGAGTTATTATTTATTTCTCATCAAACATTGTATATTTCGGATTTATACATTTTTAAATTTTCTGGTTTTGATATCCAGTTAATAGTTTTTATTAACCCATTTCTAATATCAACTTTAGGCTCATAACCTAATAATTCTTTTATTTTTTTATTATCACAGAAAAGTCTAAACACTTCTGATTCTTTTGGTCGTTTTCTCTCTTCATCATTGATTAAAGTAACATTACTAGACATAAGTTCTTTAATTAAATTAAATGTATCTCTAATACTTATTTCTGTATTTGAACCGATGTTTATAGTTTCCCCAATAGTTTTTTTACTCTCTGACAACATAATAAATCCACGACAACAGTCTTCAACGTAATTAAAATCTCTTGTAGGTGTTACATCTCCTAATTTAATCTCTTTTTTACCTGAGGCTATTTGAGTAATTATTGTAGGTATCACAGCTCTAGCTGATTGACGAGGTCCATAAGTATTAAAAGGTCTTGCAATCGTTACTGGTAAATTAAATGAATTATAAAAACTCATTGCCATTGCATCTGCCGCTATTTTTGTTGCACTATAAGGAGATTGTGGCTGTAATGGGTGATTTTCATCGATTGGGATATATTTAGCAGTGCCATAAACTTCGCTTGTAGAGGTATGAATTAATCTTGATATCCCATTTTCTTTTGCTGCCTGACATATATTTAGAGTTCCTCTTATATTCGTTTCTAAATAGCTATCTGGTGCAGAATAAGAAAATGGAATAGCTATTAGTGCTGCTAAATGAAAAATAATATCTATATCTTTTGTGATAACTTTACAATAATTGGGGTCACGTATGTCTCCAGTGAATATTTCAACGTCTTTTTTACAATTTAT
>Ga0209630_10005691_pt1 | contig 10460 bp, 12 predicted proteins | sample COG_01_FD_184745 | JGI IMG/M metagenome (GOLD analysis project Ga0209630, IMG submission 184745) | Pelagic Microbial community sample from North Sea - COGITO 998_met_01 (SPAdes) (version 2) | ecosystem: Environmental > Aquatic > Marine > Neritic zone/Coastal water | place: Helgoland, sampling... | reverse complement strand
TTAAGTCATTTAAAAATTTTGAATTAATTAAAATACCATTACCTGTATAGGCTTCGTCTATAACTTTAAAATCATCTTTTTGATCAATAGGTTTTACAACTGTTTTGATTTCTAATTGATATTTTTTAGCAAAATCAAAATCTCTTTGATCGTGCGCTGGACATCCAAAAACTGCACCAAACCCATAATCCATTAATACGAAATTAGCAAAATAAACTGGAACTTTAATTTTATCATCTAATGGATTGATTGCCATCAAGTCTGTTTTGAAACCAATCTTCTCTGCCTGGGCTATAGACTCTTCGGTAGTACCAGTTTTTGAACAATCTTCCCTAAATTTTAAAAAATCTTCATTTTTTTCATAATTTTTTGATAGCGGATGGTCAACTGAAAGAGCTAAAAAAGAGAGGCCGAAAAGGGTATCAGGGCGAGTTGTGTAACATTTAATAGAGTCTATTTTTTTTGACTCATGAATTTTAAAAGTTACTTCACAACCATAAGATTTTCCGATCCAATTTTTTTGCATGGTTTTTACTTTAGATGGCCATTCTTCTAATTTATCCAGATCGTCTAAAAGTTGATTAGAAAAATTAGATATTTTAAAAAACCATTGATTAAGTTTTTTTCTTTCAACTAAAGCGCCAGATCTCCATCCCTTTCCGTCAATTACCTGTTCATTAGCAAGAACAGTATTATCAACCGGATCCCAATTGACATAACTTTCCTTACGGTAAACAAGACCTTTATCATATAAATCTAAAAAAAGTTTTTGTTGGTGTTTGTAATAATCAGAAGAACAAGTTGATATTTCTCTGTCCCAATCAATAGAAAGTCCAAGTTTTTTTAGTTGAGATTTCATAACTTGAATATTATCTTCCGTCCAATTTTTTGGATTTATATTGTTTTCCTTGGCTGCATTTTCAGCAGGCATACCAAAAGAGTCCCATCCCATTGGATGTAAGACGTTAAATCCTTGAAGCAATTTATAGCGCGCTAAAACATCCCCAATAGTATAATTCCTAACATGTCCCATATGAATTCTTCCAGATGGGTATGGAAACATTTCGAGGCAATAAAATTTTTTTTTTTTGGAATTAGTTATTGCTTTAAAAAAATTATTTTTTAACCAATATTTTTGCCAATTTTCTTCGACTACCTTAAAGTTATATCTGGTTGAGTTTAACATTAAAACTTAAGTTAAATTTTAGAAATTTTTACCTGGTATTTTGTAATCACCGGTTTCTTCTTTTATCTTGGCTCGATCCATTTTTTCTAATTCAGCTGCTTTTTTAAGTATTGCAAATTTGATTTTTTGATTAGTTTTATTTTCTATAGTAGAAATTTTACAATTATTAAATTCTAAGCAATTTCTTTTATGGATTATTACCTTGATTGCATCAGATCTTATTTCATTAGTTAAAAATCTTACTGCAATTTTAAGTTCTGTTTGGTCACCTTCTTCACTGAACCAATCTGTAATTATTATTCCACCTCCATAATCAACAACGCCAAGTGGTGCAAAACTTAGTTTTTGCATTGTAGCTCTCCACATTGGATTTGATGATGCAAACATAAAGTCTCCACCTTTTTTTCCGATGCTACCGAGTCTAAAACCTTTTCCTTCTTCAATATTTTTTTTTACTCTTTCGTTGGCATTAGTAGGATTTTTTCTAGCGTCACTATATTTGTAAATTCCACAAGAACTTGTAAATAAGAGCAAAGTTATGGAGATAAAATATATAAGTTTTTTCATAAACAATTTAGAAAACCCTTAATAATAGCTTATTGAGTTAATTAAAAGGTCAATTTATTGGCAGTGTGATAAAAAAGCAACACTCTTATATAATAACATCATTTAAAGAGATAATTTGTTTATAAATACAAAAATGTAAATAATTTACTCATATTCATATATGAAAACAAATAATAAAGGAGAAATTATGGATAAATTAAAAAAAGTAGGATTAACAGCTTTAGCTGGTTCTCTTGCTGCTGTTTCAGCAAACGCTGCTGAAATGACTGTAAGTGGTGCTACGTTGTTAACTTACACATCAGAAGATGCTACTGAAGTAACTGGTAACCCTTTTGGAATGAAAACAAACTTAGGCTTTACAGCTTCAGGTGATGTTAACGGCATGACTGTATCATACATGCAAACATCAGTTGACCAATTTGCTGGTATGTCATCAGCTAGATTGTCAATTGACATGGGTGATATGGGTACATTAGCATTTGACCAAGGTTCAGGTTCAGGTCTTGCAACTATCGATGATAAAACACCGACAGCTGCAGAAGAAATCTGGGATGGTCTAGATGGTGCTACTGTAGGTGGTTTAGTTGGTGCAGCTGGAAACAAAGGTGTATTTAACTACATCCAATCTTATGCTGGTGTAACTATCAATGCTGCTGCTAGAAAAGGTGCAGGAGTTAATAATTCTGATGGTGCATCTTCAGGTACTGCTCAAGGTGCTTGGGATTTTGCACTAACAGGTTCTGGTGACATGCTAGGCATGGGCGAAGGTCTTGCTTGGGGTGTTGGTTATGGTGAAGCAGAAGCTACTGGTGGTGATAATGAACACATGACTGTGTTTGCTAACTATTCATTTGGTCCAGTAACTGCAGGTTATCAAATATCTAACATCGACAATGGTGCAGGTGGAGCAACTGATGAAGAAGTTGACCAATGGGGTGTTGCTATTAACGTAAACGATAGTTTGTCTTTTTCTTACGGTGAAAGAGATGTTAAGTTTGATAAAGCAACTGCTACTGATGTAACAGAAAACGGTGAAGGTATTGCTGTTGCTTACACAATGGGATCAGTTAAACTTGCTGGTAACAGAAACAAAGTAACTAACAACGGCGGAACTACTGCTAGCAATGATGAAATGACAGAGGTTGCTCTATCATTTGCATTCTAATTTAGTTAATTAAAAAAATTAAAAGCCCTAACTTTTCAGTTAGGGCTTTTTTTTATAGTTTTTTTTCCAAAATAGTTAGGTAACTTTTAAATTTATCAAAAGCATTTAGAGAAGACTTATAAATGGGTTTTCGAGCTTGCGCCGTACTCATAGTTTTAATGGGTGTTTTGTTTTTATAAAATGTTAGACAACTTTCTTCCCAACTTAAATTACAAAACTTTATAACCTTTTTTATCTCTTGTTCATTGTTTGATATTAAATCTTCATATTTAACATCGTGTATATCTGATGAATACATTGATTTCCAAAAATTCATCAGTTCTTTATATTGATTATAAAAAGTAACCAAATCTTCTTGGTCGTAAGTAAAATTAAGGCCTCCCTCAAATAAATTTTTAAACATTGATAAACAATTATTTTTAGGGTCCCTGAGGCAATGAATGATCTTGGCGTTAGGGAATAGTAGCTTAATAAAACCAATCCATCTAAAATTAAGTGGAGCCTTATCGGTGATAAATTTTTCTTTATAATCAAAATTTTTAATAAATTCTAAATATTCTTTATTTAAATTTGTTAATAGAAGTTGATCATCAATAATTTTATTAAAATTTCCAATTAATTGTCCATTTTCAATGAAATTATTTTTAACAATATTTGATAAAATTGGTAGTTCCCCTCCACCAAAAACCTCACTATGAGAGGTGATAATCTGCTCAACCAAAGATGTTCCAGACCTGGGCATCCCTAAAATAAAAATTATATTTTCGTTTTCAAATTTTTGGTTAGAAAGATTTTTTAATACTACAAACTTATCTTTTAGTTCTGTTAGCAGGTTAATTTCATTAGAAATATTGTAGTTAATAAGATTTTTTTTTATTCTATTTCCTTTAATTAAATATTCTGATGCAATTTTAATATTTCCAATATCTTCTTCTGCTTTGGCTAAAGAGAAGTATAGATCAACTTGTTCTAAACTGTTCGGATCCACTTTATGTAATTTTTCTTTTAAGCTATTATAATGCTCGCTACTGTCTATATATTTTGTTGATTGGCTAATTAAATGATCAGCTCTTGTAAATTTAGAATTAAATTTTAATGCTTTTTTTGAATATAAATTTGCTTTTTCAAAATTTCCTATACCCTGATGTGCCAAAGCTAGTGAGTAGTATATAACAGGACTCTGATCATTTATTGACATAGCCTGTTCATACAAAGTTATTGCTTGGTTAAATTTATTTAAGTCTCTTTTGAGGTTTCCTAAATTAATATATGCATTAACATATTTTTTATTTAAGCTTATTATCTTTAAGTAAAGATTTTCAGCTAATTTATAATTTAAAAGATTTTTATAAGCCATTGCCAAATTATTCATTAAAGCAAGATTATTAGTATCCATTTTAAGTCCATTTTCAAAATAATTTTTTGCACTTATATAGTCACCCATATTTTGATATGAAGATCCAATTAGATTATACAATATTATATATTCAGGATTTTTTTTTAACAAAAGTTTACCTTTTGTTATGACAAGTTGAAAGTTTCTAACATTAAATTGATTTAATAAAACTTGAATTTGTTTCGGTATGTTTTGATTTTTCATTTCTATAATTTATTTAAAAAAGTAAGATATCCCAGAATAACCATGTGCGTTAGTAATTTTTAATTTACTAATATTCTTCTTAGTAATTCCACCTAATGCAATAATTTTTTTTCTACTTAAATTAGAAAGAATATTGAATTTAATTATCTCTAATCCATTTTTGTAATTTTTGGTTCGAAAAAGTGGTGATAAAAAAATTACTTCAACATTTTGTTTTTCTTTAATTTTAATCTCAAAGATATTATGTGCTGATCCAAGTATTAAAAAATCTTTTTTAAAACTAAATTTTTTAATTCCAAGTTCTTTATTAAAGGAAGGTATGTAGGCTCCATCTAGATTTAAACTAACAGCTAATTTGAGATCATTAGCTAAATAAAATTTTCTATTATTTGATTTACAAAATTGTTTTAATGCAACAATTTCATTTTTGTTATATTTCTTTTGATAATTTCGAAAAATAATTGCAACATTTTTGTCTAAATTTAAAATTTCTTCTTTTTTAAACCTTGAAATAAAAGTAAAAATATTAGGAATTTTTTTATGCATAAAAGTATTAATAATTTAATCGAAATTAAAAAAGAAATACATTCAAATAATTTAGATCCAAAATCTAATATTAAAATTATTGCTGTAAGTAAAACTTTTTCTATGGAAAATATCTTACCTTTAATTAGTTATGGACACATCGACTATGGTGAAAATAAAGTTCAAGAAGCTATAGATAAATGGACTGAGATAAAAAAAGATAAATCAGATTTAAAAATACATATGATTGGAAAGCTGCAAACCAATAAAGTTAAGCAAGCTGTTAAATTATTTGATTATATTCATTCATTGGATTCAATAAAATTAGCTAAGAAAATTTCTTTAGAACAAAATAGGATACAAAAAGATATTAAAATGTTTATTCAAATCAACATAGGTAATGAAATTCAAAAAAGTGGAATAGAAATCGAAGAGTTAAATAATTTTTATAATACGTGTGTAAATGATCTTAATTTAAATATAATTGGACTCATGTGTTTACCACCAGCAAACATTGATCCATCTGTTTGTTTTGAAAAGATGGAAAATTTAGCAAAAGAAATGTCCTTAAAGGAATTGAGCATGGGAATGTCATCTGATTATCTAACGGCAATGAAGTTTAAAACTAGTTACTTAAGAATTGGCTCAAAAATTTTTGGTAAAAGAAATTAAGCTATTTTTATTTTTGTATTTTTTTTGATCAATTTAAGTAAAATTAAAAAATCACTTTTTTTTAAAGCAATACAACCGAGTGTACTTTTGTAATTTTTTGTTAAATGAATAAAAATTGCACTACCTTTATTAGGAACTATTTTTTTTGTATTATAAAAAATAGGAATTAAAAAGTTATACTTATCGTCTTTTCTGTATAGTTTTTCGTGTTTTATTTTATTACTTATCTTTATTAATTTATTATAGTTTTTATTATAAGTATCATCACACCAACCCATATTTTTTTTTATTTTGATACATTTTAATTTTGTAAATGGTTTTTTTTCTTTATCATTACGAAAGTACAAATTTCCAATGCTAAAAAAACCTATAGGTGTTTTTTTATCTCCCTCAATTTTTTTTTTAGCAAATCCCTTCTGTCCTATGGAACAACGAAATTTAAAATCATCAAAAATAAGAGTTTCTTTATTTTTTACTATTATTGTCATACTTTAATTATATATGAATTATAAAAAAATAATTATTTATCAGTATGATGTTTTATTTAATATTTTGGATGAAATTAAAGAAATCTTTAATTTTGATTTAATTAAAGCTAATGAAGAAAACTTTGTGAGATTAAAGAATATTTCCAATGGAGATTCCTTAGTTATTTCTGACCCAGATGTAAACAATTCTCAAAACCAGCTGCAAATAGATAATTTACCAATTAAAATCGAAAAACTTGTTGAATTAATAAACCTAAGGCTTTTAAAAGAAAAATTTAATTCCCAATTAAATGTAGTAATTAAATCTTATAAATTAAACTTAAATTCAAGAGCAATTAGTAAAAATGATATAGTTACTGATTTGACTGAAAGAGAAATAAATTTAATACTTTTTTTAAAAAATTCATCTGGGCCAGTAAAAATTGATCAACTCCAAAAGGAAGTTTGGGGGTACAATTTAGATTTAGAAACACATACTGTTGAAACGCACATTTACCGATTGAGAAAAAAGATAAAAGAAAAATTTAATGATGATAATTTTATAGTTAGTTCAAAAAAAGGATACTCAATAAATTGAAAATAAAAAACAAAATTGCTAAAGATTTATTTACTAAAAAATATAAACCTCGTGTTGTTAAGCCAAAGAAAGGCAAAGGTAGCTTTAAAAGAAGAAAAAAAAATTAGTTTAAAAAAAACTATTTTTTGTTTAATTGAGGCTATAAAAATTTACACCTGTCATAACCCTATCCTTTTTTCCATTGTAAGAAGATGAATGAGTGCGTCCAGAGGGAATTATTACAAGTGTTCCATTTGATGGCAAAATTTCTTCAGCTTCTTGTAATTTATTTTTTTTTAAAGCCTCAATACCTGTAAGTATAGAATTTCTATCATTCATCTCAAATAAGTCTTGCACCGATCTGTTGAATAATTTTTGCTGACATCTCAGTTCCTTTTTTTAAACATTCATTTTGATTAAAATTATTTATTAGACCATGAAGATATCCAGCAGCAAAAAGATCTCCTGCCCCAGTTAAATCAATTACATTTAAATTTTTTTTTGCCCCAACTTCTACAACATCTTTTCCATTTATAGAAATAGCTCCTTTTTCACCTCTAGTAATTACAAGGAGTTTATTGATTTCTTTTGCAAATGTAACCACCTCATTAAAATCTTTTGCATTGATTAGAGACATTATTTCTTCTTCATTTGCAAAAGCAATATCTAATTTATTTTTTACTAAGTTCAAAAAATGAGTTTTGTGTCTATCGACACAAAATTTATCTGATAAAGTCATTGCAACTTTATTTGAGCTAACTATTGCTTTATCAAATGCTCTTTTTGGGTCACCTTCATCCCACAAATAGCCCTCTAAAAAAATTATTTCGCTTTTTTGAATCGTCTCTAAATCAATATCATTCTCGTTTATTTTTCCAGCTATGCCTAGAAAAGTGCACATTGTTCTCTCAGAGTCGGGTGTAATTAAAATTAAACAAGTTCCAGTTGGAAGAGCCTCCTTTTTTTTATTGTAAATATAATCTACTTTTTCCTTCTTAAGACCAGTTTCATATTTATTTCCAAGTTCATCATCTGATACTTTGCCAATAAAACCAACTTTATTACCTAATTGAGATAAGCCCACCATTGAATTTGCAACTGATCCGCCGGAGATAGTTTTTTCAATTATTAAACTAGATAGTAATTTTTGAAATTCATTCTCATCAAAAATTAATTTCATGTTGCCTTTTGTTAAACCATTTTGAGAAATAAAACTTTCTTCTACTTTACAAATCACATCTACGATAGCGTTACCTATGCCCAGAATTTTCATATTAAGCTTTTTTTGTCTTAAGTGGTTTTTTTCTATTAGGATAACAAGTGGTACATATATTACAAGTTAAACCATAGCAATCCCTTGCTTTGCAATATTCTCTCCCATAATAAATTATTTGGAGATGAAGTTTATTCCAACTTTTTTTGGGAAATAATTTCTTAAGATCTTTTTCAGTCTGTATTACATTTTTTCCATTTGTTAGACCCCATCTTTGAGCCAATCTGTGAATATGTGTGTCTACTGGGAATGCTGGATGTCCAAATCCTTGAGACATCACAACACTTGCTGTTTTATGTCCTACACCAGGTAATTCTTCTAATTCTTCATATGTTTTGGGAACTTTACCACCATGATTATCAACTATTAATTTTGAGAGTTTATAAATATTTTTAGCTTTGATTCGAAAAATACCAATTTTTTTAATTAATTTTTCAATTTTTTTTCTTCCTAATTTTATAAAGTGATGGGGTTTATAAAATTTAGGGTAAATATTTTTTGTAACATTATTTACGTTTACGTCTGTGCATTGGGCTGATAGTAAAACTGATATTAATAAAGTAAAAACATTTCTACTATCTAAAGGTACAGTTATTTTAGGATATGTCTTATTTAAAATTTTTAGTATTTCGCCAGCTCTTTGAATATCGTTCATTATTTGAAATTCATAAGATCTCTTATGGAATATAATCCAGGTTTTTTGTTCATTAACCATTTTGCAGCAGATAAGGCTCCCTCAGAATAAAGAGATCTATCAAAGGCTTCATGATTTAGAGTGATTATTTCTTTACCATTTGAAAACTTGACCTCATGCTCACCGATAACTTCACCTTTTCTTAAGGAATTAAAGTTTATTTTTTCTCCATATGGAAATTTTTTATTGTTAAGATATTTCCTTCCTATCATACTATAAAATTCTTTATTTTTCCCTTTGGCAATACCTTTGCCTAACATTAGAGCTGTTCCCGATGGAAAATCTTTTTTATGCTTATGATGAACTTCGTGGATTTTACTTAAAAATTTTTTATCAAGAGTGCCAGATATTATCTCTGTTAGATACATCATTAAATTAATTCCTAAGCTCATGTTCCCAGCTTTTAAAATTGGAATTTTCTTTGAAAATTTTTTGATTAAGTACTCTTCTTTTCTTGTGAATCCAGTAGTTCCGATTATGACTCTTTTTTTTATTTGTGATGCTATCTTTAGAATTTGAAGTGTAGATTTTGGGATTGTAAAATCTATAATTAAGTTTACTTTTCTAAATGTTTGCTCTGTATTGAGCGTAGGTTTAATACCATTAATTTTTTTGTTTACTATTTTATTTTCAGTAAGAGCAACTAATTTAAAATTTTTATCAGATTTTACCGATCTAATGATTTGCTGACCCATACGACCCATGCAGCCAGTAATTGCTAAGTTTATTTTTTTCATAATTAATTATTATTGATCTTTATTTTTTTTTAAAAACCATAAGCTAAAAAGAGTAGAATAGATCCACCCGTTATTGCACCTAATAAAGCGTGGTAAAATTCAGAAGAAAATATGTTTTTCTTTTTAATCAAAATTTTTGTTGCTATTAAGGCCCCGATATAAGTTGTCCCAAAATTTCCTGTAGCAAGTAATAATTGATCTAATCTAGTCGATGCATCCGGATCTCCACTAAAGAGTATAGTAATACCAAGAACATAGATAATACTTACAGTAATCAAGTTTTTTTTGTTACAAAAAGATTTTAAATTTTTTTTATTTTTTATTATATAAATCCCAATCCAGCCAAAAATTGAGTATAAAAATAAACTTAATAAAATATTAAGAAGCATAAATTTATAAATAGCTTTTTTGTAATGAAATGTAAATTAGTTTTTCCAAAAACTTCTGGCTTTTTGAAAAAATTTTTTAATACTTGGGTTAGATTTCTCATTTTCTATTTTTCGAAATTTTTCAAGTAATTCTTTTTGTTCTTTATTTAAATATACAGGCACCTCCGTTTTAACTTGTACATACAAATCCCCATAATCACCTCTTCGCATAAAAGGCATACCCTTACCTTTTAACCTAAACTGTTTTCCATCTTGAGTGCCATCAGGTATTTTAATTTTTGCTTTTTTACCGTCAATTGTTGGTATTTCAATTGTTGTCCCAAGTGCTGCATCCGCTATTGAGACTGGAAACTCAAAAAATAAATTTACGTCTGATCTCTTAAAAAGTTCGTGTGTTTTAATATTTATAAATAAGTATAAATCACCGGTGGTTCCACCTCTTGTGCCAGCTTCACCTTTGCCAGCCAATCGAATCCTTGTGCCATCATCTACACCTTTTGGAATAGTTACTGATATTTTTTTTGATATTTGTTTATTTCCTTGTCCTTTACAATCTATACAAGGGTTTGTTATTTCTTCACCACTTCCAGTACATTGTGGGCACGTTT
>Ga0209630_10005685_pt1 | contig 10466 bp, 8 predicted proteins | sample COG_01_FD_184745 | JGI IMG/M metagenome (GOLD analysis project Ga0209630, IMG submission 184745) | Pelagic Microbial community sample from North Sea - COGITO 998_met_01 (SPAdes) (version 2) | ecosystem: Environmental > Aquatic > Marine > Neritic zone/Coastal water | place: Helgoland, sampling... | reverse complement strand
ACTTTCGGGCTCGTATAAAATATATATGAATTATGAGTGAAGAAACTTCAAGTAACGAAAATTTAGAACTAAGCGAGCAAGGAGAAATGTTCGGACACCCTAAAGGGCTATTTTATTTATTTTTCGCTGAAATGTGGGAACGTTTTAGTTTCTATGGAATGAGAGCCTTATTGGTTCTGTATTTATCGACCCAACTCTTTAAAGATTTGATGAACGGTGAGGAGGTTGCATTCTCTATTTATGCAGCCTATGGTGCTTTAGTTTACTTTACTCCGGCAATTGGAGGAATGCTTGCGGATAGAATAATTGGAAAGAAAAACTCTGTGATGCTTGGTGGAATTTTGATGTGTATTGGGCACTTTACCATGGCATTTGAAAGCGAATCTATATTCTTTTTATCATTAGGTTTATTAATTATCGGTAATGGATTTTTTAAACCAAACATATCTACATTAGTTGGAAACCTTTATAATGAAGGGGATAAAAGAAGAGATGCCGGTTTTACGATATTTTATATGGGTATTAACCTTGGTGCATTCCTTTCTCCATTGGTATGTGGATGGTTAGGGCATTCATATGGATGGCACTATGGTTTTGCTGCTGCAGGTATAGGTATGCTTGCCGGTATAGTTGTATTTTGGAGGGGAGATAGAAAGAATGTTTTTGGAGATCAAGGGCATCAGCCAGCTCCGTATAACGAAAAAAAATACGGTGGATTTAATATCCTGGTTTGGATTTATGCTGCAGCTTTTGCTTCCGTTCCTTTATTTGCTTTTTTAGTAAACAAAAGTGAAATTGAAGTTCCTTTCGTACATCTTAAGTTGATGGAGTTCTTACTTTGGTCACTATTAAGTTTAGTTATTATTTACCTAGTTTATTTGTCTGCTACTAAATTGAATAAATCAGATATTAAAAAACTAGGAGCTATTATAGTTCTTACATTCTTTATCACAATATTCTGGTCTTTCTTTGAGCAAGCTGGTTCATCATTAACATTATTTGCTGAGAAAAATGTCGATCTTGTTCTATTAAATGCAGCGCAAACCAATTCGATAAACGCAGGTTATATCATCTTGCTAGCTGTACCATTCTCTATGATGTGGGTATGGTTAGATAAAAAGAGAAAAAACCCTAATACTACTATTAAGTTTGGTTTAGGTATTTTACAATTAGGACTAGGGTTTTTGGTATTCGCTATGAGTGCTCCTTATATGGGAACGACAGGATTAGTGCCAATGATGTTCTTAATGCTAGGTTATTTACTAATTACTACGGGTGAGCTATTCGCTTCGCCGATAGGGTTATCTAAAGTTACGGAGTTATCTCCTGCTTTTCTTGTATCCTTTATGATGGGAGTTTGGTTTTTATCTTCATCATTTGCTCATCATATATCTGGAGTTATTGCAAAAATGACGATTCCTACCGTTAGTGAAACTGAATATGTGCAAGAGGATAACATATTTTTCAACTTTGCTACTTGGGCTTCAGGATGTGATCAAAATGCTGTAGGAAAATTTAATTATGAATACGATAAAGCACATGGTGCTATTGTAGACACAAATATACATTGGAAAAGCGTTTCTATTGAATCAGATGGAAGTACTACCGTTTTAAAGAAAGAAACATTTGGTCCAATTTCTAAATACACAGACTCATTGAGTTCTGCAGAAATAACCTTTAAAGCATCAGATACTTTGTTTACCATAAATGAGGCTAAAGTGAAATACCCAGAAACAGCTCAGTTAAATTCATACAACCAAACATTTAACCTAATGGATAGTGTTAATGAATCTTGGGTAGCAGCGAAAGGGCCAATAGTTGAAGCTTCGGATAAGATAACACCAACATTGACCACTCTTAATAGTTTTACAGAAAGAAATTTGATTTTAGACTATCATCGCTATAATCAAGTTTTCCAAGAGAAAGCAAATATGCCTTCTTTCGAAGAGGCATATGATTTATTGAGTGGTAAAGACACAACGCTAACTGTAGAGGAAAGAAAGCATGAATTAGAGAAAATTACTCCAAAATGGAAATTGAAAGCAGAAAAATTAATTGCTCTAGAAACTTCAATGGTAAAAGAAAATGCTGAATGGGCTGAGGCTGCATTTGAATTTAACTCGGCATTAGAAAATCACAAGAGGCAAGTAGCTCCAATTAGAGGTCTTGCAACCTATGCTAAAATCTTTGCTCAAATAGCATTAATTTCTTTCATGTTTGCTATACTGGCATTTATTGTTTCTCCAATAATGAGAAAATGGATGCAGGGTATTAAATAACATTATTTCTATACATAATAAAAAAAGCCACATCAATTGATGTGGCTTTTTTTATGCAAATATTTTTCCTGGGTTGAGTATCCCTTTTGGATCGAAGAGTTTCTTTATTCCTTTCATTAATTCTAATTCTACTTTTGTAAAAGCAATGTCCATATACTGCTTCTGAACATAACCAATTCCATGTTCTCCAGAAAGCGTACCTCCTAAAGCAACCGTTAGTTCAAATAACTCTCTAATCCCTTTCGTTAATTCATTATTCCATGCATCATCACTCATTTCTCCTTTAATAATATTAATATGAAGATTACCATCACCAGCGTGTCCATAACAAATAGATTTAAATCCATATTTAGCGCCTATATCCTTTACCCCTTTAAGTAGCTTAGGTAAATTATATCTTGGCACTACTGTATCTTCTTCTTTGTATATAGATGTAGCTTTTACAGCTTCTGCCACCCTTCTTCTTAAAAACCATAAGGCATCTTTTTGTGCTTCTGTTTCAGCAAACATTATTTCACCACAATTCAACTCTTCAACCACCGCAGCAATCACCTCACATTCTTTAAATAAGACCTCCGTATCGTTTCCATCCACTTCAATTAGCAAATGTGCTTGTTCATTATCTTTTAATTCAATAGGACTTTCTTTAGTAAAGTCCATTGTCCATTGAATTGCATCTCTTTCCATAAATTCCATTGCAGAAGGAGTAATTCCAGCTTTAAATATTGAAGCTATGGCTTCACAGGCTCTCTCTGCAGAATTAAAAGGCACCAACATTAGCATATTGTGCTTTGGACAGGGAATTAATTTGAGCGTTGCTTGGGTAACAATTCCCAAGGTTCCTTCACTTCCAACCATTAATTGTGTCAGGTTATAACCTGTGGAGTTTTTCAAAGTATTAGCGCCTGTTTCTATTACTTCTCCATTTGGCAAAACCACTTCAAGGTTTAACACAAAGTCTTTTGTTACACCATATTTTACTGCTCGAGGGCCGCCGGCGTTTTCCGCAATATTACCCCCAATAAAACAAGTACCTCTACTTGATGGGTCAGGAGCGTAATACAACCCTTTTTCGAGAACAGCTTCCTGCAATTCTTGTGTGACAACTCCACTTTGTACAATAACCTGGAGGTTATCTTCATCTATTTGTATAATCGTATTAAAACGTTCCATAGAAAGCGCTATTCCACCATAAACACATAAAGCACCTCCACTCAATCCGGTTCTGGCACCGCAAGGAGTAACAGGTATGTTATACTCAGATGCAAGTTTCATAATCTCACTCACCTCATTTGTATTTGCTGGTTTAACTACTACTTCTGGCTGGAAATTTAGATCCTCCGTTTCATCGTGGCAATAATCTTCTTTACTACTTTTTTCTGTCAAGCAATAATTATCTCCAACAACATCTATTAGTTTCTGCTGTATTCCTAATTTAATATTACTGAACTTCATGCTGTTTTATTATTCTTTAATTGCTCTAGATAAAGCTCGAAAAGGTTTCGAATAACGAAGATAGAAATAAAGTTTTATTTTTTTTATTCCGAACTTGCGAAATTAAATAATGCTAGTATATTTGCACCCGCTAACAGAAAATCGATAGTGATGATTGACATCTTGATTCAGTAGCTCAGCTGGTAGAGCACATCCCTTTTAAGGATGGGGTCCTGGGTTCGAACCCCAGCTGAATCACAAAAAAGCCTTTTCATTCCGATAGCTATCGGAAGGAGAGGTTTTTTTTTGCATTAAACTCTAGGAACAATCTTTATCAGTTGCACATAAAATATTTATTATTATATTTATAGGATGAACCCTATTTCAATAGAAGCCACAGAATCAACACCCACGATAAGGTGTGACTTTGAAAATGAGCTTATTGAAATTTTAGGAAGGTCGATACCTGAAAATGCGACTGAGTTTTATTCTCCTTTAATTCAATGGTTGGAAGACTTTGGAAACTCGGATAAGCAAAATCTGAAACTTATTTTTTTTCTTGACTATATCAATTCTATTTCTTTTAAATTGATATTCGAAATACTCTTAATTACGGAGAAAATAAAGCAGGATGGTAAAAACATATCAATTCTTTGGAAATATGATGAAGATGATGACCAAATACTAGACGAAGGCTATTATTTTTCATCTAAACTAGACATTCCATTTTCATTTGAAGAAGTGCCAGAATAGGATTCGTCTTTTTAAGTTCTAACTCCATAACTATTTCTATATTTGCAGGCCTACCCACGTGCTGGAACTGGTAGACGGGCTACGTTGAGGTCGTAGTGCACTATGTGCGTGAGGGTTCGACTCCCTCCGTGGGTACATTACAAAACCCTAATTAACTTGTAAATAAGCTGATTAGGGTTTTTCTTTTTTGGGATAGGTCAAACATTTCAAAATATCCATTACCTTTTTTAATAATCCTTTATAATCAATCCCCAATTTCTTCTAGATAAATTCGATGAAATCAGTCAAATCTTACTACGCAACAAAATAGCTATTTCATGTGTTTTTGAGCCTTTTTTGTCATTTTTTGCTCTTTTATATGCAAAAATTGCACTATAATTGACTTTTTTAGTCTTTTTGCGCATTATCGTAAATCCATTTATTTTGTGTTTTTTTTGGATTTTCACTTTCAAATATTTGAAAATGAAACACAAATTAAAACACCCTTGCAAGGCAAAGTTTTTTTTATATAAATAGCCGTTCTAACCATCTATCTTGATAATTTTATTTATGATTGTAAGTTATATTGTTTCAAATACAATTTAAGAAGTAGGAAATCTAGTACAACAAATTAAAAGAATTGAATGAAGAGCTTGAAAAAGCTAAATAGGCAATAGATATTTTATGAAATACAATGTAATTATATTCGTTTTGATTTGCTTATTTACCTCCTGTATATCAGAGGGAAATAACTCTGAGACTACAAGAGGATGTAATTGTGACAACCTTACATTGGACCATTTATACAACCATTTCTATATTGAAAACCGAAAATCTCCTTATACTGGAATGTGTTTTAAGTTGAATAAAAAAGGTGACACCTTGGAAACAATAAACTACAACAAGGGTAAAGTTGAAGGTGTTTTAACCACATTTTATACATCTGGCACAAAAAGATCAGAAACAACTTTCAAAAAGAACAAGTACCACGGAGATGTTAAAGAGTGGGATGAAAACGAAGTTTTACTATTCCATGGAACTTATGACGATGGGGAATACGACTCTACATTAATTGACAATAGACATTAACCTTTCAATTTTTTCTGTAAGATCTTCCCATTCAATAATTAAATCATCTAATCGGTCTCTTTTCTCCTTAATCTCAGTAAACAATTTGTTTCCTTCCTCATTAGAAGAGTAATCCATTTCTCCAACTTTAATTTCAAGCTGGTTTACCTCGGTTTCTAGGGTTTCAATTTCGTTTTCAACTTTAGAAAATCTATTCTTAAACTTGCGTAAATCATTTTTCGCTTGTTTTTTCTCTTTATAAGAGGCTCCTAAATTATTATCTTTTACAGTAACTTTTTTATTGGGCGTTGCAGCTTCTTGTATTTCAATATTTAGATTATTTAAGAAGTTATTTACTTTTTCAAAATAAATACTGATGCCCTGATTCTTTATGTAATAGATTCTTTCGGTTAAATCATCTAAGAAATCTCTATCGTGAGAAACAAGTAACAACGTTCCTGTATACTTTTTCAAGGCTTCCTTCAGAACATCCTTAGAAACTATATCAAGGTGATTGGTTGGTTCATCCAAGACTAAGAAGTTATACGGCTCAAGTAATAATTTGCACAAGGCTAATCTAGTTTTTTCTCCTCCGGAAAGGACTTTCACCTTTTTATCTACATCATCATCTCTAAATAAAAAGGACCCCAAAATTGCTCTTACTTTTTTTCTAACTTCTCCGACAGCAACATCATCAATAGTTTCGAAAACTGTCTTATTTCCATTTAATTTGGTAGTTTCATCTTGAGCAAAATAGCCAACACTTACATTATGCCCCAATTTTATTTCTCCATCATAAGGAGTATCTCCGACTAACATCTTAATTAGGGTGGACTTACCCATCCCATTTTTTCCAATCAATGCTATTTTCTCCCCTCTCGCTATATTCATTTCAAGTTTAGAAAAGATTTCTTTATCTGCAAAGTTTTTAGAAACCTCATTAATTTCAGCAACTATCTTACCAGATTGTAGAGGTTCAGGAAATTTAAAAGCAAGGGCAGAAGAATCCACTTCATCAATTTCAATTTTATCCATTTTATCCAACTTCTTAATCAATGACTGGGCAAACGAAGCTTTACTTGCTTTTGCTCTAAACTTATTGATTAGCTTCTCTGTGTCTTCAATTTCCTTTTGCTGATTTTTATATGCAGCATGCTGCAGTATTAACTCCTCCTCTCTTTTTACCAAGTATTTAGAATAGCTCAACTTATAATCATAAACTGTTCCCGCATTAATCTCCATTGTTCTAGTGGTGATAGCATCCAAAAACATTCTATCGTGAGAGATAAGGAGAATAGCACCCGAAAATTTCTTTAAATAATTCTCCAACCATTGAATAGATTCAATATCGAGATGATTTGTAGGTTCATCTAACAATAAGACATCTGGATTTTGAACAAGTAATTTTGCTAATTCCACACGCATTTGCCAACCTCCGCTAAATTCATTAAACGGTTTAAAAAGTTCTGACGGTGCAAAACCAAGCCCTTTAAGAATCATTTCAGCTTGTTCTCCAACTCCTTGACCACCTTTTAAAACAAATTCCTCATTTAGTTCATTAATGTCAGTCAATAACTGCATATAAGAATCCGACTCGTAATCTTCTCGTGTAGCTAACTGGTGATTGATTTCCTCCAGCTTCCTATCAATCTCAACTATCTCTTCGTTAGCAGCTTGAACCTCCTCTAAAACAGGACGAGTTGAAGATGACATAATTTCTTGCGGTAAATAACAAACTTTAGCGTCTTTTACAACAGATAAGTTTCCTTCATCAATTTTAAACTCCCCAGTAATTAATTTAAGCAAAGTTGATTTACCTGCACCATTTTTACCCGTTAGACCAATTTTATCCGCTTTAGTTATTTGAAAAGAAACATTTGAATAAAGTTCTTTTCCGCCTAGAAATAAAGAAATTTTACTTGCTGAAATCATATTCTATATTGTACAAAAAAAAATACCCACATTTCGGTGGGTATTTTAAAATAATTAATTAATTGTTCTTTTTATAAATGCCAAACATCGTGTTCAATCTTGAACATCTCTTGTTTAATCTTTTCCGACTCTAATAAAGCGTCAACGCCGTCCCAAGTTGGGCTAACCAGCCTATCAAAAGGATTTGACTCTTTATGAATATAACTAGAAAACTGTCTTTTCCAAAATAAATCGTCAAATGACATTCGCATAGCATCGTTAGCTCTATTGTAAACAAAGAAGTTTTGGAATACATAACGACATTCAGGAAAATACAACCAAAAAAGGTTTTCAGTACCCATAATATCCCTAGTCTCAGGATTCCTTTTGTACACTACTGGAGAAATACCAATTATTCGAACATCCATTACCGAACGTTGTTTGTCAAAAAACCAATCCTCTTTAATTTCGTAACGAATTATATCAGTAGTTTCATATAGACTAACCTCCTCTTTAAAAATCTGCTCTCCTGTCTCTTCATCAAGCATAAATTCATCGGTTTCCGGATCCATTACAGGATTTGATTCCATAACTCCAAAATAGCCTTCCAACTCCAACCTGTACGCGGGATCATTGACATTACCATTAACAGGCTTTACAGGGTGTTTGAATTGATCATCTAAGTCTATTCCATTTAAATGATATAACGTTAAGCTTCCTTCCTCTAACACGCCGTATTTAATTACGTTCCATAAAGCCATACGATCTGCCAATGGTTCCTCCGGATAAAATAACGGATGATTCATCTTTTCACGTAAATCAATTGTTCTCCAAATACGCTTCGACCACATAACATCGGTTTCACGTAAATGAGTATATTGAATTACCCTTTTAGTTGGTATATGTTCTTGTACATATACCCCATCAAGCACACCCGAAGATGACACACCAGTGCTCGGTAATTGAGCAAAGGTACTTGAAGTTATACCAATAGTTAGTAGAAGTTGTAAGGTGGTGGTTTTTATACAATTTTTAAACATAACGAACAGTTTTAATTAATAACCTTATATCAATTTAAAAGAAAGACCTCCAATTGGTTTTGCTGACCCAGAAGGTCCCTTTGCTTTAACATTAACAATGTTTAATGAAGTTCCTTTTGGCATTTTCTTAATGGCAGCTTTCATTTGCGAATTAAGCCTTCCATTTTTAGCTTTTAATGTAATAATTTTCCCACTTTTTGTAACCAGCATTTCAAACTGTGTTACAGTGTATTTAACATTTAATGGACTATTACCCAATTTTGCAAACACTTGAGAAGCCTGACTAGCTATAGACTTCTTTACAGTTGAAGATTCAATTGATTTATTTGCGAAATATGGCGATGGCAAAGGCAATGGAAAAATTCTAAATTCTTCAGCGGCCAATTGAACACTCTTTCCATCATCTGTTTTTCCAGAAACTTTAATGGTAGCTACTTTTCCAGAACCCGCTCTAGCAATATAGAAATCTCCTTGTTTCTTCAAGCTTCCTTTACAGCCAGTACATGCAACAGATATCGTAGAAGGATCATATCCAGAAGCTGAAACTTTAATCTTGTTATCCCAATTTCGGTAAAGAACGGCTAAATCAGCAGCAGCTACTGCAGCACTTGGTGCTCCAACACTATAGTTAAATTCCCAAGGTTTCTTTTTAATCGCCCCTTTTTCTTTAACTTCAATAGTTCCTTCTACATAATGCATACCAACTCCACCACCTAATTGTAATGCATCTCCTGGATTACCAGAAAATTTTATTGGCTCACCCGCATGAACTGTATCATCTATATAATATTCCAAGTTCATCGCTTCAGTTGAATCAAAAGCCGCAATCATAATTTTTAGACCTAAAGAATCACCTTGATTTATGTAACTCGTCTTAGAAAACGCTAAAGGAATAATTTTATTAAACTTAAACGTTTCAACTGATGCTCTTCCAGATACAACTTCAATTGCAATCTGTTCAGCCATCTTCACATCATTTTTCAATGCAGTAAATATCGTTGCTGCCGCTACTATTACAGTATGATCAAACTGATAAGCAACCCAAGGATATACCTCACCATGATTCCCAATAACTTCTGGAACTGTAAGTACTTCAATAATTCTTTTAATTCTAGCTTGATCATCAGGATGACACGTTTGTATAGCCTTATGAATTGATTCTTCAAAAGCTATTGTATCATGACTATTTGGAGGCCGAACCAAAATTGTAGGGTCTATAAAATAATCTTTCATTCCACCGCCCTCTTCAATCGAGTACTTGGCTGCCAGAGTAATAAGACTATCTCTAAAACTAAATAATCTAGTTTCAATATTTGTCCCACGTTCACTTGGCTCAAGCACACCTTCTAATAAATACATATGCGGTGCAGTATCGTAATCATCTTTTTTACTCAACGTATCCATTTGCATTAATGAATAATAAGGCTTCTCAGGGGAACCTTCCTCTATATAAAATGGAACAGGCATTATAGGATCTGAATGATGAATCATATCAGATGCTTCCCAAACAAAAAAGTTTGACGTAGTTCTTGCCAACTCTCTTATTTCATTAGCACTCTCTATAATAGCCGCTATATCTTCAATTTCTTTTACAGCTGCACCCGAAGATTTCATTACTACCATTGACGCTTCCATCTTATCCATCATAGCCTGAGTGGTTTTATGTGTTAGATGCGCTGCATGTTCAAATTTATCATTTACAATAATGAAAGCATTCAAAATAGATTTGGATACATTCATTGCTAATAGTGCCATAAGTACTAGGTACATAAGGCCAATTAATTTTTGTCTTGGTGTTTCTTTACCGCCTCCCATGATTTAATTTTTAATAGGTTAATTTACAAAACTGATTTTCGAATTAATACATTTCAGATTTGCATGAATTAATCTCTACCAACATTCATTGCTGAAAGCATGTTACCATAAACTGTGTTGAGAGCAGATAAGTTACCACTTAACTCAGACATAGTTTCTTTATATTTCTTAGTGTCATCAAGAGAAC
>Ga0209630_10005682_pt1 | contig 10472 bp, 10 predicted proteins | sample COG_01_FD_184745 | JGI IMG/M metagenome (GOLD analysis project Ga0209630, IMG submission 184745) | Pelagic Microbial community sample from North Sea - COGITO 998_met_01 (SPAdes) (version 2) | ecosystem: Environmental > Aquatic > Marine > Neritic zone/Coastal water | place: Helgoland, sampling... | reverse complement strand
CCAGTTATTAGTAAACCGTCACTTACAACAATTAGAAGCATATTCCAAGATGGTAACACACCAGCACAAGACGATCCAAGTCAAGCAGGTGCATCAGGATATGTATCAGATACTCCGGCTTCTTTGACTGGTAACTTTACAATCACTAATAATACTGATACTTTAGCAGTTACGTTTGCAGAAGACAGTACAACAGAAGGTGCTGAAACTATTAGGTTGAATTTGGATAACGGCGAAGACTTCCACGATGTTACAGTAAATGACACAAGTCAAGCACCGGTTGTACCAGATCCAACTTATTCATTAAGTGGTCCTGCAAGTGCAAACGAAGGCGATACAGTTACAGTAACTTTAACTACTACTAACCTAGATGACGCTACAGAGGTCGCATACAGCGTTACAGGCGCCATTGCAAGTGACTTTACGAGCGGTACAACAACAGGTAATTTTACAGTCAACAACAATACTGCACAAGTAAGTTGGACACTTGCACAAGATTTAAGTACAGAAGGTACAGAAATTATGTTAGTATCTTTGAATAACGGAGAAGATACACATTCTATTAATATCCAAGATACTAGTAGAACTCCAGTATATACTAACTTGCTTAATGATGCAACTGGTGGAGCAATCAATGAAGGCGAGACAGTTACATTTACATTGCAAGGTACAAATATTCCAAACGGTACAACAGTACCATACACTGTAACAGGTATTTCAAATCCAAACGATACAGATGATGCATTAACAGGAAACTTAACAATAAACAACAACACTGCTAATGTTAGTATTGAACTAAAAGAAGACCTAACTACTGAAGGCGCAGAAACATTGACATTTACACTAGGTGCTACTGATAGTAACGGAACAAGTACTGGTGCATTGAGTGTTAATATTACGATTAATGATACTTCAGTAACATTTGTACCTGATTACACTATTACAGTAGATAACAGCGGAAATAATTATCTATTAAGTGGTACTGATAGATCAGCCTCATTTGCTGACACTTCTCAACCTGCTTTAACATTTAATGTAGGTGATAAAGTACAGTTTGTTATTGCTGCTGATACTGCTAGTTCACACCCATTTTATATTAAAACAGTACAAGGAACTGGACCTGGTAACCAAGCAAGTGGCACAACTGGACAGGGTACAGGCCAATTAAATTGGACTGTAGGATCTACAGGAACTTATTATTATCAGTGTAGTATACACGGTGCAATGAATAATACAATTACTGTAAACACATAAATACATACGAGGTAACAATATATGGCTATAAACTTTCCAAATACACCAAATCAAGACGATACGTTTACTGATGGCGATACATCTTGGCAATGGGATGGTACTACTTGGAACTTGGTAACAAGCACAGCCAATGTTACTCCTAACACATTCCAAACAGTTGCAGTAGCAGGTCAAGATAATATTGTAGCAGGATCAGGTCAGGATACACTTACAGTTGTAGCAGGTTCTAATATAACTTTAACAACAGACGCAGCCGGTAAAAGTTTAACTATTGCAGGACAAGCAGGCGGCGGTGGCGGAGATGTTAATCAGAACGCATTTAGTAATATTGTAGTATCAGGATCAACTACTGTAGCAGCAGATGCAGTTACAGATAGTTTAAATTTAGTTGCTGGATCTGGTATTTCGCTTTCAACAAACGGAACAGATAGTGTTACAATAACATCAACTGCTGGAACACCTACTTTTGGTACGCTTAGTGATATTCAAAGTGCAAGTTTAGATTTAGGATCCATTTACCTACCTGCAATTACTAGACTAGTTGTAACAAACCAAAGTTTATCAGCATATAGATTTGATCAGTATGGTTCTAACGATAACCCTACAGTATATTGCATCAACGGTACAACTATAGCATTTGATTTAAATGTTACAGGACATCCTTTCCAGATACAAGATCCAATTGGTAACCCTTATACCGGTGCTGGATTAGTACACGTTTCAACAACTGGTACAGTAACTACAGGAACTGGTGCGAATGGACAAACAACTGGAACATTATACTTTAAAATTCCACAAAGTATATCAGGCGGATATAGATATCAATGTACTGCTCACGCAGCAATGGTAGGAAGTTTGTTTATTAAAGATATTGCGTCGCTTTAAAAGTTTTTAGTTAAATCATCAATCTGTTTTCTAAGACTAGAAATAATATCTCTAGTGTCATCTTGATTAAACTTTTTAGCAGTTCCAGCATTCATTAAAAGTTGTTCGTGCCATCTATCTAATTCTTGCACTTCACCTTCTAGTTGTCTAACTAAATTTGATGCTTTTATTTTTGCATCGCCGTCAGGCATTTTGTTTATTTTTTCCTGAAACAGTTTCTTCTCTTGCAAATATCTAGGATTTTCTTTAAGAAGCATTTTCTAACTCCAATACGGTTTCTATCTTGGTTCTAATTAGACTGTTATTTAAAGTATTTCGTAACCCGGTATGTATGTTCTTGGGTAATGTATCTAATGTCGCCCAACAAAACGTATCTACTACAGTAGGCATAAATTCTCTATCAATTAAACAAATATATGTACTGTATTCGAAACCTTTATCTCTTGACAGATATAATTCAATAGGTAAAATTCTACCTTCGGAAAAATCTACCATTGCTTGTTTACTGTCTTCAAATAGTGATTTGCTTCTAGCAAAAGTAGGAACAGTCCACTTTTCTTTCTCAAGAATAAGCAGTATTCTTTTCTCTACTTTAGATAAAAATAAAAGTCCGGCACGTTTTTGCATACTATTAATTATGCAGGGTCTGGATCAAGTCTCCAATATCCTGGTGAATACTCGCCTTCGAATGATTTTAACCATTGAATGCCGTCCCATTTATATTGAATACCGGTTCTAATGTTTGTAACATATGTAGTATCGTCTGCTGTAGCAGGATCAAATACAGATACCCAACTAGAGCCGTCCCACTCTACAATGCTATTTTCTAATAACTGGTATGCTGATTGGCTCGAACCGTCTGTTCCCTTCCAAGCATCCGGACTTACACTGTCTGGATCTCCAACACTTTCTAGTAAAAGATATCTAGTTCCAATTGGTATATTTGCTAATCCGTTCCATTTATCAATTGGATTAAATGTAGTTGGATTTACAATAGCATCTATTGATGTACGTGTTGCTGCGGCTCTGGTGCCATCAATAATAGTATTACTTGGAATAGTATCTTGATCAAATGTTACTAATAATATTTTAGGATCTGTTGGATGAATTGCAAAAGTGGCTGCCATTTCTTTTCCACTTGGCTGTTTGAAATATACTATACTATTAGCATTAAAATTACCTAAGCGTGTAAGGATAGCATTCCAGTCGTACTGTTTACTATTCGCAACACTTTCTTTATCTCCAAGTCCAACACTTTCAATTGCTGCATACGGATCAATAATAGTAAGTTCGTAGTCATAAGGTTGATTATTATTTGCTTTGAATAACAGCACTGGAAACCTTGGATTTACATAAACTGTATTACTACCGTCTCCGTTATATACAAGTGAACTAATATTTTTAACATCGCCATCTTCTGTAAAAATATTTGCGATGATACTTCTAATCACGCCAAGTTTTTTAACTTTTACTGGAGGTGATATCCAAATTGGAATTGAAAAATCTAAACTACAAATATCAATATCTGATTCTGTACCAGCAGGAATACTTCTTGAACTAAAATTAGTGCTTTCAAGATGTACAACACTTAAACTAGTCCAATCAACATAGTTGTCTGTTGTCTGTATTTCTAATGCAGGATTAAACAATACTAATATTTGTTCTAACAATTGTAATTTTTGATCAGTGTTACTAGTCCATATGTCTGCTTTCATAGTTAATGAATAAGGAGTAGGCATAAGTCTTTCCACAGTAACGTTTTTACCTTGTTCACCGGTATACGATCTAGTACCATCATCATTTTCTTGATACCTGCGTTCTCTAATATTAACTTTGCTTGTAAATGTAGGATCAGATAATCTACTTGGATCAGTTTGTAAACCTGTAACATAACAAGCCATACGTGGAACAGTAGGCATTTTGTTTTCAGAATTTTCTCTAATAATATTTGCTACTTGACGAGTCAAATCACCATACATAACAGGAACAGTTTGTTGTTTACCATCTCCTGCTTCGTATTTGAATCCGATAAAGATACGCATAAACTGCGTAACATATCTTCTAATTTGTCCGTCGTAGAAAAAATCCATTATTTGTCTGCCTTAAATTTATGAGTAAAAGCATTTTTATCACCTTTAGACTGCGCCGCTCTACGCTGTTGAATCTTTAGTCTAACAGGTTCTTCTTCCTTTTCGGGTGGACGTCTTTTTACAGTATGTGTTTTTGGTCTACTTGTAGCAAAACCTAGTATTTCATCTATACGCATTATTCATCTGCCTCTGGTTTAAGTGCTTTTGAAAGACTTTGTTTTTCTTTAACTGTCTTACCATCAATAACTTGTTCGTTTGTGTTATTAATAAATGTTGATTTAAGTCCTTTATTTTCTCTAGCATCGTGTCCTGCAAAGTCTGCGCCTGCTGCAACATCACTCGGTCCTAAATTACTCATTGTCATTCTTACATCATCCTCAACTTTACTCCATCTTCCTTTCTTGAAGATGAATAGTCTTGTTGGTTTATAATCTGTTCTAAGATGGAATTGTCCATCGCCTGGGTTCATAGGAAATGCAATACCTTGTGTAAACGGAGCACCATTTGCTGGAATTCCATCTCCTACTAAGTAACCATCATATCCTGACATTTCAGGATTTGCATTAACCATATCTGCGGTATAACTTGTGAATACTTCTTCGCCGTTATCATCGTATATAGGATTACCATTTGCATCTGTTGATGGTATTAGTAATTGTGTATCATCTGCTGTAACTAATTCTGCATTGCCAACTTCGTCACGTTGTAATGTGTAAAATTTAGTTGTGTCATAACCGCTTTGTGGAGCATCTGCTTCTGCTTGATCAAGAACTGCTCCTGTAATTTGCATTTCTTTTTCATATGTAGACATAATGTCTTTAAGTGTATCTGCAATCTTCCAATCGCCGCCTGGTGGTGATGTAGTAGTTTCTGCTAGTGCTTCGTATTTCTCGCCGTTGTAAGAAACTATATCTCCAGGGAAATAAGTTGAGTCAACATTATATTCGCCTTTGTTATTTTCTTCACCTGCAACAGCATCAAGAATATCTTTGAACTCTTGTGCGTCTACTAGTGGTTTACATTTTGCTCTATATAAATGAGGATACCAAGTTACAGAAAATCCTTCTGCTGCTCTGTTTACATCTTCAACAACATAAAATCTTTTCAGTGCATAATTTAAATCATTTAATGCAAACTCATCTTTTAAATGAGGTAATTCTATTACATCGCCTGCTATAAGTTTTCTACCTAATTTTTCAACTGTGTCATTAATATGAAATGTAACAAACAGTGTATCGTTTTGTAAAAACAAACCAAACTGACTAAGATTAAAATCTACATCATTTACATTATACACACCACGTAAAACATATACATCAGGATCATATTTACGATCTCTATTTTCTAGGAATAACATATCCTGTATATTTGTAGGGTCGTCTGATGCATACGTAGGTGTGGTAGGTGTTTCTTCTCTACTTGTGCCTGGACCTAGATAGCGGTGTATAAGCACATCGGTACCACCAACCTGGAACATCTCCCAGGCAGTTTTATCAATAAATCTGTAATCGTTTCCCTTCTCGGGACGGTATAAACTCAGTCTTGGCATAGTATATGTATTTACCTAATCCGTCACAAGGCATAAATACTTATATGAGCCAAATAGATAACGCAAAACAAGAAGTATTTGAGTATGTAAAAGCAATGCTCGGCGAAGGTATGATCGACGTCGAACTAGATCCTATACATTATGAAACAGGATTAAAACGTGCAATAGGTGTTTTTAGACAACGTTCTGATAACGCAGTAGAAGAAAGTTACATTACTCTTACACTTGAAAAAGAAAAGAATGATTATATTTTACCTGATGAAATACAGCAAGTAAGACAAATTTTTAGACGTTCAGTTGGTTCACGTACAGGTAACGGAACTGGTGGTACAGTTTTTGAACCTTTCAATTTAGCATACACAAACACGTATTTGTTAAGTTCAACTAATATGGGCGGACTTGCTACATACGAATTATTTTCAGGCTATCAAGAATTAGTTGGTAAGATGTTTGGTTCATTCATCAACTTTACTTGGAATCCACAAAGCAAGAAACTAATTATTATGCAACGTCCAAGAGGAGAAGAGCAAGTGCTTCTTTGGTGTTACAATAATAAACCTGACTACACGATCATTAATGATCAATATGCAGGTCAGTGGATTAGAGATTACACACTTGCAAACTGTAAAGTGATGTTAGGTCAAGCGAGAGAAAAGTTTGCTAGTATTGCAGGACCACAAGGTGGAACTGCACTTAATGGTGCTAGTATTAAGCAAGAAGGTTTTTCAGATATTGAAAGACTTACAGCAGAACTAGTAACTCTTGTACCAGGCGGCCAAGGATACTATTGGATTAACGGATAATGAAAGCAACAGAATTTATATCAGAAGAATACGAACAGTTTTATACAGAAACTGCTAAAATGGTTTGGGGAAGATCTGCAGGCACTGCCAAAGGCGGAAAAACCAAACTGCGTTTCCGTTGTTCAACTGGTCCTAGAGCAGGTAGACAAGTCAGTCACCCATCCAAATGTCATCAACAATACAATGTTGCTAGAGCACAAAAAATGAAAAATACTAGAGCAAAAACTGGACCTACAGCAGTGCGTAGACAACAAAGAACTAAGTCAATCAACACAGCAAGTGTATTAGCACGTAAACTTAATACGGGCAAGCCAGGACAACCAAGACCTTATATTTAGACTTGACAAACCTATAGATGATGCTATAATGTATAGTATTACTTAGGAGATATCATTTATGATTATAGGCATTTGCGGTTTTATTGGTTGCGGTAAAGATACCGTAGCAGATTATCTAACAAACGATCACGGCTTTCGTAGAGAAAGTTTTGCAGGAACACTGAAAGATGCAGTATCCTATATTTTCGGTTGGGATAGAGAAATGCTCGAAGGCAGATCAAAAGAAGCTCGTGAATGGCGTGAACAAATAGATCCGTGGTGGGCAGAACGGTTAGATATGCCAACATTAACACCAAGATGGGTTCTGCAATACTGGGGAACAGAAGTTGCAAGAAAAGCATTCCACGATGATATTTGGGTAGCAAGTTTGGAAAACAAACTGCGTAATAGCACAGACGATATTGTTATTAGCGATTGCAGATTTCCAAACGAAGTAAAAGTAATACACGAAGCAGGCGGCAAAGTTGTTTGGGTAAAACGTGGCGATTTGCCTAGTTGGTATGTAGATGCACAACAAGCAAATGAAGGATCAGTTATCCATATCAACGAAATGAAAGTCCAAAAGATACATCCTAGTGAATGGGCGTGGATTAATAGTAAGTTTGATGCAGTTGTTGAGAATAATGGATCTATTGATCAGTTGTACGCACAAGTGGAAGATCTATTAGTAGTCAGCAACTAAGTCACCTTGTTTCCATCTTATATTTTCTTTAGATAATACACTTCTACAGTTAGCACATACAGTTTTAAGATTTTGTGGTCTACAGTTATCAAGATTCTCATCTACGTGAAATACTCTAAATACTTCTTTGTGCTGTGATTTAAAACCACACTTATCGCATTGATTTTTGATTTTATAACCTGCACGTTTCCATCTAGGTACTCCGTAATGCAATCCGTGTTTATCACAGGCTTCACATAAACTGCGGTAGTACGTCTTGCCTTGCTTCTTGTAGTTTACTGCACGGGGTCTTAAACCGCACTTACATAGGGGTCTCATATGTATATTTACACCTTTTAGACCCCTTTTTATCTAGGTATAAACAGCACTTTTTCTGAATTCCTACTAAATACATTAGTAATACATATTAGGTATAACAATATACTTTTACATTACCAGGAGAAACAGGAATGGCACTACAATCACCAGGCGTTGAAGTAACCGTAATAGATGAGAGTTTTTACACCCCCGCTGAACCGGGTACTACTCCTCTTATCGTGGTTGCAACAGCCCAAGATAAAATTAACGCTGCTGGCACGGGAACTGCTTCAGCGACAACAGCCGCAAATGCTGGTAAAGCATTTAAGGTTACATCACAGAAAGAATTAGTAGATCTTTTTGGAGTTCCAAACTTTGAAAAGACAGCAAGTAATACACCAATACACGGAAGTGAATTGAATGAATATGGCTTATTAGCAGCATACTCATTGCTAGGCGTAAGTAACGCAGCATTTATTACAAGAGCTAACGTAGACTTAGGTCAACTAAAAGGTACAGCGGATGCTCCGGGAGCGAATCCAACAGACGGTACTTGGTGGGTTGATACAAGAGGAACAACTTGGGGAATCCAGGAATGGAATGGCGCTGCAATTACAACAACAGGCGGCCAAAAGTTTACTAACAAAACTCCAATTGTTTTAACAGATACAGATACAACTAAAATTGATTCCGGTACAGGTTTACCTAAAGGTTCAGTAGGTGCTATCGGAGATTACGCAATCGTTTTTGAAACAGTAGACGGTTCGGGAACATTTACTGCAAGTAAAGAAACAGCAAGAGTGTATTACAAATCCGCTGGTAATGGTGTTTCTCCAACTGCAGGTACTTGGGTATTAGTAGGATCAAATGATTGGACAGCAAGTCACCCAACAATTACTGGTGGCACATTTACTGCATCAAGCGGTAAGTTTTCAATCAACAGCACAGACTTTGAAGTAACTGGTACACTTGACGATTTAGTTACAGCAATTAACGCACAAATTAGCAGAACACAAGGTATCTATGCTAGAAACGTAAGCGGTAAACTTTACCTTTACGCACAAGGCAAAGAGCAAGATGCTAACAATGCAGATAGTACTTTAACACAAGCAATTATTATTGATGACGCAAGTACAAGTCCAGCAATTACATTTAGTGATCTTGGTATTGATAAAGGAACATATTATGCTCCAGCATTAAGACAAAGCACACATACATCTGTACCACAATGGAAAACAGGTGATAGTGCTCCAAGACCAACAGGAAGTGTTTGGATTAAAACAACTGAGCCTAACAATGGTGCAAGATGGAGAGTTTATAACTGGTCATCTGCAACAACAACTTGGAACGCAGTTAACAGTCCAATTTATGATAACGGACACAGTGCTTTATATTGGTTAGACAGAAGCGGCGGTGGTGCTAACATTGCAACTGATGCAATTTTTGTACAATCAAATGCAAATGAACACAGTGGTTTTGATGCTACTCCTTCAACTGCAACATTTAGAATGTGGCGTAGAGCAGGAACAGGCAACACTACTATTAAATCATCAGAAGTAACATCATCAACTTTTACAGCAGGATCAAATGTATTTGAACTTGCAGAAAGTGTAAAAGGAAGTGCAAGTTTAGCAACAGCAAGAAGCGTATCATTTACAGCAACAGGTGCTACAACAGATGCAGACTTACTTGCAGATGCAGTTAACAGCGCAGGCTTTACAAACATTGAAGCATCAGTAACTACTGATAATGAAGTGCAAATTTTCCATAAATTAGGTGGAGATTTTAGAATTGCTGATGGTGCTAATACACCAGTTGCAGCGGCTTATCCAGCATACAACATTAATACTTTAGCAGGAACAGTAAACTTATATGCTGCACCAGCAGGAAGTAGCGATGACTTTGTAGCAAGTTTATGGCAGCCACTAGCAGCAGTTGACTTTAAAGCAAGTGCTATTAATCCAGAAAATGAACCAGCAGACGGACAACTTTGGTACAATCCAGAGTTTAGTGAAGTTGATATTATGGTACACAATGGTACTACTTGGGTAGGATACCAAAATGTATACAGTACAGCATCACCAAATGGTCCGATTGTTTCAGCAACTGAGCCAAAAGCAACTACTGGACAATCAGATGGTACTGCACTAGTAGACGGTGACATTTGGGTTAGTACAGCAGATTTAGAAAACTTCCCAACAATTTATGTTTGGAACGGAACTACACTTGCTTGGACACAGATTGATAAAACTGATCAAACTACAGAAGAAGGTATCTTGTTTGCAGATGCACGTTTTGGTTTAGCAGGTGCTAGTGGAAACACAGCAGCAACTATTAAAGACTTGTTAACAAACAATTACTTAGATCCAGATGCTCCAGATCCTGCACTTTATCCGCAGGGAATGTTGTTATGGAACTTACGTAGAAGCGGTGGAAATGTTAAGAAATATAACAACAACTACATTGACACAACTGCTGATAATGAAAGATTTAACAACAGTGAGTCAATGACAGGTTATGCAACTGATAGATGGACTACTGAATCAGGCAACCAAGAAGATGGTAGCGGATCAT
>Ga0209630_10005679_pt1 | contig 10476 bp, 8 predicted proteins | sample COG_01_FD_184745 | JGI IMG/M metagenome (GOLD analysis project Ga0209630, IMG submission 184745) | Pelagic Microbial community sample from North Sea - COGITO 998_met_01 (SPAdes) (version 2) | ecosystem: Environmental > Aquatic > Marine > Neritic zone/Coastal water | place: Helgoland, sampling... | reverse complement strand
GGCGGGCCGCCCGATGCCGATCTTCACGCGCGCGAACGTCTTCTCCCCGCGCGTGGCCTCGTCGATGATGTTCCGCACGCCGTTGTGGCCGCCGTGGCCGCCCTTGCCTTTCAGCTTGACGACCCCGACCGGGGAGTCCATGTCGTCGTAGAGCACGAGCATTCTTTTTGGAGAGATCTTGTACCAGCGGAGGACGTCGCGGATCGCCTCGCCGCTGAGGTTCATGAACGTCTGCGGCATCGCGAGGACGACCGGGACGTTCGCGATCTTCCCCGTGGCTATCATGCTTCTGTGCTTCAAAGCGCCGGTGAAGGACATCCCGTGCGCGGAAGCGAGGAGGGAGACGGCGTCGAATCCGGCGTTGTGACGCGTGCGCGTAAACTTCGATCCGGGGTTGCCCAGGCCGACGACCAGCCATCGGTTCGGGTCCGCGGCGCCGCCGCCGATCCCGCGCGCGCGGTTCACGAGGCGCATCGGGAAGCCGATGACGCGCCGCGCGAGGCGGAGTGGGGCGCCGAGGAGCGGCGGGAGGCCCATCGGCGGCGCGCGACGGCGCGCGGATCCGTCTGACGGACAGAAGAGTCGCGCTCGCGCTCGACGAGCAGACGAGACTGGAACGCGATCGATTCTTCCGACACGCACACCGTCATCACTTCTCGCCGCGCCGCCCCCGCGCGCGATCCGATGTCGTCGCCCGCGCGCGCGCGCACGCCCTTCTCGGACGCGGACAAAAGATGGCTCGCGACGCACCAGCACGCGAAGATGCTCGACCCGGGGGTGATCGTCCTGGGCGTCGCGCACCGCCAGGGAGACGAGGACGACCACCCGCTGACGCGGCATCTGAACCTCCCGACGGTGATCGAGTGCTACCCGCTCCGCGTCGCGCACGACCCGTCCAAAGCCGCGAAAGGGTCCGGGTTCAGCGCCGCGAAGTGGGACAGCAAGTCGGGGGAGGCGCCGGTGCCGTGGCCGAACACGTTCTGGCTCGTGGATCCGACGCTCGTCGCGAAGGTGCGTTCTATCTTATATCTGATACACTGGTCCCCATACGACCCCGTTGGCGTGGTGAACGCCGATCCTTAAGGACTTTGCCCGTCGTCTCTCTCCGCCCACACCTCGGTTTCAATACCCGCTCTCGATGCCTTTCAACTCCAACTGACGTCTTTCAACTCAGGTTGGGCAGCTCGAGCACGAGGGGCTCGTGGCGAAGTATAACAAGGTGCGTTCTATACACTGGTTCCCATACGACCCCGTCGGCGTGGTGGACGCCGATCCTTAAGGACTTTGCCCGTCGTTTCTCTCCGCCCACCCCTCGGTTTCAATACCCACCCTCGACGCCTTTCAACTTCAACTGACGCCTTTCAACTCCACCCCGACGTTCGCTCGTATGGAACGACCCTAAGACGCTCGGGTTCAAGCCGCGCGAGATGGAGAGACGCGAGCGCGAGATCGCCGCGGGGTCCCTCTCGCGTAGTGATGAGGAGGTCGTGAACAAGGATCCGGAGTACGACGCGGCCGCGGCGCGCGAATTCGCGCGGCAGCACGAGGCGTACGGATCGCATCGGTGGTCGCTGTTGTCGGAGGAGGACAAGGCGTTCGCGACCGAGAGAGGATTCGACGTCGTGATTCGCGACGTCGGCATCGGAGGGCTGCGATATAAAAACCAGGTGAAGTGTTTGCATTTGCACTACGCGCATTGGCTCGTTACCAGGGATAACATCGTCGGGGGGTGGGTGCACGACGAGCTGATGAAGCGCGCGGCGGCGACGAGAGGGACGACGACCGGCGGTTGAAAAGCTCAGTCGTAATTTAAAACAGCGTCTGGTCGTAGCGATAACGTCTTACTACCTTCGTAGCTAGCTAGGCGTCTCGTCGCGCCTCTTCCGGGTAGGACGCCCCCAGTGACGGATCCAAGTCCACGCCGGCGGCTCGCAACTTCCCCGCGAGGTACGCCCGGCGCTGCGCCCTGCCCTCGAGCGCCTCCCACTCGAAGAACGGCACGCACGCCAGCCCCCGGTGCCGCCGCGACAGAAACGCGTCCCTGAGCGTCGTTCCATACGAGCGAACGTCGGGGTGGAGTTGAAATGCGTCAGAAGCGGAGTTGAAAGGCGTCGAGGTGTGTCGGGATTGAAAGCGAGGGACCCTGGGCGCAGAGATGCGCCGGGAAGTAAAGTCCTTAAGGATCGGCGTCCACCACGCCGACGCGGTCGTATGGGAACCAGTGTGAATACGAACGCGCCTGAGTTCCGTGCTCGGCGACCTCCGCCGCTCCCCGGGTCCGTGATCGCCGGGTCCGCCGCCGACGTAATGCGACGGCCCGTCCACCTCGAGCACGACATCGTGCTCGGGCAAATACACGTCTAGCGAGAACAGCTCGTCGTCGGTCAAGACCTCGATCTCGTGCTGGACGCGGAGCTCCGCGAGCGTCGCGGACGCGGAGAGATGCAGCCGCGACACGTCGACGTCGTCGAGGACGTTTTTTCGCCACTCCGCCTTCGCGTCGCTCTGGATGTCGGGGTGGAGTTGAAAGGCGTCAGTTGGAGTTGAAAGGCGTCGAGGACGGGGATTGAAAGCGAGGGGTGGGCGGAGAGACACGACGGCAAACGTCCTTAAGGATCGGCGTTCACCACGCCAACGCGGTCGTATGGGGACCAGTGCATAGAACGCGCCTCGAGCCACGCCGGGTAGTTGGCCCTCGCGGCGCGCAGAAGCGCTCGCATCTCGCCGCCGCCGCCGCCGTCGTCGCCGTCGTCGCCGTCGTCGTCGTCGTCGCCGTCGTCGCCGTCGTCGCGCGCCTCGAGGAGCTCCGCGTGGATCATGCTCGCGTGGAAGAACGCGCACCAGTTCGCGTCGAGAAACGACGCGGGGTCCAGCTTCGACGCCGCGTCCCAGAGCGTGACGTAACACCCCGGGAGCCGCGTCCCGCGCGTCGCCGCGAGCGCGACGACGGACCACAGCGTGATCGAGCACGCCTGCGCGTTCATTGACGACGCGCTGGTCTCGACCGCGGCGTCGAGCGCTTTCAACGCGTCGTCGCCGGGGTCGAGCCCCAGTCGCGCGTACGCGTAGAAGACGTTCGACGTCTCCTTGGGCGCGACGACGATCGGTCCTCCTCCTCCTCCTCCTCCTCCCAAGCGCACGATCGCGCGCTCGATCGCGCGCACCGCGCCCTCGCTCGGGCTCGCGCCGATCACCGCGTGCGCCCACAGAATGTTCGACACGTCTTCGTACGACATTTCGTGTCCGACACGTCCGACGGCGTCCGACAACGAATCCCACGCGTCGGCGCCCGACGCGGTGGACAGCCGCCGGCGCCGCCCCGCGTTCGTCGCGTGCCCGAGCAGCGCGCTCGCGACGTCGCGCGCGCGCATCGACCCCGCGAGCCGAACCTCCGCGCGCTCGATCGCCGTCAGCGTGCTCTCCTGCGGCGGCGGCGCGTCGCGAGGAAGCATGGAGAGCGCCCAGGTGACGTTCGCGACGTCCTTCGAGGCCATCGTCCGCGTCAATCGCGCCGTCGCCGCCTCCAACGCGTCCCGCGCCGCGGGAAGCGACGGCGAGGATTCTAGGGTAACGTACGACCACCATACGTTACAGACGTCGTGCGCGTTCATCGTGTCCGACGTTCGGATCATCGTTCGCTCGAGCGCTTTCCACGCCGCGGGGGACGGGCGTCTTCCGAGCGTCGCGAAACCCCAGAGCGCGTTGGCGACGGCGCGCGCGCTCATCGCCGTCCGCGCGTCCCCCCCCGGGTCATAATGTTTCGGAAATCGGTTCCGGCCGTACCCGGAAGAAGAAACGCTTGAATCTGAGCCGTTTGATCCGTTATCGTTTTCGGTGCCGCCGCCGCCGCCGCCGCCGCCCGCGACGCTCGTGACGGCGCCGTCCAACGCCGACCACGTCTCCTCGGCGAGATCCCACCCGAAAGTCGCGTACGCCCACAGCACGTTCGCCACCTCCTGGCCGTTCATCGACCCTCGCGCGCCGCCGAGCCGCACGACCGCAGCCTCGAGCGCGTCCCACGCGTCCGCGCCGAGCTCCCATCGCATCGTCGCGAGCGCCCAGATGGCGTTCGCGGCGGCTTGCGACGTCATCTTTTTCGATAGCCGCGGCGTCGCGCGCTCCAGAGCCGCGACCAACCCGCGGAGGTTCGTCGCGTCGCCGTCCACGGAGAGCACCCCGCGCGCGTGCATGCTCGCGAGCGCGTGCAGGACGTTGGAGAGGCCCTGCGCGCCGAGGCGGCCGTCCGCGCACATGACCCGCGCGAGGACGACGAGCGACCGGAACCCCTCGTCGGCGTCGAGCTTTAATCGCACCGCGCCTGAGGGTCGAGGGTCCATACGAGCGAACGTCGGGGTGGAGTTGAAAGGCGTCAGTTGGCGTTGAAAGGCGTCGAGGTGTGTCGGGATTGAAAGCGATGGACCCTGGGCGGAGAGAGACGCCGGCAAAAGTCCTTAAGGAACGGCGTTCACCACGCGAACGCGGTCGTATGGGGACCAGTGTGACATAGAACGCGCCTGACGCGTCCCCCATCGGCGCCGCCGCCGCGAGCCTGTTCAGCGTCACGAACGCGGTCGGGACGTGGATGTGATCGAAGCGCGCGAGCGCGCCTCGGTCGGTCGCGAGGAGCTCGAGGAGCTCGTCCACGGAGACGCAGTCGGTGATGACGCGGTTCAGGCGCGCCGCGTTCACGGCTACGTCCACCGCCGACGAGGGCGAAGAAAAGTTGGCAGCATTTGCCGCGGCGTTGACATCGTTTCCGTCCGCCCCCGGTCGCTCCCTCCGCGTCTGGTTGCCCTTGCGCTTGACGTTCGCGAACCCCGGGAACAGCGCGTCGACGCCCTTGCGAACGCTGAAGTCTTCCGCGGTGCCGTCCTCGCGAATCACGACGAAGTATCGGTACCCTTTCTCCGGGTCCTGTCGGACTTGGAACCCGCGCGGGGCGCCGCGTCCCATCTTCCGAGACGCGTCCGGGTGCGCGCGCAACACGCTCGCGACCGCGTCGCGCGCCTCGCCGTCCAGGTACCGGCACAGCTTCGCGTCTTTCAGGACGCCGGAGAAGTACCCCATCATCTCGTGCGGCGTCGCGAACGTCGCGCCGCCGTCGCGCGGTGGGATCGTGACGGGCGCCCACGCGCGAAGTTCGCCTCGAATCGGCGCGCGCCGCGCGCGGTCGCCGGGGCGCGGCCGCGCGGGCGTCGCGACCGCGCTCGCCGCGCGCGGCGAATCCGCGCGCGACGCTCTTCGATGCCCGCGCGAGAGCGCGAGCCGCGCGCTGTTCAGGCACGCGACCGCCGGCGTCGCCATCGTCGCCGCCGCGCGCCGCCGAACTGCTTTAACGTCGCGGAAAGCGCAAGCGGCGGGCGCTCGCGTCATCCAATTTATTAATTTCTCGAGCGCCTTTCTGTCCGGCGCTCGAGGGCTGACCGATGAACCCTTATTTTGAAAGGCACGATCGACCCCGCGCGGACGGCACTTGAAACTGAAGCACGCGCCCGTCGTCCCTTTCGATCGACCCCGAACGCTCGCGAGCAATCACAGCCCACCGATGGTCCACCTCGGCGGGAAACGCTACTCGCTCGGTCCGATCGCGCGTCGCGGGCCGCCGACACAACGCGCAGCGCGACCGCGTGAGAGAGAGGACGCGGCGTCGTCGATCGCTGTTCCTTCTCCGTTCACGACATACGGGTGAGCGTCGTTCGCGGCGCGACCGGGCGACGCGCGAGGTGCGTCGCGGCGCGCGCTCTCCCCGCTCGGCTCGGCGCGCGGCGATAGATCGCGATCGATGGATCTGGCGCCTCGAACGGACGGAGGCGGCTCTCGTCCGTCGTCTCGCTCGCGATGCGTCGCTCGCGCGCGCGTCGTTCGCGTCGTTTCCATCGCGCTCGCGCTCCCTTCGACGCGACGCCGCGCGCGACGTCGTCGCTGGCGTCCTCGTCGCGTCGTCTCCTCCGCGGGATCGAGCGCGATCGAGCGCGTCGTCGCCGTCGCCGACGCTCCGTCGCATCTTCCGCCGAAAAAAAATGGGCGCGAAGACGCCTCGCGTCTTTTCCCGTCGTCCTCGCTCCTCCGTCGCGAGATCGCGCGTCCTCGCGCCCGTCCGACGACGTCTGACGCCTTCCTCATCCCCCCTCCCCCGTCGTTCCACCCGCGACCCCGTCGTCGACGCAGGCGTCATGCCGTTCGGTAGTAAAGCTCCCGCGCCGCCGCCGCCGATGGCCGAAGCGATCCTCGAACGCTTCACCGCGTTCGTCACCGAGAACGTGAAGTTCTCCCAGGAAGACTTCGCGATCCTCGGTCTGAACTGCGTCGGATGCGTCCTGTTCTACTACTTCATGCGTCTCCTCCGCGTCCCGGATCACTCGTGGTACCTCACGCTGTACTCCAGCGGCGTGACGTCCTTCTTCGGGCTCTACATGCTCTACCACGTGTGCCTGGACGGATTCACCGCCGTGCTCGTTCGCGAAGACGACATCACGCGGTGCGAGACTGCTCCCCATACGACCCCGTTCGCGTGGTGAACGCCGTTCCTTAAGGACTTTTCCCGTCGTCACCCTTCACCCGCGCTTCCCTTTGAACGTTTGACCGGTAAGACGTTCGACTGACCGATCGCTTCACCCCACAGGTATCTCGCCATATTTTTCACCGCTTACTGCATCATGGACCTCGCGCTCGGCACGCTCCACTACGGGACCTTCATCACATTCGACGACGGATGGACGCATCACTTTTTGTACATCGTCATCCTCGCGTACTTGCTTCACAACAACATGACGCCGCTGTTCGCGATCGCGCTCGTGGAAGAGCTTCCGATCATCGTGCTGTCCATCTTCGAGGTGCAAAACAAGCAGCGTCCGTCGCTGCTCTTCGGCGTGCTCTACTTCCTCACGCGCGTCATCTTTCACACGATGCTCATCTACAAAGCCGCGAAGCAGAGCACGTTCGTGTTCGTCGCCGGCCTCGGGCTGCTCCTCTGGCACGTCGACGTGTTCCAAGGCTGGGTCAGGGGGTACCTCATGCGATCGCACGGTCGCGCGAGGATGAGCTTCCGCTCCAAGCTCCGCGTCTTCACCGCGATGCTGACGACGCAAATCGCGACGCACGCGTTCGTCACGTACGACATGTGCGCGAACGTGCTGGGCGATTTCACCTCCCCGGCTGCGATTTTGTACGCGCTGGTGTTCGTCTACTTTCTGTACCGCATGGGCGTCGTCGTGCACGACGTCTACACGCAAAACTTCATCATGACGTCCATCGGACGGAAGAAGATCATCTACAACATCTCGTGGGAGGACCCCGCGATCGATCACACGGTGATGCACATGACCCCGGAGGACACCGTGCTCACCATCTCAAGCGCGGGGTGCAACGTCCTGGATTACCTGTGCGAGGGCCCGAAGAAGATCATCGCCGTGGACATGAACTGGGCGCAGCTGCACGTCCTGGAGCTCAAGCTCGCGGGGATTCGCGCGCTGACGTGGGACCAGTTCTTCGCCATCTGGGGCCGCTCCGATTTCGAGGTGTTCAAGAAGGTGTACGCGAAGAAGCTTCGACCGCTGCTGGAGCCGGAGACGGCGGAGTTCTGGGATCAGAACCATAATTTGTTCCGCGATAACTTCATGTACGCGGGGACGTCCGGGCTCATGGCGAAGATTCTGTGCATGCCGCTGATTTGGTCCGGCGTCCGCGAGAAAGTGAAGAACCGCGAGGAGTTCACCGGCGGCGGCGGGTTCTTCTTCCAGCTCACGCTGAAGATTTGCTCCATCACGTCTCTGTGGTCCATCTTCGCGCCGCTCGGAGGCGTGCCGCTCGAGCAGCTCAACCTCCTGTCGAGGAACCCGCAGGTGTTCGTGGACAGGCTCGTCGAGGTCCTCACCACGCGGATTTGGAAGCCGAACAACTACTTTTACTACGGGTACATCGTCGGCGAGTTCGCGCCGGACTGCTGCCCGCGCTATCTCGAGAAGAAAAATTTCGCCATCATGAAACAACGCGTCGATCGCGTGAAGGTGTACCACGGCACCTGGGCGGAAGCCGCGGTCGAGGAAGGCCCCGGGTCGATCACGATCGCGTCGCTTCTGGACTCCATGGACTGGATGCCGCCGTCGATGATCGCGGAGAACATCGGCAAAGTCGTCGCGAACATGGACAAGAAGAACGGCCGAATCTTTTGGCGGTCCTTCGCGGACCGCGTGCACTCCCCAGTCCTCGCGCACCTCAAAGGCGAGCTCGTGCCGACGTACGACCGCGTCGGGTGGTACCTCACGCAGTTCATCCAATCCGTCCCGAATTTCGAGCCGTACGACCCAACGATGCTCGAGTGCAAAGGCACGGGGAACACGCCGAGAAATTCCTTCTACGACGACGTCGCGGTGATGGCGGCGATGGCGAAGCAAGGGTTATCCTCCAAGAAGGACGTGAAAGCGTTCTACAAGTCTCAGGGCACGCGCTACGACGGCTTCCGCGAGGCGCTCCTCCCCGGGCGCGATCTGCTCATGCAGCACGCGGTGCCGTGGGTGAAGCGCCCCAAGACGTGGATCAGCGTGGGTTGCGGCACGGCACGAGATCTCGAGTTTGTCGTCGATCACGTGATCGCGGCGAAGACCAAGGTGTATCTCTGCGACCTCTCGGACGCGCTGCTGGACATGGCGCGCGCGAGGGTTATAGAGCTCGGGCTCGCGTCGCGCGTCGTCCTCGTCGAGGGCGATTTCATGTCCCCCGCGGTTCGTAAGAAGCTCCCGAAGCAGGCGGATCTCGTGACGTGTTCGTACTGCCTCACGATGGTTCCCGAGTGGGAGAAAGCGCTCGCGACGATGAAAGATCTCGTCAAGCCTGGGGGGAACCTCGCGCTGATCGACTTCATCACCCGCGACGGCGTCGATCAGCGGTGGGATCAGAGGCTGTATAAGTGGTGGTTCGCCATGGACGGCGTCTACTTCAACCGCGCGCACGCCGACTGGCTGCGAAGCCGAGAGGACATGGAGGAGGTGTGGTACAGCGAGGAGGAGAGTCGGGTGCCGTACACGCCGTACTACCCCACGCACTACCTCTACGTCGGCGAGAAGAAGGCGTAGAGGGAAGCGACGACGGAGGATCATTTTTTCGCCGTCGGGTTCGGTTTCGCGCGCGACGACGCGGCGGCGACGGTAACAGCCGACGCGGCGTCGCGCGCGCGCGTTCCAACGGCGCGGTGGGGTGGGATCAGAGATCGCGAGGGAGCGATGGGATGGGATGGGATGGGATGGGGGGTGTTTCTCCTTAGCTTTGCATGTCTAAATATCAGTCGTTCGACCTGACTGGACCCGCGAGACTGGAACAGTGTTAAAATTTCGAACGCGAGCCGAAGTCCGCGCCTTTGTTTTTTCTCTGGTTTGAACGGTCTCCCGCCGAAAACGACGGTTCAGAACTCAGGATGGCGGGTCGACGGCGAATCGTGATTGGCCAATTTTCAAAGGCAGAAAGCAACCGGACGCAGAAAAAGACGTGGCACACCGTGACTCAGCAGCACGCGACGCGCGGATCACTCCACGCGCGCGCGGCACGCGGCGCGCCCACGGAGTCGCGAGGTCCTCGCATCGCGATCGCGCGAGCGTTCGCGTCGCGGATACGATGTTCGCGCCGCGCGCGAGCGCCGCGGCCGCGCGAGCGCCGCCGATAAAAACGAAGCTGGCGGAGCGGCGCTCGCTGAAAGGAGGCCGCGGATGCCGAGCGCGCGCGAACGCGGCGTCCTCCGGCGCGACCCCCCCCCGTCGCGCGCCGCACCACCGCGGCGCCGGCTTCGGCGCGGGCGCGAAGAAAAACTTCCAGGACGCCGCGGCGAACGCGATCGCGTCGCCGGCGGTGGAGGAGGCGGTCGCCGACGCCGACGCCGCGCCGTCGACGCCCTGCGCCGAGGCCGCCGCCGCCCCGTGCGAGATTCCCACCGCGCCGGCGGACCTCGCGAACTCGCTCGTGGCGCTCCCGAACGGCTCGCGCGTCACCGCGTGGTGGTTGAAAGAGCCGAACCCGCCGAACGTGCATCACGTCGCGTCGAACGAGGACTTCCTATCGCGCTTGAAGGACGCCGCGCGCGGAGGGATAAGCTTAAGGAGGGGCGCGGGGGGATCGGCTTCGGAATCGGACGCCTCCCGCGTCTCCTCCTCCTCCTCCTCCTCCTCCTCCTCCTCCTCCTCGAGCGTCGTCGTCGTCGAGTACTTCGCGGGGTGGTGCGGCGGGTGCCGAAGCTTACACCCGAAGCTCAACAAGATGGCGCGCGACGAGCACCCGGACGTGACGTTCCTGAGGGTGAGAATGGAGGAGCTCCCGGAGCTGTGCGACGCGATGGGAGTGCGTAAGCTTCCGACGGTGCACGTCTTCGCGGGGGAGGCGGGCGATCGGATCGCGTCGTTCACGGTGAACTTGACCGCGAAGAGCATGGCGCGGTTCCGCAGGGAGCTGGAGCGCGCGAAAGAGGCGAGCGCGAACGAGGTCGCGCGCGGC
>Ga0209630_10005675_pt1 | contig 10479 bp, 12 predicted proteins | sample COG_01_FD_184745 | JGI IMG/M metagenome (GOLD analysis project Ga0209630, IMG submission 184745) | Pelagic Microbial community sample from North Sea - COGITO 998_met_01 (SPAdes) (version 2) | ecosystem: Environmental > Aquatic > Marine > Neritic zone/Coastal water | place: Helgoland, sampling... | reverse complement strand
AATGTTACCGGGGGGGTAGTTTTGAAGTATTGAAGAATGAAGGATTGAATGTCTGAATTTTGAAGGATTGAAGGATTGAAGGATTGAAGGATTGAACACGTGAATAAGTAAACGCGATTAAATCGCATGCAGAGACAGTCTTTACTCTATTATCTATATTCTCATTTCTATACACACTAATTGCTATTGGCCTTTGGCTGTTAGCTATTTGCTTTTGGCTGCTAATGAATAAAGTAGTGACTTGTTCTTCTAAAACCTAATAAGTCTATTCTCTATGTTCTCTGCTCTATTCTCTTTGGCATAATCATACAACAGAGAAAATCTTGCATAAAAAAGCCCCCCACAATGTGAAGGGCTCATGAAGTACCTAAATCTTGCTCTAAAAATTCTAGTATACGTTTATGGTGTCGTTGGTCTAAATTCTTACTGACAACTTATTTGTCATATCGTTGCAATTACTTTAAGCTCAATACCAATAGGTGTTGGCAGACAATTGATCTCTAATGTCGTTCTACAGGGCTGATTGTCTTTGAAGTATTCTGCATATAGTTTGTTATATGTTTTGAAATCATCTTTCATGTTGGTCAAAAACACGGTTACATCAACAATGTTATCCCAACTGCTTCCTGCATCTTCCAAAATGTATTTAATGTTTTGGAAAACAGAATGACACTGCTCGGCAATGTCGTAGCTTTTGATTGTTCCGTCTTCTTCGAGTTCAACACCTGGTATTTTTTTAGTCCCACGGGCTCGAGGTCCTACCCCACTTAAAAATAACAAATCCCCAACTTTACGGGCATGCGGATACGAACCTACCGGTTCTGGTGCTTTATTTGAATCAAATTTTTGGTTACTCATCTTCTATTGTAATTTGAATTTCGTCTGTATCGGTTATAATCTCACCTTTTAATTCTGGTTTCTCAACAACGGGTTTATTTTGATTCGTTGTCCCCAAACCGTCTGACCCTCTTGGGTTGCGCGTTTGAGTTCCAGACAACCTGCGTTGCTTTTCCATCCGCTTCAACTGCTTGGCAATGTCGGTGTTTGAAAATTCGAATTTCATTCCTGTTTTCCAAACAGACAAACCGTAGGTGGGTTGATTTTCTATTGAATCTACTTGAAAAGCAGAAAAAACATAGCGCATGTCTTTAGACATAGTTACTTGTCGGACTTTGCCATTTTGCTCGGCGTAGCTATCAACAAGATCTCCGGTTTCCAAATTCCAAATTTTCGTCATACCATCGCTACTTCCCGTAATGACGTATTTACCGTCTGTGCTTATGGTTACCGAATTAATCTTCCACTTGTGGCCAATGAGCACGCTTTTCTGCTTTCCGCTAAAGGCATCCCAAACAATAGCCGTTTTATCACTACTTCCTGTCACAACATATCTACCATTGCATGCAACTGAGTTTACCACGTCTTTATGTCCTTTGTACTCTTTTAGTTTGTTACCGTTTATATCATACAGTTTAACTACCGCCGATTCATCAGCGCACAACACATAACTCCTACCTTTTAATGCAATACAGTTTGTTGGAATTTTATTATTGATTACCCATTTCGAGTTGCTGCGTTGGTTGTGGATGACGATTCTTCCATCGTCTCCGGCAGAGTACACCATATTGCCCGAAGGACCCACTACAATACTATTTATACCCGCCGAGTGCACATTGTTGAACTCCTTTTTTAATGTGTATTTGTCTGCATCCGTTTTGCTCCACACCATGAGTTTAAAATCATTTCCACCCGTAACCAATATGTCTCCACTCCCGCTAAAACCTAGCGCGGACACAGCAGCACGATGCCCCGTGAGTGTTTGAAAGTAAGGAAAAGTGGAATCCCCTTTAAATACTTGAACTGTGTTGTCCCACGATCCTGTGGCAACAAAATCTCCATTACCAGAAACGGCAACAGATTCCACATCATCGGTGTGACTTCCGAGGGTAACATACGACACGTCATTTTGAGCATAACTCAAGTTCGTAATACACACCATTAAGCAGAGTAAGCTTATAATAAATGCAATAGTTTTTTGCATGACTTCAAATATACCCATGTACAATTTCAATACCCGTACATGTCCATATGTATACAGAACGTATTATAAACATAAAGCGTATATAAGGATTGAATAATAGCCAGTGTGTTAGACCAATTTAAGGTGTTCATACTTCACATATGGATTGATAAACGAATGTTATATTCGTTTATTTAGTAGTTGTGTTTCATTCCTCAATTTAAAATAACTCAATAAACTTCCTGATGTTATAGTTAACCGTGGAACTGAAAACTATTGAAATAAGTTACATATGAAAAACAAGGACAAGGAAGTCAAGTTCTTACAAATTGGGGTGTTTCCCAATAAGAAGAATGTAACGCCTCGGTACGACCAAATATCGATTAGAGATATCGAAAAAGAGAATGCGTTTTACCAGGTGCTTTCGCCGAACAAAGATGACCAAGGGGTTTGGGCAAATCAGGATGCATGGTTCCATTTAGGAAAATTTACGAAAGGGAAATCGGACGAATACAAAATCAAAAAGGAAGGCAACGGCATGTATGCATTTGTGTTGGAAGGCGAAGTGGAAATAAATAGTGAAAAACTAAACAAAAGAGACGGCATGGGTGTTTGGGGAACTGATATGCTTAAAGTAAAAGCATCGGAAAATGCTTGGGTGCTTTTAATGGAAGTACCGATGAGCCTATAATTTTTTATCCATAAATCAATTCAATGCAGTTAATAGACAATTTAAACTGGCGATATGCCACAAAGCAATACGACAGTTCAAAAAAAGTAAGTGAAGAAGATCTTGCTAAAATAAAAGAAGCCATTCGGTTATCCGCTTCTTCATACGGACTTCAATTGTATAAAGTATTAGAGGTAAAATCTTCTGAAACTAGAAAGCAACTTAAACCTGCCTCATGGGGGCAAAGCCAAATAACAGATGCTTCGAATCTTTTTGTATTCTGTAATTACGCCGATGTAACGCCTGAACATATTGATGCGTATATGCAGCTTAAATCCAATTTACAAGGTATAGCGTTAGATGCGTTACAAGGTTATGTGACTTTGTAAAGGCTAAAATGAATGACCGGTCGATTGAAGACAAACAAGTCTGGACTGCCAAACAAACCTACATCCCGCTGTCGAATGCGCTAGCTGTTTGTGCCGAACTAAAAATTGACAGCACACCGATGGAAGGTTTCGACGCAGATGAATATGAAAGAATATTGGGCTTAAAAGAAAAAGGCTTAAAAGCAGCAGTGATATTGGCCATCGGGTATCGCAGCGATGAAGATGCGACTCAGCACGGCAATAAGGTTCGCAAGTCGGTCAATTCAATTTCTAAGGTTGTCGAGTAAAATACTTCTTGTAAGAAAGATTTAAAGCTTAGGCGGTTTGGGTGGAAACTTGAACCGCTTTTTTGTGTTTAAGATAGTGTAGTTAAAGACTAAATAATATTGCCAACATTGGCCAAAATCATATATTGTACCCCATGACAGATCAAGATAACGAATTTTACAAGCGCGCAGACGAACACATAAACTTGTCTAACAATCAATGTCAGGCGCAAAAGCCGGGTCAAGTAAGTGCATCAATGCTTTATGCTACTTCAAGGTTTAACGTTTGGGTAAGTGCTCGTGGTTTTGACACGGCAGATGACATGAAGGCGTCTAAGGAAGAAGTAGTGGACTATTTCATGAAGCAATACAGAACCATGTTAGAAGAAAACTATGATGATTATGCCGAGCAGTTTTCGGACTATATGAATAGATAGATTACTCTAATCAAATTATTCAACACTTTCTAAGATTTATTATGTTCTAGTATAAAGTTATATCAGATTAATAGTAGACATGACAGAATCGGAAATAGACAGAATCATTGAGATGGCATGGGAGGACAGAACGCCATTTGAAGCCATTAAAATACAATTTGGTTGCACGGAGGCAGATGTCATCAAACTGATGCGGAAAGAATTAAAAGAAAGTTCATTTAAACGGTGGAGAAAGCGTGTAAATAGTGGCGTCAGCAGTAAACACCTGCACAAAAGAAGTGAAGCAATTCAACGCTTCAAATCCACTAGTCAAAAGATTATTTCGAACAACAAGATATCGAAACGCTAATACACCGTACATCATTTGGTACGCTTAGCTGATGTTTCTAAATCCCCAAATGGTCTTTCTGAAGAAAAAGTTATGAAGCAAAACCTCCCAATTAAAACTTGTCCCGTTTGTAATCGCTCCTTTACATGGCGCAAGAAATGGGAAAGAGATTGGGAAAATGTTAAATTTTGCAGTGAGCGTTGTAGAAGAAACAAGACGGCCTCAGGCAATTAAACTAGTGAGAGCATATTTCCTTATTAATGCTTTTCATTTCCCTACCCCTTATAAAACAACCATTTAAACAACTCTTTGTAGGTTGCTTTTTTACCGTACATCAAGATACCTGTTCGGTAGATTTTACCAGCCAGCCAAATGGTGAAGCAAAATGTTGTAATTAGCAATCCGATCGACAACGCTACTTCCCACCATTGTGTTGCCAGATTCAAGAACGGTGCACGCACCATCATCACTATCGGACTAGTTAGGGGAATAATGCTTAACCAAAAACTTAAGGCACCGTTTGGGTCGCGTAATACCACACTTGTGGAAAGCGCAATTGAAAATACCAATGGCAAGGTGATTGGAAGCATAAACTGTTGTGTATCTGTTTCTGCATCTACCGCTGCCCCAACTGCTGCAAAAAGCGCAGAGTACATAAGATAACCACCCAAAAAGTAAATGATAAACGACAGAATGATAAAAGGCCAGTTAATCGCCATCATGCCCGACACCACATTCACCATCATTGAATTTACGCCAAGTTCTGCCATTTGATCGGCAGGCATGGCTTGAGCAGAATTGGCCATATCCATAATATTACCCATGTCGCTTCCGATAAAGATAAAGGAGATGACACCCATCAATATTCCAGAAAAGACGAGCCAGATGACTATTTGTGTCAATCCAACCAGGGCCAGACCAAACACCTTCCCCATCATTAATTGAAAAGGCTTTACGCTCGATACAATGACCTCAACAATACGGTTCGTTTTTTCCTCAATCACACCTTTCATAACCTGAACACCGTACAGGAATATGAAAAAATAAATAACAAATGAGGCACCCATACCAATAACGGTATTGAGCTCGGTACTACTGCTTTTTGCTTCTCCGTCCTCATCCAAAGTCAGTGCATTTAAAGAGACTGAGGTTTTCAAACTATCCATAGCCGTTTCCGACACACCCAATTGGCTCATTTTTTCATCCTCAATCGCGTTTTCTATCCGCCTATTTATACGCTCTTTCGACTCAATGGATAACGAGTTTTCGGATTCGTAAACAACCCCGTCCGGGTTATAGATATTGAAGTTATTGGGGATAAGGAGTCTACCTGTATAGCCCCCGGCATTTAGTGAATCTGTGTCCCTTCCATCCCAATCGGATGTGTACTCAAATGCCATTCGGTCGTCGTTATACAACTTGCCTTCAATTGCATTCGATTCATCATACACCAACACTTTTTCCGTGTCTTTCCCAATACTATCGTTAACCGCTAAGAAAATGATGATGCCGTAAAACACAGCAATCAAAACTGGGCCCAATATGGTCATTATAAGGAATGACTTCTTCCGTACGCGTGTGATATACTCGCGCCATGTAATTAATCCAATCTTACCCATGGTTACCCTCCTCTACCTTTTTAATAAAAATATCTTTAATACTTGGCAATTGCTCGCTAAATGAAGCAATGTCTACCGTATCGTTTAATTCCTTTATAAGCGCCTTTGCTTTTTCTGGCTCGATCACAAAAACGGCTTTGTTCAGCGCCAACCTATCTTCCCTACTCACCTCTTTAGCATCGAAAGACAAACCGTTCAATTCACCTCGGTAATACACTTCATACTCGTTTTCCTTAAACGAATTTCTTACGTCAGAAATACTTCCTTCAAGCACCTTCTGCGAGAGGTTAATCATTCCTACATAGTCGCATATCTCTTCAACAGATTCCATTCGATGGGTTGAAAAAATAATCGTCGCACCATTGTCGCGCAGGTGTTGGATTTCGTCCTTAATGAGTTCTGTATTGACCGGATCAAAACCACTAAATGGTTCATCTAGAATAATCAATTCAGGCTCGTGCAGCACAGTTAAAATAAACTGAACCTTTTGCGCCATGCCTTTACTGAGCTCTTCAATCTTTTTGTATTTCCAGTCGAGCAAATCGAATTTCTCGAGCCAATGTAAGGCCCGTTTCTGCGCTTCCTTTTTAGTCAGATTTTTTAAGCGACCGAAATAAATAATCTGCTCCAAAACTTTCATCTTTTTGTACAGACCACGTTCTTCTGGCAGATATCCAATGCGCGCAATGTGACTTGGGTTTAGTTTTTCGCCGTCGAAAACAACTTCACCGGTATCTGCTGCAGTTATCTGATTGATGATTCGAATCAGTGTCGTTTTTCCTGCCCCATTTGGTCCAAGTAAACCGTAAATACTTCCTTTAGGAATGGAAAAATTTAGATCCTTAATTGCCAAATGACCTTCGTAACCTTTGGTTACATTACTCACTTCAAGAAATGCCATGGGCCGAAGATAAGAGCGGTTCTGAAATCAAACACAATACTTCGACAAATGTGGATTTGTATTGGCTAAATACCTACCGATACACGTTGCTACAGATCTCAAATAGTTCTGCTCTTAACATATTGATGTCGTCTTTATTTTTTGCCGAAATAAACATAGCCGGCAAATTCTCGTTGGCAAACCACGTTTTCTTAAAATCCTCTAGATTGTGTAACGTCTCATCTTCGAATATATCCTCTGACGTTGGGCGAGGATTGTAGGCATCAATCTTATTAAAAATAGTAAGCGTTCTTTTATCACCCGCACCTATTTCACTTAACGTTTCTTGCACGATTTGCATCTGACTTTCAAACGTTGGGCTTGAAATATCTACAACATGCAGCAACACGTCCGCTTCTTTGATTTCGTCTAAAGTTGATTTAAAACTCTCAATAAGCTGATGTGGCAGCTTACGGATAAACCCAACAGTATCCGAAATCAACGTAATTATAGGCGGGATATAAACCTCCGCTTCTTTGGTCAACACCAACTTTCGCACGGTCGAATCTAAGGTCGCAAACAACTTGTTTTCGGCAAGAATATTGGCGTTTGTTAAAGCATTCATGATGGTTGATTTACCAACATTGGTATAACCAACAAGGGCCAAGCGCAATTCACCTGTGCGGCTTTTACGTTGGGTAACACCTTGTTTGTCGATGTGCTCTAATTTCTTTTTAAGTAACGATATCTTATCCCTAATTATCCGTCTATCCGTTTCGATTTCCTTCTCACCCGGCCCTTTCATACCAATTCCTCCACGTTGTTTTTCAAGGTGGGTCCACATCCGGGTTAACCGTGGTAATAGATATTCGCTTTGCGCCAGTTCAACTTGTGTTTTTGCTCGATTGGTCTTCGCATTTTTGGCAAAAATGTCCAAGATTAACGTGCTTCGATCTATAATCTTGCATTTAAGCTCTGCTTCCAAATTTCGAATTTGTGATGGCGACAATTCATCGTCGAATATGGCCGTTTCGATACCATTCTTTTCAATATAGTTGGCGACCTCGTCTATCTTACCAGAGCCAACATACGTTTTTGGATTTGGCGCAGCCAGTCGCTGCACAAACATTTTTTCAACTTGTGCTCCCGCCGTTATTGTCAAGAATTCCAGCTCGGCTAGAAAATCGTCTGTTTGTTCCCGACTCTGGGTTTGAATTTCAACAGCGATAAGTACTGCTTTTTCGACAGACTCCGCAGTTTTTACTTGATACGAATCTTTCTTCAATGCTAAGAATGTTATTTATTACGTTCTTTGTTTGTAGATGGCAAAGTTGGGTATTTTATTCATTACATGGACACTCATTTCACTATTCATTTTTAGTGGTTACGCCTCCGCTCAAGATATTGAGTGGTCTAACCCACGAAAACTGAAAGGCAGCACGGCATACACCAGTGTAATTGGCCAGGATGAAACCGGATTGTATTTACTCAGATACCGCAACCAGTTTTTAACCAAAAACATAGTCATAGAGCGCTATCGCAACCACCTCGGTTATGCCTTATCTAAAAACATAACACTAAAAAAATCTAGATTACTTTATGCCGAGTTGCAGAAAAAGGGTTTGCTGCTATTGACTGCACACTACGACCGTAAAGCAATGAAGAATGAAGTACACTGTCATTGGTACGACCACAACATCAACCCAATTGGCAAACAACGTGTTTTGGTGTCGTCTAGTTTGTCGGATTTTTATGATAAAGGAGACTTCCGCATACGATTCAGCAACGACAGAAAAAAAATACTGGTTGCCTACACAGAAAAGTCTGATGACGATAAACGAATTCTCAACGTTCAGGTGTACGATCAAGATTTAAACTTGACCAAAAAACACAGTTACAAACTCGATATTCGATACAACAATTTTTTTATGACAAACTTGTTGATTGATGATAGAAGCAATGCCTTTTTCTTAGTCGCTCAACGTAAAGTAGAACATAGAAAAACAGCACTGGCCACACCAAAAGCCACAGTATATTGGTTCAATGCAGCCAAAGACAGCCTTTGGGACTACGAAGTACTAGATTCTGGCAAAAGCCTTCGGAAAGCACAATTTACCTGGGACCGCAGTAAGGATAAAATTAACCTAACGGCATTTTATTCTTCAACCGAAGACAGAAACACAGATGGCATTTTCCATTTCAGTTTAAGCCCCGATGGTCAATCAACGCCAAAAACTACCTATCAGGCATTTACCGAAGACTTCAAACAACAATTGTTTGGCGATGAAGAAACTTCGGTATTTGAAGACGTGAGGAATTTTGAATTGTTAAGGGCCATTCCAAATACAGATGGAGGTATTACCATGGTAGCCGAACGGTCTTCTATCTCTAACGAAACAGACATTACGTATATCAACGGTATGCCAACAACCATGGCAAGAAACATTTACAATTTTGACGACGTACTGGTCATATCTTTAGATTCTGCCTATAACATCAAGTGGAAATATTTAATCAATAAAAGCCAAAGTTCACTCAACGACAATGGCTATTACAGCTCAGTTGTTGTGGCCAACACACGGTCACACCTGTACATCATTTACAACGACAGACTGAGAAGCAACGGCGATGTGATGCAGTATATGTTTGATGCCGACGGTCAAGTATCTTATAAAATATTGGTGCGATCAGACAATCATTTTGTTTCAATTATTCCTTCAGAAGCAAAACAAATTAATTACAATCGGGTAATATTGCCAGTAACTAAGGATCGCAAGTTTTCTTTGCTCAAATTGGATTATACCAATTGATTAAAACAATAAAAAAAGGTGGCTTAACAAGCGTTGCTGTCTCCATTGTGGTGATAGCACTGGTCGGATTAATTCCGTTGAGCAACCTGTATTTCTATACTTTTGAAAATGCCGGTTTCAACCAACCTCTAGTTAAATTTATTGTACCCGTAATTATGGTCGTTACGCAAGCCATTTGGTTTCAACGCGTCGTACATAAATCTAGATTCTTTGACCAGTGGTCGACCTTACCCGCCGTTGTATATGTGGCCATTATCTGTTTATTGCCCGATCAGCTGCACCATTGGGACACGCTGGCCGTCAATTACGTTTGGCTGGTATTTTATCAAAAGCTTTTTTATGATAACGATGAAGTAACATCCAATTCCCAGATATTTATGGACATCGGAATACTGATGTGTGTCAGCGCGTTTATCTACCCAAAGTCCATCTATTTATTGCCCTTCCTTTACATATTATTAAACCAATTTACAGCCAGTAACCTAAACAAATTCTTTATCGTGCTCCTGTCGTTTGTGTTGGTAGTTTTCAGCACAATCGGAATAGGCTATTTCTTTGTGTCGCCAGAATGGGTTGTTGGCCTTCCGGAGCGATTAATTATGTCTTTAGACATCTCAACGTTATTCAACAGTGGAAAGCTCTATACCTACATTACGCTTTTTGCCACCCTGTTAATTGTTTCGCCGGTGATGTACAATCAACTGTCTTTCATGCAAACCAAAAATCGGAGCGTAGTAAACATGTTGTTTTTACAAATATTGATGGTGGTGGGTATTGCTTTATTGTCTGGACAAAACGTATTTTCAACTATGCACTTGGTCGCTTTGCCGTTAAGTTTTACCCTTAGTTTTGGGATGTATCATATTAAAAAAAGGTGGTTAGCAAATCTTGGTGTGCTATTTGCACTGTTTGCATTGGTACTGATACAATTGGAATATATAAAACTGTAAAAGTGACGAACCAATAACGTGCAGAAAATGGGTAAAACCATTTTACTACATAGCATCAAAACCATTAATTTTGTATAAATAATTTAAGAATGGACGAATCATTAAAACCC
>Ga0209630_10005674_pt1 | contig 10479 bp, 8 predicted proteins | sample COG_01_FD_184745 | JGI IMG/M metagenome (GOLD analysis project Ga0209630, IMG submission 184745) | Pelagic Microbial community sample from North Sea - COGITO 998_met_01 (SPAdes) (version 2) | ecosystem: Environmental > Aquatic > Marine > Neritic zone/Coastal water | place: Helgoland, sampling... | reverse complement strand
CCGACGGATGAGGGGTCACGCAGGCGTGTATGGTGAGGAAGCCGCGCTCACGTCTGGCGGGGCACAACCCCTCATCCGACCTCGCTGCGCTCGGCCACCTTCTCCCGCAAGGGGAGAAGGATCAGATTGGACGCGCATATCCGCGCACCGAAACCTTCGCCGGATCAGCGCTCTACCTGATCGCCACCCCAATCGGACTGGCGCCCGCCGCACAGGTGCTACCCTTCGCGCCGGTCTTTGACATCGCCATCCGCCGCCGGCGCGCGCCGTTGCACTCCGATTGCACCCGAGTGCAACGAACCCCGTTCTGAAAACTTGCGTGAATCCAGCCGTCTGCGGGGCGAACCTCTCGCCCCGCATTCAGGATTGCACGTTTTGCACCCGGTTTTTTTCGAGTGCAGAACCGGCGGCTACTGCCCCGCCGGCTTGCCGATCAGGGCGTCGACCGAGCCGGTGGTCACCGGGTGATAGCCGGGCCGGGCGCGGGCGTAGATGCGCGTGGCCAGCGGACGGCCCCAGTCGCCCTCCTTCCACAGGCTGGTGAACAGCGGCATCACGAACTTGCGCCGTCCCTGCGAGGTCAGGAACCGTTCCAGCGTCGGCACCGCCGGCTGATAGCGGTGGGCCACGGCGATCTGCAGCCAGGCGAAGGTCAGCTCGGAGTTGCCCTCGTGCTCCAGGTTCAGGGTCTGATCGAGGTCCGCCAACTGCTGGTTGGTCATCCAGTCGGCCCCATCGCGCAGGTTGGCAGGCCGCCACTGCAGGAAGCGCTGCCGCTGCTGGGTGCTCCAGTCCTTCCACGGGATGGCCGAGGCCGGGCCGCGGTTGGCGAAGAAGGCCGTCGCGGCGCGGTCCACGGCGTCGAAGTCGGCTGAGGTCGGGGCCACGGCGTTCGACGGCAGGCCGGGCTGATAGACCCATTCGTCCAGCTTCAGCTGCTGCTCCAGCGCCTGATCGCCCTTCACCAGATTGGCGCGGATGTCCTGCAGGAACAGCTCCGAGGTCATCGGCCGGAAGGCGTTGCGGTCGAAGTAGCCCTTCAGCCAGGCGTCGAAGCGTTGCCGTCCCACGATCCGTTCGATGGTCTCCAGGAAGGCCGCGCCCTTCTCATAGGCGATGTCGGTCATGCCGTCGTCCGGGTCGCGCCCGGTCAGGTCGAGGTGCAGCCGGGTGTCCGCCGCCGGCTGGGTCTTCAGCTGCTCCTGCAGGGAGTCCCAGCCGAGGACGCGCTCCTGCTGGGCGCGGGCGGGGCTGTAGACGGCCTCCATGATCCGGTTCTGGAAGTAGGTGGTGAAGCCCTCGTTGAGCCAGAAGTCGGCCCAGACGGCATGGGTCACCGTATTGCCCGACCAGCTGTGGGCCAGCTCGTGCGCCACCAGCGAGACCAGCGACTTGTCCCCGGCGATAACCGTCGGCGTCGCGAAGGTCAGGCGCGGGTTCTCCATCCCGCCGAACGGGAAGGAGGGCGGCAGGACCAGCACATCATAGCGGCCCCAGCGATAGGGGCCGTACAGGGCCTCGGCCGCGTCGACCATCTTGCCCATCTCGGCGAACTCGGCCTTGACCGCCTCCAGACGGCTCGGCTCGGTCCAGACGCCCACGCGGCCGCCTTCCGAGGCGAAGGCCAGGTCGCCCACGGCGATGGCCATCAGATAGGGCGGGATCGGGTTGGTCATGCGGAAGCGGTAGCTGTGCATGGGCTGGCCGTTCAGGGCCGGGGCCCGCTCGCCGTTCGGCGTCAGCATCTCGGCGCTCATCACCGCCTTCAGCGCCTCGGGGACGGTGATGGTGGCGGAGTAGGTCTGGCGGATGCCCGGGCTGTCCTGGGTCGGGACCCAGGTTCGGGTCAGGATGGCCTCGCCCTGGCTGAACAGGAAGGGCTGTTTGCCGCCCGCCGTCTGGGCCGGGGTCAGCCACTGCAGGGCCGCCGCGTCGGGCTTCGTCGCGTAGTCGATGAAGATCTTGCGGGTCTCGCCGGCCGCGAAGGCCGGGAAGGTCACGGTCAGGCTCTGGCCCAGGATCGGGTCGGCGGCGCCGAGGACGAACTGCAGCGGCCCCTTGGCGTCGCGCACGGCCTTGATGTCCAGGTTGCGGCTGTCCAGCACGATCTGGGTCGCGCCCGGCTCGGCGGTGATGTCCAGCGCCGCCGTGCCCGACAGGGTGTGGGCCGCGAAGTCGGCGGTCAGGTTCAGGTCGACGTGCTTGACCCGCGCGATCTGCGGCTGGGCGTAGGAGTGGATGTCCTTCGGATAGGTCACCGGCGCGGTCGCCGAGGCGGGCAGCGGCGGCATGTCCGAGGCCGGATCGGCGGCGGGCTGCTGGCAGGCGGCGATCGCCAGCACGCCCGCGAGGGCGGCGCTCAGCGCGAGGAGGGACACGGCGGTCTTGCTGCGGGACATGGAACGCTCCGTTGAACTTCGGCGCGGACCTGAAACCCGTTGGGCCCCGAGATCAAGGGCTTATTGAGCGGCGGCAGGAACCGGGTTGTGCGGCACGAACAGCCGTCCGCGTTCGGCGAACAGCACCGCGACGATGGCGATCAGGCCGCAGCAGGTGAAGCCCACGATCATCGGGACCACGGTGCCGTTGAACTGCTGGCCGATGGCGAAGCCGGTCAGGGAGCCGATGATGGTCGACATGAAGCCCTGGGCCGAGGAGGCGGTGCCGGCGATATGGCCCATCGGCTCCATGGCCATCGAGCCGAAGTTGCCGGCCAGCAGGCCGAAGCAGAACATGGTCATGGCCTGCAGGATGGCGAAGCTCCAGATCGACTCGTGGCCCGAGATGACCACGGTGGCATGGACGGCCGCGATGCCGGTGAAGCCCAGCAGGGCGGTGTGGCTGATCTTGCGCGAGCCCAGCTTGACCACGATCCGGGCGTTGACGATCGAGGCGATGGCGATGCCGCCGGCGATCACCGCGAACACGGTGGTGAACAGGCCGGGGGCCTTGAACACGTCGTAGAAGATCTGCTGCGAGGAGTTGATGAAGCCGAACAGGGCGCCCTGTACCGCCGCCATGGCCAGGGTGTAGCCCATGGCCTGACGGTTGGTGATCACCGCCTTGAAGGCCCCGGCGATTCGCTTCGCCTCGATCGGCAGCCGGTCTTCCGGATGCAGGGTCTCGGGCAGGCGCAGGCCCGCCCAGACCATCAGGGCGATCCCGGCGAAGGCGAGGACGGCGAAGATGCCTTCCCACGGGGCGATCAGCAGGATCAGCTGGCCCAGCGAGGGGGCCAGGATGGGCACGCCGAGGAAGACGAGGAAGCTCAGGGACATGACCCGCGCCATGGTCCGGCCGCTGAACCGGTCGCGCACGATGGAGACGGCCAGCACCCGCGTCGCCGCCGAGCCCAGCCCCTGTCCGACCCTGGCGATGATCAGGGTCTCGAAGCTCGGTGCCAGCATGGCCACCACGCTGAAGGCCACATAGATGCCCACGCCGATCATCAGGATGGGCTTGCGTCCAAACCGGTCGGCCAGCGGCCCATAGACGATCTGGGCCGCGCCGAAGCCCAGCAGATAGGCGGTGACGATCCACTGCCGGCTGTTCTCCGACGCCACGCCGAGCGCGTCGCCCATCGCCGGCAGGGCCGGCAGCATCGAGTCGATCGCCAGGGCGTTCAGCGCCATCATCAGGGCGATCATGCAGACGAACTCGGGGAAGCCCGGCCCCTTCGCCGCGACCCTGGCCTCGGCCTCGAATTCGGCGGCGTCCGTGCGGGTCTGGTCAGAGGGCCTCGTCATGCCGTGACCCATGCGCCACGGACAGCGTCGCCGCAACCACAGAGGACCCAATAATGCTGCGTTGCAGCATTATTTGACTGGCTCATTTTACAATCTGGCCTACGGTGAAGGCGGCTCTTCACTCCTGCAGATCGAGACGGGCGCATGATCGTCCTCGGGGTTCTCATCATCGTGGTCTTCCTGGGCGCCCTCGTCTGGGACTACCTCGGCCAGCCGACCAAGCTGCGCCACCTCGGCCGCCGTCGTGGTTCGATCGGCAAGTCGCGCGGCGTCTCGTCCCGCAACCGCGACAAGAACGCCCCCGACGCCGACTGAAGCCTTGCCGCCAGCCTTGCTGACAGGGCGACTGATTCCCACATCCCGACCGGCGCCGTCCCTGTAACGGGGCGGGCGTCGACCCCTGTCCGAGGGTCGGTCTGAGGCCAAACGGACACAGGCGCCCGGCTGTCGAAATTCCTTACAGCTTGTGAGGTTGTTTTCTGGACGATTGGGTCTATTTAACGCCCGTTCCTCCCCGAACGCCTGTTTCCCAACATCTGGTCGTCCATGCCCGCTGCACCCGCTCTCAAGAACCGCCTGCCCCTGATCGTGGCCGGCGTCGTGGTCCTCGCCCTGATCATCGGCGGCTTCTTCTGGTGGCAGAACAAGCAGCGCTGGGAGGCGACCGACAACGCCTTCGTTCAGGCCGACACCACCATCGTCAGCCCCCAGATCAACGGTTACGTCACCGAGGTCCTGGTCAGCGACAACCAGCGCGTCGAGCCCGGCCAGATACTGGTCAAGCTGGATGACGCCGACGCCAAGGCCCAGCTGGCACAGGCCGAGGCCAATCTGGCGGCCCTGATCGCCGCCGTCGGCAATGTCGACGCCCGCGCGGTGCAGGAGCAGGCCACCATCGCCTCGCGCGCCGCCGCCGTCCGCTCGGCCCAGGCCAACGCGGCCCTGGCCGAGGCCCGCGTCGACCGCTACGGCAAGCTGGCCCAGCAGGGTTGGGTGTCGCAGCAGGGCATCCAGACCGAGCGCGCCGGCGCCCAGACCGCCCAGGCCTCGGTCGCCGAAGCCCAGGCCGCCCTCTCGGCCGAACAGCACTCCATCGGCGTCCTGGGCTCGACCCGCGAACAGAGCGTCGCCGCCGTCGAACAGGCCCGCGCCGCCGTCGAGGTCGCCCGCACCAATCTGGACCGCACCGTGATCCGCGCCGCCAGCGCCGGCGTCGTCGGCGCCCGCAGCGTCCGCGTCGGCCAGTATGTCCGCGTCGGCGGCCAGATCCTGTCGATCGTGCCGCTGGGCGACGTCTATGTCGTGGCCAACTTCAAGGAGACCCAGCTGGATCGCCTGCGCATCGGCCAGACCGTCGAGATCAAGGCCGACGCCTTCCCCGGCCAGCATATCACCGGCCGCATCGACAGCTTCTCCCCGGCCACCGGCTCCGAGTTCGCCCTGATCCCGGTCGAGAACGCCACCGGCAACTTCACCAAGATCACCCAGCGCGTGCCCGTCCGCATCGTGGTCAGCCGCGCCAACGGCGGCGCCGCCCTGCGCCCCGGCCTGTCGCTGGAGGTCAAGGTCGACCTCAAGAGCCCCGGCGGGGTCAGCTTCGCCGAGGCCGCCACCGGCCAGACCCGTCTGGCCGACGCCGGCGCCGCCACCCAGTCGGGCGCGCACGAGTGACCGACGCCGCCGCCTCCGAGGGGGCAGTTCCGGCGGCGGGCGGCGGCAAGCCCGCCGCGCCTGTCGCGGGCCACCCCGAGATCAACTGGACCATGCTGCTGCTCGGCTTCGCCGGCATGGTCATCGGCCAGTTCATGGCCATCCTCGACATCCAGATCGTCGCGGCCTCCCTGCCGCAGATCCAGGCGGGCGTCGGCGCCTCGGCCGACGAGATCAGCTGGATCCAGACCGCCTATCTGATCCCCGAGGTCGTGATGATCCCCCTGTCGGGGTATCTGTCGCGGCTGTGGGGGACCCAGCGGCTGTTCCTGATCTCCTGCACCGGCTTCCTGATCATGTCCGTGGCCACGGGCCTGTCGAACTCGATCGACACCATGATCCTGTTCCGCGCGCTTCAGGGCTTCGTCGGCGGGGCCATGATCCCGACCGTCTTCGCCGTGGCCTTCACCGCCTTCCCGCCGGACAAGCGCGTCACGGCCAGTGTGGTGATGGGCCTGATCGTGACGCTCGCCCCCACCGTCGGCCCGACCCTCGGCGGTCACCTGACCGAGTGGCTGAGCTGGCGCTGGCTGTTCTTCATCAACGTCGTGCCCGGCATGCTGGTCCTGTTCCTGGTCAGCCGCTACGCCAACTTCGACAAGGGGGATCCGTCCCTGGCCAAGGGCTTCGACTGGTGGGGTCTCGGCCTGATGGCGACCTTCCTGATGAGCATGCAGTATGTGCTCGAGGAAGGCTCCAGGAACGACTGGCTGGCCGACAACCTGATCCTGATCCTGACCATCGTGGCCTCGGTCGCCGGCCCGGCCTTCGTCTGGCGCTCCCTGACCTATCGCAATCCCATCGTGGAGCTGCGGGCCTTCGGCAACCGCAACTTCATGGTTGGCGTCGTCATGACCTTCACCGTCGGCTTCGCCCTGTTCGGCGGCACCTTCCTGCTGCCGCTGTTCCTCGGGCGGGTGCGTCACTATTCGCCGTCGGAAGTGGGCACGACCATGGTCGTCTCGGGTCTGGCCATGTTCGCCACGGGCCCGTTCGCCGGCCGTCTGGTCCGGGCGCTGGATCCGCGCATCCTGATGTTCGGCGGCTTCATGCTGTGCGCCTGGGGCATGTGGGACGCGCGTCTGGTCACCGACGACTGGGGCTTCTGGCAGTTCGCCAGCGTCCAGGCCCTGCGCGGCGTCGGCGTCATGATCGCCATGATCGCCTCCCAGCAGGTGACGATGTCGACCCTGCCGCCGCACATGGTCAAGAACGCCTCGGGTTTGGTGAACCTGTTCCGCAACGTCGGCGGCGCCTTCGGCCTGGCCTTCCTGAACACCTCCCTGACCACCAATACCGCCGCCCACATGAGCGAGCTGACCAGCCGCATCAGCCAGTCCAGCGTTCAGATGCAGGATATGATGACCGGCATCGCCGACCGCTTCTCGACCTCCATCAATCCGGACGGGGCGGCCATGAAGGCCATCTACGGGATGATGCAGCAGCAGGCGACGACCCTGGCCTTCGGCGACGCCTTCGCCGTGCTGGGCATCGGTTGCGCCGTGGCGGCCTTCGTCACCCTGTTCGCCCGGCCGGTGAAGCCCAATCCGTCCGCCCCGCCTTCGGACGCGCACTGATGCCCAGGGCCGCCGGTCAGATCGATCCGAGGAAGAGCGAGGCCATTCTCGAGGCCGCCGCCACCCTGTTCCACGAGCTGGGCGGGGCGGTGTCGATGGAGGCCATCGCGAAGAAGGCCGGGGTGTCGAAACAGACCCTCTACAACCGCTTCGCCTCCAAGACCGAACTGGCCCACGCCCTGGCCGAGCGGCGCTCCGAAGCCATCACCGCCCCCCTGCGCACCGAGGGCGATCCCGAGGCCGTACTGACGGCCCTGGCTGCGACCCTGATCGCCAAGGTCTGCAACGCCCACAAGACCGAGAGCCTGCGCGGCGTCGCCCTGATGTCGCCGTCCATCCCGGGCATCGCCCAGGCCATCTACGACGGCGGTCCGGCCGCCAGCCTGCGCCGCATCTCCGCCTGGCTGACCGAACAGGACCGCAAGGGGTTGCTGAGGGTGCCGGACCCGGACCACGCGGCCGAGATGTTCTCGTCCATGGCCGTCGGCCACGGTCACCTGCGCGCCATGCTGGGTCTGGACCATCCCGAGGTCGACATCGAGGCCCGCGCCCGCGAGACGGCGCAACGCTTCATCCGCGCCTTCGCGGTCTGATCATCGATCTCTGAAGATTGGTGCCCCGGGTCGGGCTCGAACCGACACTCCTCTCGGAACCGGATTTTGAGTCCGGCGCGTCTACCAGTTCCACCACCGGGGCCCGCAAGAGGCTGTGACCTAGCCAGAGGGCGGGCTGGTGTCCAGAGAAACCGTCCCGCCCCCGGTCAGTGGCGGTTCAGCAGTTGGGCCGGGAAGTCGAGTTCGAACTCCGAGTAGCGGGCGGCGACGCCGAAGGTCTGTTCGCCGTTGCGGCCCGCATAGCGGTCCAGCAGGGGGGAGTAGGTGTAGAAGCGGATCTTCCGGCGCTCCACGTCGAACTCCATGAAGCGCAGCCAGCCGCCGCCGCCGTTGGCCGAACCCGCCCGACCGTCCAGCCCGACCGTATTGCCCTGGAAGTCCTGCAGCACCTGATAGACGGGCAGGCCCGCGTCATTGCGGTCGATCCTCAGGTTCTCGCCCAGCGACACCCCCTCGACGGCGGGGGTATAGGCATGGCCGCTCAGGACCATGAAGATCATCGGGTTCTTCTTCACGAACCGGTCCCAGATCTGGTCGGGCGACAGGTGGTCGGTCCCGGCGAACAGGCTGGCGGTCGAGTTGGCGCGATCGGTCGCCCCGGTCTTCGACGGCGCGAGCCATTCGTGGGTGGAGATAATCACCGGGGTGTCCGGATGGGCGTCGATGATCCCTTGCGCCCAGTCCAGCACGGCCGGGGGCGGGTCCATCTCCAGCGACAGATGCAGGAAGGGTTTGCCGTCGCCTTCGAAGATCTGGAAGCTGTTCAGGCCGTTGTCGGTCGCCCCGCCGTACCAGGCCTTGCCGGCGAAGTGGCGCGAGGTCGGACCGAAGTAGAAGCTGAAGGCCCGGCCGCCGGCGAGAGGCCGCGCCGCGCCCGGCCCGCCGTCCTCGGCCCACCAGCTGTAATTGTCGTAGTCGTGGTTGCCCGGAACCATGCCGAAGGGGACGCCCGAGCGGCTGAGGATCGAGATGGCGTGGTTGGCGATGTCCCACTCCTCACGGGTGTCCATCACGCGGGCGGGCGCCGTGTCGGTGGCGGGCAGGCGGAACTGGCCGTCGCCGTGCTGGATGATGTCGCCGACGAAGGTGACGAAGGCGAGGTTCTTCGGCCCCTTCTGATCGGCCAGATACTGCATCTCGCGCGCGAAGGTCTCGGCGCCGCGCGGCTGGGGCAGGGCGATGTCGGAATAGTTCTGGGTGTCGGGCACGACCGCGACGGTGAAGCTCTGGGCCAGGGCCGATCCTGCCGTGAACAGGAGGGCGGCGGCGCCGATGATCGGCAGGATCTTGTGGGTCTTCACCGAGGGGTTCTCCCGAAAGCAGAAAGGCCCTCCCGCGCCGTCGCCGACGCGGAAGGGCCCTGAGAAGGTCAGCCCGAACGGGGCCTAGAAGTCAAAGCTGATCGTCGCGAACACCTGGCGCGGGGCCGAGGCGTGGAACACCAGGATCGAGCCGGCCGCATCGTCCGGCGCGAAGACGCTGCTATCGAAGTTCGAGGCGTAGCGCTCGTCGGTCAGGTTGGTGATGTTGACCGCGAACTTCGCGCCCGAGACCTCGGCGTCGAGGTCGTAGCTGAGACCCAGATCGAAGGTGGTGACCGCGTCGAAGCCCTGATCGTTCGTATAGGTATAGAAGCGCTCGCCCGTGTACTTGCCCTGGAGCGAGGCCGAGAAGGGCCCGTTGCGGACGGTCAGGACGGAGGCGATCAGTTCCTTCGGCGTATCCACCTGTTGCTTGCCGGCCGTCGCCTTGACCACACAGGTGGTGGTGCACCAGTTCAGATCGTCGTCATAGGTGGTCTCGTTGTACGAGGCCGAGTTGTACCAGGTCAGCCAGGGCAGGGGCTTCCACAGCAGGCCCAGCTCGACGCCGTTCGAGGTGACGCCGCCGGCGTTGTGGAAGGAGTTGCCGCAGCCCGGGTTCTGCTGCTGGTTGGTCGGGCAGGGGTTGTACTGCAGCAGGCGGTTCTCGAAATTGACGTGATAGGCCGCCAGCGAGACCTGCAGCGGGCCGCTGACATAGCGGTAGCCGGCGTCCCAGCTGCGCGAGGTTTCCGGCTCCAGATACTGGCCCTGGGCGTCCCAGACCGTCTGGGTCACCGATTGCGGCCCGAGTTTGAAGCCGCCCTGATACATGGCCATGTTCTCGGCATAGCTGATGTACAGCTCATGACCGGGGGCCAGCTGGTAGTGGACGCCGACCTCGGGGAGGAAGTTGTCCTCGGCGGTCAGGCTGCCGGTGGCGAACTGGCTGGTGGCCGGCGGGGCGTTGGTCGCGATGCCGCGGATCGCCTCGGCGTCGGACTTCGAATAGGTGCTCTTGAAGCCGAAATCGATGGTCAGGCGGTCGTCGAGCAGGCGGACGGTGTCCTGGACGTAGAACTGACGCGTCTCCCAGTCGGTCTCCTGAACCCACTGCGCCGTCGAGGGCGTGCCGCCGAAGAAGCGGCCCAGATCGATCGGACCCTTCACATCGGTGCGGATGTAGCGGGCGGCGCTGGAGGTGTTCTCCTCCAGCCAGAAGCCGGCCTGGATCTCGTTGAAGCCGATGTTCCACTTCAGGCTGCCGACCACGCCGTCACGGTCGATGGTGTAGCGGGTGTCGCGGATCTGGACCGGCAGGTCGTCGGCGGTCGAGGTCGTGCCCTGGTTGGACAGGCCCGCGATGAAGTTGTTCCCGGCGCCCTTGTCGGTGTGGCTGTAGACCTGAAGATGGGCGCTCAGGGCGTCGGTGATGTTGTAGTCGCCGGCCAGGTAGTAGAGCTCGTCGTTCCGCAGGATCTGGCCGTTGGTGTAGGTCACGTCCGACAGCTTCTCGGGCGCGGTCGAGGTC
>Ga0209630_10005669_pt1 | contig 10485 bp, 6 predicted proteins | sample COG_01_FD_184745 | JGI IMG/M metagenome (GOLD analysis project Ga0209630, IMG submission 184745) | Pelagic Microbial community sample from North Sea - COGITO 998_met_01 (SPAdes) (version 2) | ecosystem: Environmental > Aquatic > Marine > Neritic zone/Coastal water | place: Helgoland, sampling... | reverse complement strand
TTGAAGTTAAAGAATAATTATGAAAAAAAAATCTAAAAGATTTAAAGAAATTTTAAAATCAGCTCTTAAAGATAAAAAAATTGAAACAAAAGAAGCTTTAGATTTGGTAAAAAAAAACTCCACTAGCAAATTTGATGAGTCTGTTGATGTTTCTTTAAGAATTAATTTAAAACAAACTAAGGGTGGAGATTTTAGCTTAAGAACAGTTGTAAATTTACCAAATGGGTCTGGTAAAAAAAATAAAGTAGCAGTTTTATGTGAAGCAGACAAAGTAGATTTTGCAAAAAAAGCTGGTGCAGATATCGCTGGTTCCGATGATCTTTTAGAAATAATAGCATCAGGAAAATTTAATTTTACTAAACTTATTTGCACTCCAGCTATGATGGGTAAAATAGGTAAGCACGGAAAAGTTTTAGGTCCTAAAGGTTTAATGCCTAATCCAAAATTAGGAACCGTAGCAACTGATATTACTAAAGCAGTAAAAGATGTAAAAACAGGTCTAGTTGAAATTAGAAATGATAAAGATGGTAATTTAGCTTCCACAATAGGAAGGAAAAGTTTTTCTGTTGAAAAATTATTAGAAAATTATAATCATTTTATTGAAAGCGTAAATAAAGAAAAACCTGACACTATAAAAGGTGAGTTCATAAAAAATTCTTTTATAACGTCCACAATGGGAATTTCTTATAAAGTTGGAGTTAAATAAAAGTTATGATGTCTAAAGAAGAAAAAAAAAATTACGTAGAAGAAATGAAAAAAAACTTTACAGATAACGAGTCTGTAATGATTGCACAATACCAAGGACTAAATGTAAATGAACTTGATGCCTTAAGAAAAGAATTACGAGATAAAGGTATTTTATTTAAAATTACAAAAAATAGAATTACTAAAATCGCAATCAAAGAAACTCCAAAAAAAGATTTAGAGAAATACTTTATTGGGCCAACTGCAGCTGCTATTTCATCTGACCCCATTTCAACTGCTAAAATATTAACTAAATTTTCAAAATCTAACGATAAACTGAAAATTGTTGCTGGTTTTATGGATGGCAAGGTTTTAGACGAAAAAGAGGTGTCTGTAATTGCCACACTTCCTTCATTAGAGGAAGCAAGAGCGAAAATAGTGGGAATTTTAGCGTCTCCAGCTCAAAAATTAATAAGTATTTTACTTGCACCTGGCTCAAAAATTGCTAATTTAGCGCGCGCAAAGAGTTTAAAAAATTAAATCACAGGATTAAAAATGGCAGACTTAAATAAAATAATTGACGAGCTATCTACTTTAACAGTTGTTGAAGCAGCTGAACTATCAAAACAACTAGAGGAAAAATGGGGAGTAACAGCAGCAGTCCCAGCTGCAGCAGCACCAGCTGGTGGAGCAGCAGCTCCAACCGAAGAAAAATCTGAGTTTTCAATTTTCTTAGCTTCGGCAGGTGATAAAAAAATTAATGTAATTAAAGAAGTAAGAGCAATAACTGGTTTAGGTTTAAAAGAAGCTAAAGATTTAGTTGAAGCAGCACCAAAAGAAGTTAAGGGTGGTGTGGCTAAAAAAGAAGCTGAAGAATTTAAGAAAAAACTTGAAGCAGCTGGAGCTAAAGTAGAATTAAAGTAAACAAAATTTAAGACGAGGTTTTATTGCAAAGTAATATTTGCAATAAAATTTTTTTATATTTGATGCAATTATCTTTTACTCAAAAGAAACATATTAGAAAAAACTTTGGTAAGTTGGTTGAAGGTTTATCTATACCAAATTTAATTGAGGTTCAAAAAAACTCTTATAATGAGTTTCTTGAGTCAAAGTCATTAAACGATCAGTTAAATGATTTATCAAAAGGTATAGAAAAAGTTTTTAAAAGTATTTTTCCAATTGAGGACGGAAACGATAAATCAACCCTTGAATACATTTCGTACAAATTAGAAAAACCAAAATTTGATGTAATAGAATGTAAACAAAGAAGTTTGTCATATTCTGCTGCACTAAAAGCAAATTTAAGATTAGTCGTATACGATATAGACGTAGAAAATAATACAAAACAAATACTTTCAGCTAAAGAACAAGAAGTTTTTATCGGTGATCTTCCCTTAATGACACCAAGCGCGACTTTTATAACCAATGGTGTAGAAAGAGTCGTTGTGAATCAGATGCATAGAAGTCCTGGAGTTTTTTTTGATCATGATAAAGGCAAAACTCATGCAAGCGGTAAACTTTTATTTAATTGTCGTATTATTCCTGGAAGAGGTTCTTGGTTAGATTTTGAATATGATCCAAAAGATATTTTGTATTTCAGGATAGACAGAAAGAAAAAGCTACCAATAACAACTTTTTTATTTGCTCTTGGTTTTAGCAAAGATAAAATAATTGAAACTTTTCATTCTACAAAAAAATATTTATACGATAAAGAAAATAAGTATTGGGTAACAGATTTTGATTTAGATAACTACAAAAGACCTCTCAAATTATCTTATGATTTAATTGATGCTAAAAATAAAAAAAAGGTTTTAGGTAAAGGTGAAAAATTAAATGTAGTTATTGGAAAAAAATTAAAAGAGAAAGGTTTAAGCTCAATAGCTGTATCAAACGATGAAATCATAGGAAAATATATTGCAAAAGATTTAAAAGAAAAAAATGGTGAAATATTAATTGGGGCAGGATTTGATATTACCGAGGAGCAATTAGAAAAAATTATTTCTCAAGAGGAAAAAGAATTAAAAATTGTTAATATAGATCCAATTAATAAAGGTCCTTACGTTCTAGAAACTCTTAAAATAGACAAAAACACTAACAAAGTAGAAGCTTTAAATGATATCTATAAAGTTCTAAGACCTGGAGAGGCACCTTCTGTCGAAATAGCAGAAGAAGTTTTTAATAATTTATATTTCAAGAAAGAAAGATATGACCTATCCGAGGTAGGCAGAGTAAAGCTTAATTATAAGTTAAATTTATCTACTAATTCTAAAAAAACTATTTTAGAAACCAATGATATCATTTCTATAATACAGTTTATGCTAGATTTAAGAGATGGAAAAGGGGATGTTGATGACATTGATCATTTAGGCAACAGAAGAGTTAGATCAGTAGGTGAACTTGTGGAAAATCAGTTTAGAATTGGTCTTTTAAGAATGGAAAGAACTGTAAAAGAAAAAATGTCAACTTTTTTGGAAATAGAATCAGCAATGCCACAAGACTTAATTAATGCAAAACCTATAACTACATCATTAAAAGATTTTTTTGCTACCTCACAACTTTCTCAATTTATGGATCAAACTAATCCACTATCAGAAATCACACACAAGAGAAGAGTGTCAGCACTAGGACCTGGAGGATTGACGAGAGAAAGAGCTGGTTTCGAAGTAAGAGATGTTCATCCAACTCATTATGGAAGAATATGTCCAATTGAAACTCCAGAAGGACCAAATATTGGCCTAATAAATAGTTTAGCTACTTATTGTAGAGTTAATAAATTTGGTTATATAGAAAGCCCATATAAGAAAGTTGTTAATGGAAAAGTAACTTCTGAGATAAAATACCTCTCTGCTATAGAAGAAGAAAAATACACCATAGCTCAAGCTAACTCTGCACTTAATAAAGATGGTTCATTTCTTGAAGAATTAGTTGCGTGTAGAAAAAATTTAAATTTCGAATTATCTTCTAGAGAAAATATTGATTTTATAGATGTGTCGCCCAAGCAATTAGTATCTGTCGCAGCTGCATTAATACCTTTTTTGGAAAATGATGATGCTAATAGAGCGCTAATGGGATCTAACATGATGAGGCAAGCTGTACCATTGCTTAAACCAGAGTCTCCATTAGTTGGGACAGGTATAGAGTCAGATGTTGCATTAGATTCAGGCGTAACAATAGTTGCAAAAAGAAGTGGAACAGTTGATAAAATTGATGGAAAACGTATCGTTGTTAAAGCAACTGATGTTACAGACTTATCACAATCAGCGGTAGATATTTATAATTTATCTAAATTTCAAAGATCAAATCAAAATACATGCATTAACCAAAAACCATTGGTTAAAGTAGGTGATAAAATTAAAAAGGGCGATATTATTGCAGATGGTCCTGCTACAAAACTTGGTGAATTAGCCTTAGGAAAAAACGTAACCGTCGCATTTATGCCCTGGCAAGGATACAATTTTGAAGACTCAATTTTAATTTCAGAAAGATGTGTAACAGACGATGTATTTACTTCAATTCATATAGAAGAATATGAGTCCATGGCTAGAGATACAAAACTTGGCGCTGAGGAAATAACAAGAGACATACCAAATGTAAGTGAAGAAAGTCTTAGAAATCTTGATGAATCGGGAATTGTTTATGTTGGAGCAGAAGTAAAACCAAGTGATATTTTAGTTGGCAAAGTTACACCGAAAAGTGAAACCTCATCAAGTCCTGAAGAAAAATTATTAAGATCTATTTTTGGTGAAAAAGCCACTGATGTTAGAGACTCTTCTTTAAAATTACCATCAGGAAGCACGGGTGTGGTAATTGACGTAAGGGTTTTTAATAGACACGGGATTGACAAAGATGAAAGATCTATTGCTATTGAAAGAGCAGAAATAGAGTCAGTTCAAGAGGATAAAAAAGTTGAAGAAGAAATACTTAATAGAAACATAAAATTGAGAGTTATCGATCTACTAAAAGGAGAGAGTATAAGTAAACAATTTAAAGATTTAAAACCGGAGACGACTTTAAATCAAAATGATTTTGACAAACTTAATTTAAATGACCTATGGAAAATACCTTTAAAAAAAAATGAATTAAATATTGATCTTGAAAAGCTAAAAAACCAATTTGAAAATGCATCAGAGGACATAAGATTAAGATTTGAAGATAAGGTCACTAAAATTCAACAGGGTGACGATTTATTACCAACTGTTATGAAAGTTGTTAAAGTATTTGTTGCAGTTAAAAGAAGGCTAATGCCTGGTGATAAAATGGCAGGTAGGCATGGAAATAAGGGTGTTGTGAGTAAAATTGTTCCAGTTGAAGATATGCCGTATATGGAAAATGGAAAACCAGTTGATATAGTTTTAAATCCCCTAGGAGTCCCAAGTCGGATGAATGTTGGTCAAATTTTAGAAACCCATCTTGGCTGGTCTTGTTCTGAACTTGGTGATCAAATTAAAAAATATTTAAAAAATTTTGATAAAGAAATAGATAAAATTAAATCAAAATTAAAAGAAATTTATGGAGCTAGCTATTACGATAAAGTTATTTCTCAATTATCAAACAGAGAAATTGCAGAATTAGTTCAAAATTTATCAAATGGTATTCCGATAGCAACACCGGTCTTTGATGGTGCAAGCACTCAAGATATAACAAAAATGTTAGATTTGGCAAAACTTCCAAATTCAGGTCAAACGCATTTATGGAATGGGCAAACAGGAGAAAGATTTGATAGACCAGTGACAGTTGGTATAATTTATATGTTAAAATTGAACCACCTTGTAGAAGATAAAATTCATGCTAGATCAACAGGCCCTTATAGTTTAGTTACTCAGCAACCTTTGGGAGGCAAAGCTCAACTTGGTGGACAAAGATTTGGAGAAATGGAAGTTTGGGCGTTAGAAGCTTACGGTGCTTCATATACTTTACAAGAAATATTAACTGTAAAATCAGATGATGTTGCAGGAAGAACAAAAGTTTATGAAACAATCGTAAAAGGTAACAATAATTTTGAGTCAGGTGTTCCAGAATCTTTCAATGTGTTAGTTAAAGAAATACGCGCACTTGGCTTAAATATAGAATTAAATTAATTATGCAAAAAAATTTAACAAAAAATTTTGAAAATCAAAATATAACCCAAGAGAATAATTTCAATAGCATCAAAATAACTCTGGCTAGTCCTGAAAAAATAAAATCCTGGTCTTATGGTGAAATAAAAAAACCCGAAACAATTAATTATCGTACTTTTAGACCTGAAAAAGATGGCTTATTCTGCTCAAGGATTTTTGGGCCAGTAAAGGATTATGAATGTTTATGTGGAAAATATAAAAGAATGAAATTTAGGGGAATTATATGTGAAAAATGTGGTGTCGAAGTCACAAAATCTAATGTCAGAAGAGAAAGAATGGGCCATATAGACTTGGCTTGCCCTGTTGCCCATATATGGTTTTTAAAATCACTGCCTAGTAGAATTTCTTTAGCTATAGACATGAAATTAAAAGATGTTGAAAAAGTTTTGTATTTTGAGAGTTTTATAGTAGTTGAGCCTGGTTTAACTACATTAAAAAAAGGTCAATTAATATCTGAAGAAGCTTTACTTAAGGCCCAAGAAGAATTTGGAGAAGATGCTTTTAATGCAGGAATTGGTGCTGAAGCTGTTAGAGAAATTTTAGTTAATTTAGATCTTAAAAAAGAACAATTAAAATTAAGAGATTCTTTAAAAGACATCAAGTCAAAAGTTACTGAAGAGCGAACTATCAAAAGATTGAAACTTATCGAGTCATTTATAAATTCTGGAAACAAACCTGAATGGATGATTTTAACTTCAATTCCAGTTATCCCACCAGAATTAAGACCATTGGTGCCTTTAGATGGAGGTAGATTTGCGACCTCTGATTTGAATGATTTGTATAGAAGAGTAATTAATAGAAATAACAGGTTAAAAAGACTTTTAGATCTTAAAGCTCCAGATATTATTGTTAGAAATGAGAAAAGAATGCTTCAAGAGTCCGTTGATGCTTTATTTGATAATGGTAGAAGAGGAAGAGTAATAACAGGAACAGGTAAGAGACCGTTAAAATCTTTGGCAGAGATGCTCAAAGGAAAACAAGGTAGATTCAGACAAAATTTATTAGGTAAAAGAGTAGATTATTCGGGTAGATCAGTAATTGTTGTAGGGCCTGAATTAAAATTACATCAGTGCGGTTTACCAAAAAAAATGGCTTTAGAATTATTCAAACCTTTTTTATACGCAAGATTAGATAAATTAGGTTTAGCAACCACAATAAAACAAGCAAAGAGATTAGTTGAAAAAGAAAAAAGCGAAGTATGGGACTCGCTTGAACATATTATAAGAGAACACCCTATCCTTTTAAACCGTGCTCCAACATTACATAGATTAGGTGTTCAAGCTTTTGAAGCGAAGCTTATCGAAGGAAACGCTATAGAATTACACCCTTTAGTTTGTGCGGCCTTCAATGCAGACTTTGATGGAGATCAGATGGCTGTACACATTCCTTTAAGTTTAGAGGCTCAATTAGAAGCTAGAGTATTAATGATGTCGACAAATAATATTTTAAGTCCTTCAAATGGTAAACCTATAATTGTCCCTAGTCAGGATATAGTGTTAGGTATTTATTACCTTTCACAAGCTGATGATAATGAAAAGAAACCTAAGGGCATATTTTCTAGTATTGAAGAAATTGAGCAAGGATTGGAAAATAAGTCAATAAGTCTACATTCTAAAATAGTCTCAATTTTTAATACAGTGGATCAAAATGGAAAACCTATTATGGAAAAATTTACAAGTACAGCTGGTAGATTTTTATTAGCAAATGTTTTGCCAAAAAATCACAATATCAAGTTCACCTTAGTAAATAGATTGTTAACAAAAAAGAATGTCTCAGAAATAATTGACACAATTTTTAGATATTGCGGTCAAAAAGAAACAGTAATTTTCTGTGATAGGATTAAAACACTTGGTTTTAAACACGCATTTAAAGCTGGTATTTCTTTTGGTAAAGACGATTTAATAATTCCAAAAACAAAAGAAAATTTAATTAGCAGTACAAAAAAACAAATTGAAGATTACGAAAAGCAATATTCCGATGGTTTAATTACAAGGGGTGAAAAATACAATAAAGTAGTTGATATATGGTCCAAATGTACTGACACAGTAGCTAATGAAATGATGAAAGAAATTTCATCAGCTGAAAAAATATATGACAATGATAGAATAGAAACGAACTCAGTTTATATGATGGCTGACTCAGGTGCTAGAGGTTCACAAGCTCAAATGAAACAGTTAGCAGGGATGAGGGGATTAATTGCTAAACCCTCAGGAGAAATTATTGAAACGCCAATTATTGCAAATTTTAAAGAAGGCTTATCAGTACTTGAATATTTTAATTCAACCCATGGAGCAAGAAAAGGGTTAGCTGACACAGCATTAAAAACAGCAAACTCCGGTTATTTGACTAGAAGATTATGTGATGTTGCACAAGATGTACAAATTACAAAAGCAGAATGTGATCCTAAGAAAAGGTCATCTGTAAACATATCCGAGATAATTGAAGGAGGAAACATTCTAGTAAGTCTTTCCGAAAGAGTGCTCGGAAGAGTTATTGCAGAAAATATTAAGAATCCAGTTACAGGAGAGGTAATTATTAAAAAAGATAAATTAATTGATGAACATGATTGTGAAAAAATTGATGCAGCTGGTGTTAAATCAGTTAATGTCTACTCAGTAATCACATGCGCATCAACTAAAGGTGTATGCCAAGTCTGCTACGGAAGGGATTTAGCAAGAGGTAAGTTGGTTAGTGTGGGAGAGGCTGTAGGTATGATAGCCGCGCAATCAATCGGTGAACCAGGAACTCAATTAACCATGAGAACATTTCACGTTGGTGGAACAGCTCAAATCAAAGAAGAGTCCCAAATTATTTCACAGACAAAGGGAAAGTTAAATATAATTAATAAAAATTTAATTCAAGATTCAAAGAAAAATATAATTGTTATGGGTAGAAATACTCAATTGAGTATTGAAGATGATAATGGAAGACAACTAGCAATTTACAAAGTTAACTATGGATCTAAACTATTTTTTAAAGACGGTGATATAGTTGATAAAGGAAAAAAAGTTGCTGAGTGGGACCCTTATACAATGCCAGTAATAGCTGAAACAGGTGGAATAGTAAATTATATGGATTTAATGGAAGGAAGTTCTTTAACTGAAACCCTAGATGATGCAACAGGATTATCTTCAAAATCTGTAACTGATTGGAAATCTTTAACTAAAAACTCTGAGTTAAAACCAAGAATAACACTAAGAGACGAAAAAGGTGAAATAATAAAAAAAGCTGATGGTAATGAAGCGAGATATTACTTAGTACCAGACACTATTTTGTCAGTTAAAGACGGACAAAAAATATCAGCAGGTGATGTATTAGCAAGACTACCTAAAGAAACTTCTAAAACTAAAGATATAACTGGCGGCCTGCCGAGAGTTGCTGAATTATTCGAAGCAAGAAGACCAAAAGATAGCGCAATAATAGCTGAGAATGATGGAGTAATTGAGTTTGGAAAAGAAGTAAGAGGTAAACAAAAAATATCAATTGTTTCATCAAATGGAGAAACATCTAATTATCTAATTCCTAAAGGGAAACATGTTAATTTTAATCAAGGTGAAAAAATTAAAAAAGGGGAATATCTTTTAGATGGAAGTCCAGCGCCACATGATATTTTAAGAATACTTGGAGTTGAAAAGCTAACAGAGTATTTTGTTTCAGAAGTACAAGAGGTTTATAGACTACAAGGCGTAGTAATTAATGATAAGCACATCGAGACAATCGTAAGACAAATGTTGAAAAGAGTAGAGATTAAAGATCCAGGTGACACTGATTTGCTAGCAGGCGAAGTAATTGATCTACTAGATATTAACGTAATTAACGATAGTCTAAGAGATAAGAAAAAAAAGCCTGCAATTTTTGAAAGAGTATTACTGGGCATCACTAAAGCTTCACTTCAAACTAACTCATTTATTTCAGCTGCTTCATTCCAGGAAACAACAAGAGTACTTACAGATGCTTCAATTAAAGGAAAAGTTGACTCTTTAGAGGGTTTAAAAGAAAACGTTATTGTAGGGAGATTGGTGCCAGCAGGAACAGGCTTAACAAAAATTGACTGGGATAAGCAAGCAAAGGAGCAAGATAACGCAAGATTAGAAGAGTTAAAAAAACAGGACCTAGAATCCGCATCATTAGAGACAGAACAAACAGCTTAAAAATCAAAAAATAGGCTTAAAATATTGACTTTTACAAATTCAATGTTAGTTTACGGCACATTTTGAATGTTAGAAGTAAGGCAGGTTAAAGCCTTAAACACTAACTACATTACTAAAAAGGTTTTCTTTATTTCAACTTCAAAATATTATTATGCCGACAATTAATCAGTTGATTAAAAAAAGTAGAATCAAACCAATAGCTAGGAACAAAGTTCCTGCTTTAGAAAAACAACCTTTGAAAAGAGGAGTTTGTATTAAAGTTTATACAACCACTCCAAAAAAACCAAACTCAGCGTTAAGAAAAGTTGCTCGAGTGAGACTATCAAATGGTTTTGAAGTAACAGCTTATATACCTGGAGAGGGCCATAATCTACAAGAACACTCAGTAGTTTTATTACGTGGAGGTCGTGTCAAAGATTTACCAGGAGTTAGATATCATATTTTACGAGGAAATTTAGATACACAAGGCGTTGCAAATCGTAAAAAAAGAAGATCGCTGTATGGAACAAAAAAACCTAAATAATTATGTCTAG
>Ga0209630_10005668_pt1 | contig 10489 bp, 8 predicted proteins | sample COG_01_FD_184745 | JGI IMG/M metagenome (GOLD analysis project Ga0209630, IMG submission 184745) | Pelagic Microbial community sample from North Sea - COGITO 998_met_01 (SPAdes) (version 2) | ecosystem: Environmental > Aquatic > Marine > Neritic zone/Coastal water | place: Helgoland, sampling... | reverse complement strand
TCTTGCCACTCTAGGCGGTATTCACCTTTTTTACTGCGTCTTCTAGCCAGTGTAATTAATCCTGATAATTCAGAGTAAGATTGACGGTTTGTTACTAAGGCTATGATCTTATAGCCATCAATTTGAAACTCACTACCAATAATCAACGGTAGCCCACAATCTAGTGCAGCTACATGGGCTTTAACTACACCTGCTAAAGAGCACTCATCAGTAATCGCAAGCGCTTGATAACCTAGTGATAACGCCGTATTAACCAATTCTTGCGGGTGAGATGCTCCCCGTAAAAAGGTAAAGTTACTCACGCAATGAAGTTCTGCATATTGCATATTCGTTATAACTCAATAGCTGTATATATATACAGTATTAAAGAGTAGTTTGATTGAACAGTAAAGCTAAAATTAAAGCTTTTAAAATGCATTAATATCGAGGGTATATTTTGACTCGGGCTATTAAATGAACTTTTAAAAAAGGATAATTGCAGAAGACGTTAAAGGATTACTAAATGAAAAAATTATTTGTTATTTTAATGCTATGTTTATCTCAGTCGGGCTGCTTAGTTGTGGCAGTTGTTAAAGGTGTTACTGATGTGGCTGTAGTGGTTGTTACGGCACCTATCAAGGTGGGTACAGAAGTTGTTGATGCAGTGAACGGAGAGGATGGTGGTGAAGATTCAGGAGATCTTGAATAGCAAAATTATTGTTTAAAACTCGCACATAAAAAATGGCACCCTAAGGTGCCATTTTTGTTTTATATCACCTCTTCTATTAACCTGCCGCAGCTAGTGCCTGCTCAATGTCTGCAATAATGTCATCGACGTGCTCGATGCCAACAGAGATACGAACCATTTCTCGGCTGGTGCCGGCAGCTATAAGTTCTTCGTCATTTAACTGTCGATGTGTGGTACTAGCAGGGTGACACGCTAGAGATTTGGCATCGCCAATATTAACTAGACGTTTAATGAGCAGGAGTGCGTCGATAAACTTAGCTCCGTTAGCTTCTCCACCTTTAATACCAAAGCTTAAGATTCCTGATGGCTTGCCACTCACTACTTTCTTGGCCAATTCATGGTACTTATCATTCTCAAGGCCGGCGTAGTTAACCCATTCGACAGCATCGTGTGATGATAGGTGTTGAGCAATAGCTAGAGCATTTTCAGTATGTCGCTCCATACGCAGTGCTAATGTTTCTAAGCCCTGCAGAATTAAGAATGAGTTAAAGGGTGAAATAGCTGCACCCATATTACGTAAAGGAACTACGCGAGCACGACCAATAAAGGCAGCTTCTCCCAAAGCCTCAGCATACACAACACCATGATAGGAAGGATCTGGCTCATTGAAGGCAGCAAAGCGAGGATTATCTTTCCACGGGAATTTACCTGAATCAACGATAATTCCACCAACAGAGGTACCATGACCACCAATATATTTAGTCAGCGAGTGAACAACAATATCTGCTCCTTGTTCAAAAGGTCGGCAAAGAATCGGAGTAGCTACGGTGTTATCGACAATTACTGGAACGCCATGTTTATGAGCCATATCTGAAAGTGCTTGAATATCAACAATGTTACCTGCTGGATTACCAATCGACTCACAGAATAGAGCTTTTGTGTTGTCATCAATCAATGCTTCCAATGCGTCGATATCATCGCCAGAGGCCATGCGTACTTCAATACCTTGATTTGGCAGAGAGTGAGCAAAGAAGTTGTAGGTACCGCCGTAAAGCTGGCTAACACTCACAATATTGTCTCCAGCACGGGCAACTGTCTGAATTGCAGCGGTGATCGCCGCCATGCCTGATGCCATCGCCAAAGCGCCAATGCCGCCTTCGAGTTGAGCGACACGCTGTTCCAGTACATCGTTGGTAGGATTCATGATGCGCGTGTAAATATTGCCAGGCTCGGCTAAATTAAATAGATCCGCGCCATGCTGTGTGTCGCGAAAGCTGTATGAGGTCGTCTGGTAAATAGGTACTGCAACTGCATTGGTTGCAGGATCATCATTAAATCCAGCATGAATTGCTTGAGTTTCGAATTTCATAAATTGATTTCCATATTTTCGTATTTAACTGGTAATTATAGATTACTGATAGGAACTGGTGGAGAGTCAACTTAGAATTATTTATTATAACGTTAAGTATAATTGTCAAGCCTACTATTCTCTCGACTAGACATTGATAGGCGAATATGATTTTCTGGCATTTATTCCGAATAAAATGGCACCATTGGCCTTGTTCGTGTTCTCAGGTCTGTCTAGCATTACTGGGCAGGACTGGGGTGCAGCGGAAGGTTGTATTCATTAAAAAATATTAAGGGCACATTTATGTCATCGTCACAATCAGCAGAAATTGGTTTAGGTCACACTATTCTTCGTAGAGCCTCACTTACTCCTAACGCAAGAGCTCTCACTTTTGAGGGACAAACTTGGACCTGCGCCGAGCTGGGCGACAGAGTTCGTCGGTTGGCAACGATATTGCTCGATGGCGGAGTGTCTCGCGGAGATCGAATTGGTTATATAGGGCTTAATCACCCTGCCTTTTTGGAGCTTTTATATGCCTGTGGTTGTGTTGGTGCGGTCTTTGTACCATTAAATTTTCGATTAACTGGACCTGAGGTGCGGTTTATAGGCAATGATTCAGATATTACTGTCATGTTTGCTGATGACATGTTGCGGCCACTGATTGAGAGTGAAAAATCAAACCTTAACTGTTCTCGCTACCTAACTATTGAATCAGATGCAGAGGGTTGGGAGCCATTAGCGCCCTTAATGGAGAATGCATCAATGCTCGCAGAGTGTGAGCATGTGGATGCTGATGAAGTTGCTTTTATCATGTATACCTCTGGAACTACTGGTCTTCCAAAGGGTGCGATGCTGACCCATGGCAATATTTTCTGGAACAGTATTAACGTTTGCTTTGGTGAAGACACCATGACCACCACCACTCTAACCTGTGCGCCACTATTCCATATCGGTGGCCTAAACGTCACGACGCTACTTTCCTTAGCAAAAGGTGTAGAAGTCGTTCTGCTACGGAGTTTTGAGCCAGGAGAGGTGTTGAGGCTAATCGAGGAGCATAAAGTTGGCAGTATGTTTGGTGCGCCTACTATGTTTTTAATGATGGCTCAGCATGAAAATTTTGAGAAAACTGATCTTTCGACTATTAGCACGTTGATTTGTGGTGGTGCGCCAGTTCCGGTGCCCTTGATTGAAACTTACGGAAAAAGAGATGTTAGTTTTTGCCAAGGCTATGGTCTAACAGAAACTGCACCTTTTGCCAGTTTGCTTAGTAGTGACTTGGCTATGGTTAAAGTAGGTTCGGCGGGTAAGGCCCCGATGTTTACTGAGGTTCGAATTGTGGATGAAAATAATAATTCAGTAGCTGCCGGCGTCCATGGGGAGGTTTGTATCAAAGGGCCCAATGTGATGAAAGGCTATTGGAATCGTCCAGAGGCAACAGCGGAGGCGATCGACGAACTTGGTTGGTTCCACAGTGGAGATATTGGCTATTTAGATGACGAGGATTTCCTGTATCTGTGTGATCGAGTGAAAGATATGGTGATTACTGGTGGTGAAAACGTATACCCAGCTGAGATAGAGAGTATCTTATATGGCCATCCTGCGGTTCTCGAGGTGGCAGTTATCGGTTTACCCGATGAGAAGTGGGGGGAGGCGGTAACGGCAGTCGCTGTTCTTGAGGATGGTGCAACGCTTGATCTTGAAGGGTTACGAGCTTTTGCGGGGGAGTCCCTCGCTCGCTATAAGCTGCCCAGCGAACTGCGTATTATTGACATACTGCCTCGCAACCCCGCGGGCAAGGTTCAGAAGTTTAAGTTAAAAGAGCAATTTGACGTTTAAGAAAATAGACCATGGACAAACCAGCGTTTGTTTGTGGTCTCCCTAAATATCCAGTAGCGAGCGCCTTTACTATCACAAGCAAGATAGTAATCGCGTTGTTGCTCGGACTGCCACCAGTTACCGCAAAGACGCTCTGGGCCGCTAATAATCGTTAGTGGTCGTCTCCAGTAGAGTTTTTGGTTGCGCTCTTGTATGGGTGTTGGTTCGTTTAATAACCATAATGGTTGAGGGGCTTTCGATGCTATATAGTTGGTTTTAGTGTTCTTGCTAGGAGGCTGAGTATTGCCGGCTAGTTCTGGCAAATATTCTTCGCTTGTAACAAGCTGTGATAGCGCATCGACACCTAGTCTTGCATATAGTTTATCGATTAACTCAGAAGCTTGATTGTCCAATAAAACCTGATTACCAAATAGATCAAAGTTAGATTCAGTTACATCTACGAACTGATTACAAGACAGTGATACTCGCTCAATACTTTGAGGTAGTTCTAAAGACTCTAGCTGTAGGCGACTTAAAGTAAGTAGACTAGACCAATTATTCTTACTGCTAGACAAGTTTAGAGCCATAGTTTGGTGATCACCCAGTAGGGGTTCAAAACGCCAACTTAACTGAGAGCAGTGACACTGTCTTGCTATCAGATACTGAGAAAAGCGTTGTAATAACGTCTTCATCGGGAATAAAAGGCTTTCTTTACTGTATAGGCCTTGAGCGTTCTGAATTTCATCATAAAATTCGGTAGAGGGTTTAAAGCGAGTTAAAGTGCAAGGTTTTTGCCCCTGTAGTAATTGGAGGGTAGTCATTAACTCGCTGCTAAAGCGCCGACTTAAAGCTGAACGTGGAAATTTGAGAAGATCTCCTATGGTTTTAAGGCCCAATTGCTTAAAGCTCTGTTGTTGTTTTAGTGTGCTTGGTAGCTTATCTATTCTTGTAGCGACCAAAGCGCACTGTATTTCATGGCTATTAGGCAAATGCTTGTGAAATTGACTGCCACAAAGTAATTTTGCTGCCAATGGGCTCTCTCCAACCCCAGTAACTATAAAGGCTACTTGCATTAATAGTTTCGCTTGGAGTCTTTTTAACCATTCTTGATAGCTTTGGAAGAGCTGCTCGCAACCTGATAGGTTCAGCCATAATCCATCAGTATCTACTATAACTTCGGGACTGAAGCTGTAGCTAATCAGGGCTAACCGCTGAAGTAATCGCTCTTCTTGTCGTGTGTTTTTTACTACTACCATTAGTTGAGGGCATATAGCTAAGGCAGTTGAAAGGGAGAGAGAAGGCTCAATACCCCAAGTTTTAGCAAGTTGGTTGCAGCAGACGATGCGTTGTGCATTTTTTTGCGGGCTTGATATAGCTATGGGCTTGTCTATAGGCAGTTTATCCATGTCTAAGAGTACAGCCTCAATTGCTAGTTCAGGAAAATGCACATATAGCCAAATGTTTTGCATATCTGGCTTAGAGCAACGCTGATGCTTTTTACTTTGTTTTTTCACAGCCTAGGCATTCAGATGTTGAGATTCATCATTTTGTAGCAATTGATAGGTTGATGGTTCTTTCTGTGGGTAGCTAATATTAACTGGCAGCTGTTCTAGTTGAGTGCGCTCTGTCTGTAAGTTATTAAGTATGACCTCTGTTTTTGCCCCTGGATTCTTCCCTTTTAGTTTGTGTAATGTGACTGAAAGAACGTTAGCTTTATGAGTCTGAAGCCCAATACGCAAACGTGCTGGAGAGGGCGCCTTAAGAGAGTTCTCTGTACTAAATAAAAATGCAGGAGAATAGCTTTCTACCGCAGCGAGCTGTAATTTACGCAATTCAGCATAGCGTGGCCGAGAGTTATTAGTCCATGCAAATAGAATGGCATTGCTACGAATAGACTGTTCCGCTGCCCATAGCCACTCTTTGCTATTTTTACTACGGACGACCAATAACTGCTCCAAAGGTATTTCTGCGTTCACTAAACTGGGCGCGTAGGGTTGATAAGGAGGGTCTAACCAAACACATAATGTATCTCTACAGGCATAATGCTTCATGGTTGGCAGTAGTAAACTTAGCTCACCTATACCATCTTGTTGGCTCACTAATTCAGTAAGAGCTGACACCGGCCACCCACCCAGTAGTAGGTTGTCTAGATTTTTATCTCCGGTACTTATGGTGTGTTTTCGCAGTGATCGGTTACGACCCTGCCAAGTATCTTGCCTTAGAAATAATGCATTAAGTAAATTTTTGCTAGACATCGTAATAAGAGTTTGAGGGTTAATAAAAGCTGTATATATATACAGTATATTGACGTTTATTAGTGTCTAAGTCAATAAGTTTAGCTTCATGCATTAGCCGTGTGATGCTGTATTGTTTTTATCCAAGGTATGCCTCTTAGTGAGATCTCATCTTCTTGAGTTGAAAAACTGCTGATCATTGTGAGATTCAAGATGGGGATGTTAGACTACAAGGCCTTTTTTTACACTGTTGCGATCAAATTTAGCTATCTATGACAGACTTCCCAGATCAGAGTATTAATTCCTCGTGGTCCGTTTATGCGGCCCCTCTGATCACTATTTTACAAATTGCTGAACAACTAGGCTTAAACCAGAACAGTCTACTTGTAGAAGTGGGTTTAGATGCAAAAGAGTTAAGTATCCCTGATCGTCGATTCCCAGTAATGATTTATTATCGCCTCTACGAGGCTGTTGCTAAAGAGTCCAATGATCCAGATATCGCCCTAAGTGTAGGGCGCATTAATTACCTTAAAGGGTTAAATTTCCAGCTATATATGTCAACGGTGTGTAAGTCGTTTCGGGATTATCTCAATCTTATGCCTAGCACCTTAAAGCTACGTGGTGATTTAGGTGAAATTAGGGCTCATCGTGAAGGAGAACTAGTTGAGTTGTGCTGGGAGCCACTTCTGCTCGGTACTCAACGGAAGCGTTTTTTAACAGATGAGATGTTGTCAGTCTCAGTCATGATTATTAATTCCATTTGTATCATGCCGGTTAAAGTCATTAAGGTTCATTTTACTTACCCAAAACCCAAAAGTTTAGTCAATTTAGAGATTCTATTCGGCACTAATCTCAGTTTTGACCAACCGAAGAGTAGTATTTTTTTTCATCGAGATTGTCTTGATTTCCCAATGTTACAGCAAGATTATCAGGGAGCACCTGACCATAGTCATCCTTTTCAAGCCTTTTTCGAGGATGAGGATCCATCAGATGAATTGTTATTTAGCCTCAAACAATCAATAGCCCAATACCTACCTGAAGGGGACGTTACTATTGATAAATTAGCAAGTAAGTTAAATGTATCTCGACGAACACTACAACGTCGCTTGTCAGAACGTAACACCAGCTTTTTAAATGTTTTGCAGGAGGTAAGATCTCAGGTAGCTTTGCGATACCTAGCGGATGATCGTCTTGCCATTACTGAGATTGCTTTTCTTTTAGGCTATGCCGATCAAGGTTCATTTTCTAGTGCATTTAAAGGTTGGCATGGTATTTCTCCAAGAGATTACCGCAGAAAATAGAAATTCTTATTGGCATTTATTCCCAATAGAATGGCGCCATCCGCCTTGCTCGTTTTCCTAACTCTGTCTAGTATTATCATGCCTAAATTAACCGTTCATTGCTGAGTCGGAGAATATTATGTCCTTAGATTTTGATAGCGCACGATTGCCTAACACTCGTTTAAAGCCTGAGCACCATGAGTGGAGAGCTCAGTTACGACGATTTTTTGATCGTGAAGTCATCCCCTATGCCGACCAGTGGGATGAAGATGGGTCTATTCCCGATGAGCTTTGGCCTAAGTCAGCAGAGGTGGGTATATTAGGGTTAGGTTATCCAGAGGAATTTGGCGGCGTTTCGAAAGGAATTGATCTCTGGTACTCCATTATCCTTAATGAAGAAATGTCGCGAGTTGCAGTGGGCGGTCTTGGGGCAACATTAATGGTACATGGGATTGGCTTACCGCCGGTTATCAATTTTGGCAGCGACGAGATTAAAAAGATGGTTGCGCCGCCAGTATTGGCCGGTACAAAGCGTATCTCACTAGCAATTACAGAGCCGGGCGCAGGATCTGATGTAGCTCACTTAACCACAACAGCGCGCTTGGATGACGATCACTATGTCGTCAATGGTTCTAAAACCTATATCACTGGGGGTATGAATGCTAACTGGTTCACAACAGCGGTTCGTACCGGCGGTGAAGGTGCAGGAGGAGTATCTACCTTATTGATACCTGCTGACGCAGAGGGTGTTTCAAGAACGGCCCTGGACAAAAAGCAAGGCTGGTGGTGTTCTGATACGGCAACGATTTATTTTGACAATGTTTGTGTTCCTGTTGGCAATTTAATTGGTCAGGAAAATAAAGGTTTCAGCGTCATCATGAATAACTTTAATGCAGAAAGGCTGGCTATGTCTGCAGCGATGGAGGCTTTTTCAAGAGTCTGTCTTGAGGACGCCGTTGCGTGGGCTAGCGAGCGTAAAACCTTTGGCAAGCGACTGGCTGATCATCAGGTTATTCGCCATAAGATTGCCGATATGAAAATGCGAATCAATGCCACCCAAGCATACCTGCAGTTAGTATGTCAGCAAGTACAGGACGGCCAAGAGAGTGCAGGAGATATTGCATTGCTAAAAGTTCAATGCAGTCAAACAATGGAGTTTTGTGCCCGCGAAGCGATGCAGATTCTTGGAGGTATAGGCTATATGCGCGGCAATAGAGTTGAGCGTATTTATCGAGAGGTCAGAGTTAATGCAATTGGTGGTGGCTCAGAAGAAATTATGCGAGATTTAGCCACACGACAGTTTGGTCTTTGAGAATTATCAAGAGAGTTTGTGCGTTGAATATATTGTTAGACCTGTAAAAGAATGCAAAGAACAATCGCCTAAAGAATACCCCGATACAAAAACAGCGGGGCATTCTCTAGTAAAAAAGCGATTAGGCCAAGATAGGGCCTAATTTCATTGCGATACTCATATCACCCTGTACCTTGAGCTTTCCAGACATGAAGGCTCCCATCCCATCAAGATTGCCCTCAGCCATCTCCATAAAGTTCTCAATGCTAATCACCATGGTGCATTGGGCATCAGCATCTTCATTAGAGATCGTATTAGGTACTTGAGTAGCATCTAGAAAAAGCGCCCCATCGTCGCCAAAATCAAATTTTAAAGTTGCGCCTAAACCGCAATCTTCCCCAATTTTTTCTTTTAAACCTGCAGTGACAACATCTAAAGACATGCGTTAAGCCCTCTATTTAAAATTAGTATCACACTGACTTTATAGCAGTGCGGTGTTTATGACACAGGTACTGTAAAAACCTCCAGCGTTAAAATCAACCTTCTAGTTTATTTCAAATCAATTATCTTAATAGTTTTTAGGGAAAATACAGTGTACGCATGGCAAAAAAGCCCATCACTTAATCGCGTTACGGCTTTTTAATCTTTTTAGGTACTAGATATTTTGATGATGAGTTCATGTTGCTGTGCTGGATTAGACGGTTGGCGCGATTAGCTAGTAGGTTGGCATTGATAACGGTGGATAATGGGACTTAATTGATTACCCTAACGTGATGACGAGATATCTGATCTAAGTTAGACTCGCAGCACGATAAAATAGGGAACATACAAATGGACCAAATTAAGTCTGCCCCCAAAGCAACGGGAATATTATTGTTTCTGTTGCTTCTAAACATTTTAAATATGGTAGACAGAACACTTATTACCAGTTTTGGCTCTGCAATTATAAAAGATCTGAACTTGAGTGACTCCCAATTTGGGCTGTTAACCGGGCCTATATTTGTGTTCTTTTACTCCATTATGGGTTTATTTATGGGGGCGCTAGCTGATCGAGTTCATCGTCCGCGTCTAATTGCTGCTGGCCTGCTGCTATGGAGTGCTTTAACAGCTGTGTCTGGCATGGCTAAAAACTTTGTTCAAATTGGCGTTGCTCGCCTATTTATCGGTGTTGGTGAGTCTGCCATGACACCCTCCGCCATATCGATGATTTCAGACCTTTTTCCGAAAGCAAGAAGAGGCACAGCCACAGGTATTTATTATCTTGGTGTCCCCTTAGGTGCAGGGGGTAGTTTTATAGTGGCCGGCATTCTCGGGCCTATGATTGGCTGGCGCAATTGCTTTTTCCTTCTAGGTGGAATTGGGGTGTTTTTGGCCTTGGGGCTGCTGTTTTTAAAAGACCCCAAGCGTGGTGCTATGGAGGAAAAAGAAGACTCCATGGCCCCAGAGCAGGAAGAAGCCTTGCTCGGTGGTGATTGGCGCAGGGTGATATCTGATGTCTTGCTAGTTGTGAGGTCTACCCGTGCCCTGGCATGGACAATGTTAGGAGCTGTTTTTCTTCACGTGCCGTTGGGCGCTGGGCAGTTTGCTATTGTTTGGTTAGAGCGAGAGCGTGGGTTCGGGCTTGGAGAAATCAGCGCAACCTACGGCCTTATTTACATAATATTTGGGACAGCGGGCACGTTTTTAGGAGGCATACTTAGTGACTGGTATCAATCTCGCTTCAAAGGGGGCAGAGTTAGGTTTTTAGCTTACCTAATGCTTGGTGTTGCACCGCTGTTGGTATCATTCCGGTTTGTTTCCCCTTCGTCGCCATTATTTTACATTGGCATGGCCGCCGGTATGTTTAGTGTGAGT
>Ga0209630_10005663_pt1 | contig 10496 bp, 12 predicted proteins | sample COG_01_FD_184745 | JGI IMG/M metagenome (GOLD analysis project Ga0209630, IMG submission 184745) | Pelagic Microbial community sample from North Sea - COGITO 998_met_01 (SPAdes) (version 2) | ecosystem: Environmental > Aquatic > Marine > Neritic zone/Coastal water | place: Helgoland, sampling... | reverse complement strand
GATGCGACAGCATCCCGTCTTTTTTTTTGGCGCGCCCGGATCGTTCCTATAAACTAACAAACCATAAAAACGTCACACAACTTGCATCTATTAAAAATTGGCTATGGTTAGCTACCGTCACACTAACGCCTCGTTTAACTGGCAGCTTCGGAATGAAATCTCATATAATTCTATTTCCTTTTCTTTCAATCACAGCATTCAGTATTTCAGCTTCGGCGCAGGCCGTACGGCTCACATTCGACCCGAACCAGATCGATTATGGGGCATTCGAAACAACTGTAGCCGAGATCGAACTCACGCTAGAACGCACAGGTGGATCAATCGCCTCAAATGACTTCGCCGAATTGGATGGCATCGCTTCGGACAATTATTCGATCGGTGGGACATCGGTAACCCCGCATTCTCCAATCGGGTTCAGTATCTTAACTAGCGGTGGGGCCGCCAAGATAGACGGCACTGCCCTCGACGTCGGCGGCGGCGGGATTGATTCTGGAGAAAGCATTACATTTGTATTCGATACCAGTATTGTGATCTCAGAATTTGATTTCGCTGACATAGGTGCATCTGAATTCGCCTCCGTAACCATTGCAGGATCCACACAAACCTTTGGCAATTCTATCGGAGACAGCCACAGCGGTAACTTCTCTCTAAATCAAGGACAGGCACTCGAATTTGGCTTTGCGGCCGCAAATGGAGCAGATTATGACGTTCAGGGGTTCACCTTTACGATCGTCCCGGAGCCGCAAACTTACGCTTTACTTGCGGGCAGCATCGCACTCGCGTTCGCGATGCTCCGTCGCCGAAAGTAAGCAACATCGCCTCCCCTCACCTGTTGCCAACACAAAAGACCGCCGGAGAACCGACGGCCTGTATGATCAGCCAAACACTTCCTGCCACAAGTTGACCAAGAAGGCTCATTCAGTACAGCCGCACGTGCAGTCGTTGGGCCTCCTGAGGACGCTCAGGCTGGACAGCGTCCAGCCGGCAGACCTGTGCCACCGGACATCATTGCACAGGCAATACGGCTTATGGCTTCTTCACTCATATTCATATAAGATTCGTACGAGCCACAATAAGGAGTAGGACCATTTTGGTCAGGGGTGTAAAACAAATCAGGCGCCCTATTAAGGACGCCTGATGAACAAAAGCTATGGACTCAACTAGATGCTCAAGCCGAGTTGACCAAAGGCCATCTCACGCTCGTCGAGCAACTCCTGATTCGAAGCGGCAATCTGCTGTGTCGCGTATTCGGTCAGCTTGAGGCCTTCCACCACGCGCCATTTGCCGATTGCATCCACCTTGATCGGCAGCGAAGTAATCAGACCAGCCGGTGTACCGTACTCTCCACTGGAGATCACACAGACACTGTGAAAATCGCCGCGTGTCGGAGTGCACAGATCGCGAACGGTGTCGACCACTGCATTCGCTGCGGAAGCTGCTGACGACGCACCACGCGCATCGATGATCGCTTTACCACGCTGACCAACTGTTGGTACAAATGTGTTTTTCAGCCATGCTTCGTCAATCACATCAGTTGCCTTTGAGCGACCGATCTTGGTGTTGTAGAAGTCTGGGAACATCGTTGGGCTGTGATTGCCCCAAACGCAAAGCTCGGAGACATCTTGGACAGGTACGCCGGCTTTTTGAGCGAGCTGTGTCTTGGCACGGTTCTCATCCAAACGTGTCATGGCGAAGAATTGCTCGTTTGGAATATTCGGAGCGCTCTTCATCGCGATGAGGCAGTTTGTGTTACAAGGATTGCCAACCACGACAACGCGCACACTTGGCTTAGCGTTATCATTGATCGCTTTGCCTTGGCCGACGAAGACCTTGCCATTGATGCCGAGCAAGTCAGCACGTTCCATTCCCTGTTTACGGGGAACCGAACCAACCAACAACGCCCAGTCGATGTCCTTAAAACCTACGCTCAAGTCGCATGTTTGAACAATCTCAGTGAGCAGAGGAAACGCACAGTCATCGAGTTCCATGGCAACACCCTTGAGGGCTGACATACCAGGCTCAATTTCGACCAGGTTCAGCGCAACCGGCTGATCGGGGCCAAACATAGCACCTGAAGCGATGCGGAACAGCAATGCATAACCAATGTTACCAGCTGCACCAGTAACTGCGACGCGAATAGGATCTTTTTTCATAAGTTGTCTATCTTTAGAATTAAAATTACTTCATTTTGTCCATGATCATGTCAGTGATCTGCTTGACCATTGCTTCATCAACATCGCCGGTAGGGGCTTTGACGTCGCAGGCACATGCTGGGCTTGGCTGAGGTGCGGTATGAACGGTATATGCAGCTGGATCGCACAGTTCGCACTCCTTGAGTTCGTCAAGACGATGATCCGGCATGCCGAGCTTCTGACGAATTTCGATCAGCTCCTTGAGCTTATCAGGACCATATTGCTTTGGACCTCCAATTTGCATAGTGATGGTCACAGTGTGGCAAAATGCATCTGTGTTTTCCATCTTCCAGTAAGCATCTTCAACATCCTTACCCCAGCAGATCACACCGTGATTTTGCATCAGAATGGATTGGTGCTTTTTGGCGAGCTTGGCAACTTCGCTAGCATTCGCTGGAGAACCTGGAGTCTGGTAACTAGCGAAACCGATTTCACCGAGGAAGACTTCTGGCTCAGGAATGAGGCAAGACGGTGGTGTCACACCGGCAACTGCGAAGGCGGTTGCGTAAATCGGGTGCGCATGCACGCAAGACTTCGCTTTTGGCTCATTCTTCATGATCGCCAAGTGAGTGTTCACTTCGGAGGTGCGCGGGCGTGTACCTGCCACTTGGTTACCATCCAGATCCACCATGCAGATGTCGTCAGGAGTCATGAAACCTTTGGAGATCAGAGTCGGCGTGCACAGCACAAGGTTGTCGCCCACGCGGACAGTGATGTTACCACCGTTGCCGTCGACATACCCCTTGTTCCAGATACGCTCACCGATACCGCAGATGCGCTCTTTCAGGGACTGAACCTCAGGCGAGTAGAAAAAAGTTTCCAGCTCAGCAGCCGTCTTGGGGTCTGAACCAGGTGTCCAGTCAAATACTGCATTAGGCAGCACAGGGCTGTGAATACGTGGGGCATTTGCGCCTTGCGCAGCAGCAGCAGCAGGAGCTGCGGCAGGAGCACCGCCAGGTTTCATCTTATGCTTGCGAAGAATGTCGCGTGCAATGGGCGTGAGCTTTGCATTTGCAGGAACGGTCGAAAGGCACTGGCCTTGCTCGATCATTTTTTCGAGATCTCTAGCGGTGTATAGTTTGCTCATAGTATTTTTAATTAATTTGTTTTAAAATCGGGTAACAGACCGCAGCAGTTATGATTCTGCTGGCGGTGTGTATCTGTAGGAATCAAGGAGCGCAACGGTGATCGCGTCCAGAGGTATAGGTCTATCGAACGGTTGCATGGCTTCGGCACCTTCGACGTAGAGCACTTCATCGCCCACACCAGCACCGAGATTATCGAATGCTACCAAGGACCATGCGGCGGAAATATCATTAGAACTTTTACCGGTGAGCTGGTCAGCCCCCATAGGCGAAATCATGACCCATCGTCCACCACGAAAAGCAGGATCGCGGTGGCCGAGCGTGACTGTTCCAATTACTTTTCCAGGCTTCATAATTTAATCAATGAGCCCCATAATCTGGTTGCGGATTGGCGAATGATCGTCATGCACCGTGCCTTGTGTCCAGGAGCCGTCAGTAGTAATGAATACGCGGGCATGAATGCCTGCGCCGATCGGATCCACTGCAGCAAAAGGTGAGCCCGCAGTCGCGCCAGACTCATCAATCGGCGTGCAGAGCACAATTGCCTGACCGATGAGACTGGAATGGCCGATGCTGGTTACAGCATGGCCGTCTACGCGTGCGAGAATCATGGTTTATCAGGTAACGATGTTCAGGTTGTTAACCAGTGTGCAGCGGCGATAGCGTGTGAACGTACGAGGTGTCGTAATGCCCTCACCGGTCGTTGTCGCAATCGAGAAGCTGATAAAGCCCTCACCCCCCATACCAAGACCAGCCACGCAAGGACCGTTCTTGACGAAAATGGTGGTATCCATGGCCTGCCCCATTTCAGTCATACGAGCGACATTCATGGTGTGGATCATAGCGGAGTGCTTATCGCCATGCTCAGATTGCTTGGCGATACGAAGACCTTCGCTGAAGTCGTTGGCACGAACGATTGGAAGGAGCGGCATCATTTGCTCTTCTTGAACAAACGGGTCATTCGCATCCGTTTCAGCGATGAGCATCTCGACGCTGGAATCGATATTCAGACCAGCAATCTTAGCGAGTGCATCTGGATTCGCGCCAACCCACTTACGGTTGAGAACTGGAGTGCCACAGCCAACGCCATTCTTGAAGTCGAAGACTTCATTTTTGATCGCTTGCAACTGCTGTGCATTTAACAGCACGGCACCTTGTCGCTCCATCGCTGCAAGTGTCTTCTGATACGAATCACCGACTGCGATAATTTGCTTTTCACCAATGCAAAGCAAGTTGTTGTCAAAACCACCACCAGTGATGATGTCGCGAGCCACACGATCGAAATCGAGTGCGTTGCAATCGTCAACCAATACAGGAGGATTACCAGGACCCGCGCAAATTGCGCGTTTGCCAGTCTTCATGGCCGCGTCAACCACGCCTGGGCCACCGGTGATGCAAAGCATGTTTACATCGTCGTGAGCGCACAGGTCATTGAAAGAATCGAGTGACGGTTTTTCAATGGTGCACAGCAGGTTCGAAATACCTGTTTCAGCCTTGATCGCTTCGTTGAACTCATGGATCGCGAGTGCAGCGACTGCCGCACCACCTGGATGCGGATTGAATACGATCGAGTTACCCGCAGCCACCATGTTGACGATGTTACCGGCAATCGTAGGTACGGAGTGAGTCAGCGGAGTAATCGCAACGATCACACCCCACGGAGCCGCCTCGTCCATAGTAATACCGAAATCACCACTCATACCTTGCGGCGTGAGATATTCGGGTCCGAGTACATTCTTCACACCCTGAAGTTTCAAGGGCTTGTGTGCAAGGCGTCCGATTTTGGTTTCATCAAACTCGATCTGCCCCCAACGCTCAGCGTTGTCGAGGCACATCTGCTTAACGATTTCAACGATCTTGGTACGTGCGGCCCAGCCCTTTTTATGGAGCTGATCAAAACCACTACGCGCTGCCGCGACCGCCTGCTGGGGGTCATCAAACACACCGTGCTTGTTGGGACGCGCCTGTATGCTTGGCATCGAGATCGAACCTTGAGATTGCATCTGGGCGAGCACTTCACTCACCACGCTACGAATCGCATCTTCATTCAACTGACTCATAAAAATATCCTTTCTTCAAGTTTAACTGTTTTTCGCTTCGTAGGTCTTATTACCCTGAATACTCACGGTATCGACCAAACCAACGACTGCGGCATCCACGGGTAGTGCCTTGAGGCCTTCGGCCTGGCGAGCAGAGCTACCTTGGGCAAACATCACCAGTTCCCCTTCGCCGGCGCCCATGGTATCAATCACGACAATCGTGTTCATACCGGGCTTCAACTTACTGGGGTCTTCCGGATCGACTAACATCGGACGCACCATCAGGAGCTTGTAGCCCCGCATGCTTTCGTCCTTCTTCGTCGAAACGATGGAACCTATGACTTTTCCCAAATACATCGGGATTACTTGGTTGCGCGCTTAGCGGGGGACTTAAGAGCAGGAACAATCGCTTCAACATCGTCATGTGGACGAGCGATCGTGTGTGCGCTGACGACTTCGCCGTAACGTCCAGCTGTTTCAGCACCCGTTTCGATCGCTGCGTTGACTGCTGCAACATCACCTGTGACTACAACACTAACCAGTGCGCTGCCAACACCCTTCATAGGGCCAGTGAGTTCAATATTTGCTGATTTGAGCATCGCGTCTGTGCCTTGGACGAGTGCGATGAGGCCTTTAGTTTCGAGAATTCCGATTGCTTGCTTTGCCATGATATTATTTGGGTTGATTTGAATTTATAATTATTATTTAGAAATTTATTAGCTCGCTTGTATATTGCGGTAAACTTCACGAGCGATGACCAATTCTTCATTGGCCGGGATAACGACGACCTTGATGGTCGAATCCGCTGTACTGATCACGCCTTCCGCGCCACGAATCACTTTCGCGTTCGCCTCGGGATCAATCTTGACGCCAAGACCTTCCAGTCCAGCGCACACAGCAGCACGCAATACTGGGTCATTTTCGCCGATGCCGGCGGTAAAGGAAATCACTTCGGCACCGCCCATCTTAAAGAAGAAGGAACCGGCCCAGTGACGAATGCTTTCAATCAGCACGGCGTTCGCCAGTTGCGCCTTGGGATTACCGGCATTCGCGGCGTCTTCAATGTCGCGAGCGTCATTACTGACTTCCGAAATCCCGAGCATGCCACTCTCCTTATTGAGTTGACGCTCTGCTTCCTCAACGGAAAGCCCCAACATCTTGCAGACATAAGGGATCGCCATCGAATCGAGATCACCCACACGGTTATTTTGCGGCAGACCACTTTGCGGGCTGAAGCCCATGCTGGATCCGATCGCGACGCCGTTGTTGATACCCACGACGGAACTGCTACCACCAAGGTGGCAAGAGAGCACACGCACAGGAGCGCCAGTGTACTCGCCGGGGCCGTCGACATAGAGACGACGTGCACGTTCAGCGACGACCTCATTACCGACCATCTCAGCAGAGCGTTCGGCAATAAACTTGTGGCTCGCACCATGAAAGCCGTAGCGACGGATACCCAGATCACGCCAAGCCTGGGGGATCGCGTAGGTCGTCGATGCTTCGTCGGCCCACTGGAAAAACGCAGTCTCGAAAAGAGCGACACGCTTTACAGATGGAAGTTTTTCCGCGAAGCAGCGAATCCCTTCAGCGTAGGCTGGGTTGTGAGCAGGGGCGACCTCCTTGAAGCCATCCAAGGCTTCAAGGACGCGCTCATCCGCATCAACACAGCCACTTAGATCCTTACCGAGGACGGTTTTAAAACCGACCGCGTCAAGATCCTCACCGGATTGAAGATGGCCATCACCGACCAGGGATTCGAGCATTTGCTCAATGCACGGAGTGTACTCCGTAACACGCTCAAAGCCTCCCGTCGCCAGCAGTGTAGCAACAGTATCGCTCATCTCAAAAAGACGATATTTAAAGGAGGTGGAACCAAGGTTGGCGATTAGGATCTTCATTAGGTTTTTTCGTGAGAAAGGCATCCCTGCCGGTGTAATGACGTTTAATGAGAACAGGCAGGACTGCCTGTATCTGATAAGTGTTTTACCCGATCCAGCTGCCGAGCTTCGAGAGATCGTCGTGTGGACGAGGGATCACTTGTACGGCAACGACTTCACCGATCGAACCGGCTGCGTCAGCACCCGCTTCAACGGCAGCTTTTACCGCAGCGACATCGCCAGTGAAGAAAGCTGTCACGAGACCGCTTCCGATTTTTTCCCAGCCTGTCAATGTAACGTCAGCTGATTTAAGTGCGGCATCGGATGCTTCCATGAGGCATACGAACCCCTTGCACTCGATCATTCCAATTGCTTGTTTAGCCATAATATTTGTTTCCTTTAAAGGGTTATGCTTGAAAGTATTTAAGCAGGTCGTCGTGTGGACGTGCGATTACGTGAGATGCAACAAGCTCGCCAACGCGATTTGCTGCTTCTGCACCGGCTTCAACGGCTGCCTTTACGCTGCCGACGTCACCCTTGACAAGTACGGTCAAAAAACCGCCGCCAATGGAGATTTGCTTTACAAGGCTAACAGATGCCGCCTTGGCCATTGCGTCACTCGCTTCGATTGAGCCAGTGAGGCCTTTTGTTTCTACCAATCCGATGGATTCACTCATGATATATTTTGGTTTGTGATTATGTGTGTTGAAATGAGAATTTATTATTTAATAAGCTCGCAGGGCGTATGATCGCCAAAGCCACAAGCATTGCCCTCGTCAGTGTCAATGTGTACTTCCAACTTGAAGGAAGGGTCGACGCGGACGTAGATGCGATCGAAAGTAACCCCAAGGTCACCTCCAACGCGGAGCTTCATGTAAGATTTGTTTTCGACACCGTAGTATGCGGCATCTTTAGGCGCCATGTGTACGTGCGGGGCGGCGCGGATCACACCCTTTTCCATTTTAAGGAACCCTGCAGGACCCATCAGCATGCAACCAGGCGTGCCTTCGATGTCCCCCGAATTGCGAATTGGGATCTGATAACCAAGCGAGATCGCATCCGTGTAAGCGAGTTCAACCTGATCAAAATCACGGCACGGACCGAGAATGCGCAGATTTGAAATCACGCGGCTACGAGGACCAATCATCGTGACGGATTCCTGCGCAGCAAACTGCCCATCCATATATAGATCCTTCTTAGGCGTCAACTGGTGACCTTTTCCGAAAAGAACCTCAACGGAAGCCTGCGACAGATGGCAATGGCGGGCACTGATGTTTACGACTAGTGGATTCGGCCCACCAACGGGCTTTGATGCCTGGTTAATAGCGAGATTACGCTGAAGGCTTGAACGAACCAATTGTTCGACTCGGGCACGACTCAAAGGGGAATTACTCATATGGATAACTACGGTAAATGATTAGTTTAGAAGCAAACTCGAAATATCCCCCACATAAGTCAACATACATCTTGCAAGAACAAAGAAAAACCCAAATAAATCCTACCCCGTCCGCTATGCTAGCTCAAGAACGCCACAAACAGATCTTAAATCTCCTAGAGAGACAAGGCACCGTCCGCACCGTAGACCTCGCACAAGGATTTAAGGTCACGGACGAGACGATCCGTCGCGACCTGCAGATCATGTCGGACAACAAGCAGCTAACCCGCGTACACGGCGGTGCCAGCAGTCGGAATGGACGCCCCCGCCTGCAGTCGTTCAGCGAACGTCGGGAGATTCAAGTTGAACGCAAAAAGGCGATCGCCAAAGCAGCGCTAAAGTGGATCGTCCCGGGCAAAACCTACGCCTTTGATAGTAGCACGACAGCCTTTGAACTTGTATCACAACTGCCCGATCTCCCCTACCGAGTGATTACCAATGCGTTTACCGTGCTAGAACACATTGCTCACATGAACAATGTGGAGCTCATCTCGACCGGCGGCCGCTACCACCCGAACACACAAACCTTCACCCGCAGCGACAGCTACGTCACACTACAGCGTCACAACATTAACATCGCCTTTATTTCCTGCATCAGCCTAGACCTCCTGCGAGGAGCCAGCGAGGGTTTTGAAGAGCAAGCCGAATTCAAGGAGCGCCTGGTCCGGACCGCCGAAGCAGTCGTGCTCTTGGTGGATTCGAGCAAATTGAACGCAGCCTCCGAATATTTTTTTGCAGAGCTCAAAGATATTACCCATATAATAACCGACAGCGAAGCCACTTCGTATGCCATTAAAGGCCTTCAGAGCCATGGATGCACAGTGGTCATCGCCTCTTAATACTACCCATTACCATGAGTCAAAAAAAAGTATACCTCGCAGTTGATCTCGGCGCCGGAAGTGGCCGTGTACTCGCAGGAGAATTCGACGGCACACGCATCGAACTCCACGAACTTAACCGCTTCGAAAACACACCGATTCAACTGCCAAGTGGATGGCACTGGAATATCCCCGCACTGTACCAAAGTATACTCGAAGGACTGAAGCGAGCAGCCTACACTTATGGTGAGCGCGCGATCAGTATCGGCATTGACACCTGGGGCGTGGACTATGGCTTGTTCGACAAAGACGGCCGCATGCTCGGCCTGCCTTATCAATATCGCGACAGCCGCACCGATGGCATGATGGAAGCGACCTTCGCAAAAGTCCCCAAACAGGAAATCTACGACCGAACAGGCGTCCAATTCATGTTTTTCAACTCCATCTTCCAACTGCTCTCGGATGTTGAAAATAAGAACCCCGCACTAGATGCGGCTGAAGACATTCTCTTCATTCCAGACTTGCTGGGATATTGGCTGACCGGCAACAAGACGCAGGAACGCAGTTTCGCCAGCACCACTCAGCTGTACAATCCAACACTTAAAAACTGGGACTACGAGCTAATCGAAAAATGCGGCCTGCCGAAAAAGCTATTTAAAACCATCAGTGATCCGGGCAGCTTGCTCGGTGACCTTAGGGAAAGCGTCGCGAAGGCGACCGGCTTGACTCACACCAAAGTCATTACCGTTGCGGGTCACGACACCGCCAGCGCGGTGGCTGCAGTGCCAAGCAAAGACCCAACCCCGGCATTCCTCAGCAGCGGCACATGGTCGCTCATGGGGCTCGAACTCCCAGCCCCCATCATTAATGAGCAGTCCTTTAAGGACGCGTTCGCTAATGAGATCGGCATCAACAACACCGTCCGCTTCCTCAAAAACATCTGCGGCCTGTGGCTCATTCAGGAATCCAGACGTGACTGGCTCGCGAATGGGCAAGATGTGCCATACGCACAAATGGCATCGCTTGCTCTCGAAGCCGAGCCCTTCC
>Ga0209630_10005662_pt1 | contig 10498 bp, 10 predicted proteins | sample COG_01_FD_184745 | JGI IMG/M metagenome (GOLD analysis project Ga0209630, IMG submission 184745) | Pelagic Microbial community sample from North Sea - COGITO 998_met_01 (SPAdes) (version 2) | ecosystem: Environmental > Aquatic > Marine > Neritic zone/Coastal water | place: Helgoland, sampling... | reverse complement strand
AGCATCCCAATCTGATTTTACTAATGTTGGTATAGTGGGTTTATTTAATATTTCAGCATCATCTCCTGTTGCAGCATCCCAATCTGATTTTACTAATGTTGGTATAGTGGGTTTATTTAATATTTCAGCATCATCTCCTGTTGTAGCATCCCAATCTGATTTTACTAATGTTGGTATAGTGGGTTTATTTAATATTTCAGCATCATCTCCTGTTGCAGCATCCCAATCTGATTTTACTAATGTTGGTATAGTGGGTTTATTTAATATTTCAGCATCACTTCCTCCAACAGCATCCCAATCTGGTTTAACTAATATTGCAGATGCAGTACCATCAGCATCAATAGTAATATTATTACCTTGTTTCACTCCACCTAATTCAGATGAAGATGCTACTGGTAATGAATAACTAAAAGAATCGTTAATTTCTAAACCAGATTCACTATTTACTTGAAAATGATTTGTATTGAATTTAATTCTATCAGCAAATATTTTCGGTTTAGAAGGAGCATCTCCATTTATATAAGCATCAGAAATAGATGCTAATGTATCTGCTTCAATATAATTATTATAAATTTTTATATCTGCTGCGTTTCCAGACCAAAATTGACCTGATAAAGGAGTTCTTGCTATTCCTGAATGTGCTATATTATAACCGCCAATAATATGGTATTCAGTATTCCTAAAATGGTTTCCATCTGAAATATTTTTAAGTCCAACTGCATGTTTTTGATGATTCAAATAAAAAACTATTCTTATTTGAGAAGTGTCTATTATAAAAGAAAAGAAGTAATGATGATATTGGTCTTTAACAAGTTCATCATCCAATTCTAAATGACCTGAATCGTGTGCATAATTGTTATTTCCCAAATAATAATACCATTCATCATCTATAATATCAAATCTATCATTACCATTATCATCGGTCCATCTTACATCACATCTAATTCGCATTGGACCACTTCGGCCTGTTTGAAATTTTATAACGATACCATTATCTCCGTCATTATCATACGATTGTGCACCTGTATTACAAGTACTGAATAAAATTTCGTGCCCTCCTCCACCTTCTGGTAGATAATAATTATTTCTATTTAACTGAAAATTAGTAATTGCAGTATAAAAACCTACTGATAATTGTGTAGGATTGCTATCAAATATTCCAGCAGTTTGATAATGTATTCTTCTTTTAAATTGTTGTCCATTTGCCGTTCCATTCGTTCCTCCAACAGTATCATCAAATTTCCAAATTGATTCAAAACTATCTGGTATAGTTCCAATTAAATCATCTTCAAATTCAATACCACCATCCAAAGTTGTTGATATATTGTTTAAAAAATCAACAACACCTTCTCCTGCTTTTCCTTTTAAATTTACTTTTAGACCTGTTTCACTATTAGAAGGTGGTTTCCAATCTATTAAAGTTGAATAATATTCGTGTAAAGCTAAATTCCAATCATTTGATTTTAATTCATATTGATTGATATTTAAACCTATTGCACCTTCATCTGTTATAGGATTTGTTTGGATTTGTAAAGGTGCTACAATAGGGACAGCAGAAACCTGTACTTCACCACCATTGTCAAATAAAGCGTTACCAATTGATACCAAAGCACTTACACCAGCACTACCTGTTGCGACCGCTGCGGCAGTCCATGCGGAACCTTGACTGGCGGCTGCGGCAGAAGCTGACCCAGCTGCGGCATTTTGAGCACTAATAGCTGCATTTTGAGCTGTTACAGCACCATTTTTAGCAGTAACAGCTTCATTTTTAGCTGTCACAGCATTATTTTTAGCAGTAACAGCATCATTTTTAGCTGTCACAGCATCATTTTTAGCTGTCACAGCGTCATTTTTAGCAGTATTTGCTTGGTTTTTAAATGTTTCTGCATCATCTCTATATGTCTTAATTTTATAACCTTCTGTAAAAGTTAGTACTGATTTGTCGGCATTAAATTCTAGTTTTGAATTTTCTTGTGCTGTTGATGTCGTATTATTAATTTGTGTAATTTTTGGTTGAAAAACATCATCTTTCACAGATAATTTATTATCTGTTCCTATTGATAATGTACTTGTATCTATGTTATCTATTTGATAAGTAAGATATAAACCATCAGCATCTTTTGTAATTCCTCCATTTTGTTTCAATTGTACCTCAAAACCATCAACGCTCTCTTCAATTCCCGAGTTTGTTTTCCGTTTTAATTTAAGTTTATTAGCATCTAAACCTGTGGTTTCTATGATAAAATGCTTATCATATTTGTTTAAATACAAACCATCAGCATCTTTCAAAATTCCTCCATTTTGTTTTAAATGCACCTCAAAACCATCAAAACCGCTTTCTTTAATTCCCGAGTTTGTTTTCAGTCTTAATTTTATCTGTCCGTTTGCTTTATCAAAATGATAAGCATCAACATCAACTTGTAATCCATTAGCATCTACACTAATAGCAGATGTTTGATGTAGTTTTAATTTTAATTTATTACTGGTATCTTTTGTAAAATGACTATCCAAATATAATAATTCTAATAACTTGGTTGAGGTGTCTATTTTTAAAACATCATTTGCTTTTATACCTTTTATTTTCAAATAATCTTTGACATTTAAATAGGTTGTTCCTGATTCTAATATTTCCAAATTACCCTCAATTTTTGTTTTACCACCAACCAGTAATTTATAACCAGTCATCGGGTCTGTATGAATACCTGCTTCATTATTGATAGCATCGTATCTATACACTGACACCATATTATTTAATTCTCCAATTATATCTTCTACTGCATTACCGGCAAAAGTGTTAAATTGACTATCACCTAACTGCTCATATTCGTTTAATTTACTACCGAACCATCCTCCGTTTTTTGCTTTTCCAACACCATATTTTGCGGCTTCAAAAACCCCCTGCCCCGCCAGAGCAGCATAAGCCATCAAATCTTGATTTTCATCCTTTGCTCTTAAATTTATTATATCTTGTTGTAATCCATCAACTAAATTTTCTGTATTATTAACAATTTCGCCGTTTCCATCTGTTGTTTTGGTATAATATCCTTGTATCAAATCTAAGATACCAGCACTATAAGATATATTATTTTCCTCATCTAAAAAAGCACTTCCATTTTCATCTCTATCAACTGAACCATTTATAACATCGTTTATCACAATTATAGAGTTATTGATGGTATCCAATTGGTTTCCAGTGTCAATTACATAGGAAGTTAAATTAATATTTGTACTAGATATATTGTTTTTATTAGTTTCAACCTGTTCCACCAAAGTACTTTCAATTTGGTCTAGTAAAGTAATATTTATTGTTGTGTTTGCATTATTATTCAATCCAGTTCCAGGAACATAAGACATTTTCTATTTAATCAAAATATAATATTTTTGTCATATTTTCAATTGACATAGTAAATTTAGGAAACTTCTTTCTATAATAATGATTAATCGCAATCTGTTTTTTTCTTTCTCTATAATCTTCATCAGTGTTGTATTTATGTTTCAGTTTTTGATTATATTCCTGCTTTTTTTTGGAGCTACTTGTTTCGTTATCGTTCATTCTATTTATAAAAATTATTTTAAATATAGTCAAATAGATAGATACATAATCAAATATGACAACATTTAATGACGTTGTCAGAAATCCAAGAATTCCCAAAGAAAATGCTGGTTCACATCCAAATAGACAAAATAAAAGAAGAGTTTATAACAAATCAGCACCAAAAAGCAGACAAGCTCAAACAAACAATAAATCAAACAAACCACAACAATCACCATTCAACTTCAATCTTTTTATAGGTAATAGTAATACGGAAGGTAATGGGTTGCCTCAAATTCTCGCAGATAGAGCGTTGTTGGGTATAATGAATGCTCAAAATATACCAAATGGACTTCAAAATCCAGCTAACCCTGTACAAAATCCAGTTCCGCCAGTGGAACAAGGTCATATATTAGGAGGTGGTTTCAACAACGAAAATAGACAGCAAATTGCTGATGTTGTAGCGCAACAGGTAGAACTACGTAATAACCATCAGAATTTGCTCAATGAAATACAAAATAATCAGTTCAATGTTAATAGACAGGAGCAATTACAAAATCTGATAAATAGAAACGCAGTAAATCAAGCTGCACATTTAGACACCATAGCTAGTAAAATAGACAGGCGAATTCGCCACATACAACAAGATAATGTAGATATTTTAAACACAGGTATGGTTAATAGAAATCTTTTATCAGAAATAAGAAATCAAAATGCGAGTGTCACCCCTGTTCAAAATGACCATGGTTCAAAAGCACAATTGGACAAAGCATTGACTGAACTGAAAACAATGTTTCGCACAGCATTATTGCCTGAGAGAAATAAAAACAAATTGAAAGAATTTAATCTTCAAAACAAAGGCAAGATTGTAGAAGATGTTAATACACTTAAAAAACTAGTTGAAGACCAAAGATATACAGAAGAATCAAGAACAAATGCCCTTCTTAATCTATCAGATGATGAAGTTGATTCAGAAGATATACAGGCAGGTACTCCTGGTGCTCCTCGTGCTCGTGCTCCAATCATGGCATCAACAAAGCCCCCGATGATATTTTCCAGGAGAAAACCACCTCCAAGACGAGCAGGCGACGAAACGAGTGATACAGATGCACGTGCTGCACAAGACGAATTGATGGCGGATTCATCAATATATGTAGATAAAAGAGTTCTGTTCGTTGAGGACAGCGATGACGCGCCAGACGCAGAAAATACCGCACCGCGTTTTACAGATAAAACTCCAAACAGAGACACAAACCAAGACACAGATATTGGAGCATCGGATGACCTTATTGTTCAGGGACAAGGTAAAATAGTTAGCGATTGGGAAAATATGAGTTTTTAAAAAAACGATAAAAAATAAAATAAAAATAAATATCTTGTGTTATATTAGAAAGAAAAAATGTCATACCCTAAAAATTTAGGCACTAAATTAAACTACTTAACAAATTATTCAACTAATTCGGTGAAACTAAATATGGATAACAGCAGTTCAGAATTACAAAGCATAACATCGGGCGCAAGACTCCAATTTACCCTACCACCCAATTCACTTGTGGATTTATCTTCGTTATCTGTTCACGCTGATTTTGAAACAACACCAGCCACCGCAAATGGTGGTGAGAGCCGTCCCTATTATTTAACTCGTAATGCGATGTCTATGGTAAAACGTTTAACCATAGAAATTGGGGGTCAGGTTGTCAGTGATATTCAAGATTATAATTTAATCAATCAAATTTTCTCTGATTATCAGTTCGGTATTGAAGGTTCTTCTAAAAAACTACTATCCAATACTGACCCTTTACTTAAATACGATGATAATGGAGCGCAAAGAACAGCTCTCGGCGTAGTAGCCGACCTTAATGCTGCTGCTCTCATATTAGACCAACGTCCAATCGTTTTATCTCAATTTTTAGGATTTTTAGGCGGTGGTGCGGGCATCAAATATATAGATACTCAATTAACTGGAACTATCAAAATTACTATGGAACTTGCACCAGCTAAAAATATCTTATTTAGACCAGGACCAACAGCCGTGAATGGTGCGACGGCTATTGCAGACGCTGCCGCCAATGGCAATGACGCGGTGATAGGTGGTGCTTATAAATTAGATAAAGTATATGCGACCATCAAAAAATGCTCTATTGACGATGGCGTTTATTTCGCCAGTGTTGCGTCTGCTCTTCAAGCGGGTATTCCATTTGAATACAAATATAATCATTTCTCCACTACAAAATCAGGATTAACTAATGGTGATTTAACTATGCGATATGAAATAATGTCTAACTCTGTTGATTTAGCTTTACTTACATTTTATGATAGTAATGATAGAGAAGAGTTCGGTCAAATACCAACAGCAGCATCTCTTGGATTTAATGGTGTCTCTGGGATAGTACCAAACAATGTTGTTGCACCAAATGTGTCTGGAAAATGTCTTGCATTGGCTGGTAAAATGTCATGCTTTTCTACCAAATATTTCCAACGTGTCGGTGAGCATATAGATACTACTAAATTCTTTATCAATGGAGAACGCCTCCCCCAATATGATATGAAAAATCCTCAATGCTACAATCAATCGCTTATTGATTTTGGCATCCACGACGATACCGCTAATGGTATTTTCTGGGGAATTAATTCATACGATTCTTGGGTCAAAAATTACTGGATTGCCAGTGCTCGTTTATCCCACGTCTGTAATGATGATACTTTTGTATCAGGCTTCAACGCCAATGGTGTACCCTTAACTTTAAGTGTAGAAACCACTTCCTCATTACCAGATGTGGATAAAATCGGTCAACTATTTGTAATGACCACAGAAGTTTTACAAGTATATTCAGGTCGTCAAGTTAATCGTGTGAAATAAATGACAATAGGGCTTACACTTTTTTTTTATAAGATAAAATTAAAAATAATGTTATCTGAAAATAGAGATATGGCGAGAGTAGATAGTTGCTTTCAATCACAGCGTAAATATCAAGACAATGTAAATGATAAAACTTATTGGTATGATTTACCAAAATCAAGAGATTTGAATTTCAGAAAACAATTAGACTATGATACGATACAATATACATCAACAAGAGTTAAAAATTCAGATTTTAACCCAGCATTTTATGGTAAATCAAATAGAATCGCATTACGCAGGGACATGATAGAGGAATTAGAATCAAAACAGCACCCCAACAATCCTTATCCAAGTTTAAGTTTAGAAGAGCAATACACTATGATACCAAGAGCAATGTGTGGAAGAAACGCAACGCGATTAACTGACCCTAAATCAATCAACAATGGTATGGGAAATATGGATAAAAGATTGAATAAATTGACAGCAGAACAATTGGCAAAATCAAAAGTACCCATGCTTCAACCATCAGGAAAAGTAATATGGTGATATGAATAATTTTTTTTTCTTAGTATATATTAAGTAAATATATGTCGGATTATAACGAAGAAATCTCGGAAGAAATAGTTTCAGCACAAGTGGAAAACATACAAGTTAAACCGAAAAAACCAAGAACTGAAAAGCAACAACAAGCTTTTGCAAGAATGTTGGAAAGAAAAAAAGAAGTAGATGCGGTGAAAAAACCCTATACGGCTTTGGTCAAAGCAGAGAATGATATAAAAAAACAAGAGGCAATGAAACAAAAACTGAAAGAAAAACAAGAAAAGACAAAAGAAATTCAAAAGAAACTTTCAGAATATAGGACAGATGATGATGAGGAAATAGAAGAACCAATTAAAAAAACAAAACCAAGAAAAAAGGCAATAAGAAAAATAGTATACGAAGACCCGTCAAGTAGTTCAGATGACGAAATAATTGTAGTCAGACCAAGAAAGTCTAAATCTAAAAGGAAAAAGAAAAAAATGTTAGTACAAGATGAAAGTAGTAGCGAAGAAGAAGAAATACAAAAAACTCCTAAACCTGTAAAAAATAATCTCAATCAAAATATTGATAGAACAGCACAAGACCAGTTGAAATTTGATTTACAATCAGAAAGAATACATTCAGCAATGAGAAGTTTAGGATTTATATAATAAACTTTTATTTTTATATTATCATATAATAATAATGATAGAAGAAAGATCTATACCAAATTGGGACAATAAACCTGTACCTATAAAAGATAAAGTGCAATATCCTCAATGCCGAGACCCAAATGCTCCTAAAAATTTTTATGTTTCAATCTTTTGCGGAAGTCGTGGTACAGGTAAAAGTTTTCAGTTGAGTAAAATGTTGAAATCAATTGAGGACAAAGGTACTTATACCCCAGAAGGTCAAAAAATACATAATAGAATTTTACTAATTAGTCCCACAGCGTTTTCACCAAGTAATAATTGTTTTAGATGTTTAAATATAGACTGGGAAAATGATATTATGGAAGATTATGATGAAGATGAATTTAAAGGGAAAATTCAAGAAATTAAACAAGACCACGAAGATGCAAAAGAATATAGAAATTATTGTAGATGCTATAAGATTTTTGAAAAGATTGAAGACCCTAATAAAATGAAGATGGATGATATGATGACTTTATACCAAAAAGACTTTCAACATCCTGATGAAATTGATAAACCAAAATACCCTGATGGATTTATTACAACAATAATTTTAGATGACCTTTTAGGTTCAAAAGCTTTTAAACTCGGAAGAAATTATTTAACCAATTGTATTATAAGGAACAGACATACAGCGGGTGGCTTAAATTTTTGTATCGCTGTACAAGCAATTAATTCTGTACCAAAAAATGTAAGATTAAATGCTAATTTTATATCAGTATTTAAGTTTGCTAATAAACAATCGGTGATTAATGATATCATGCCAAATCTGTCCGCATGGGTAAGTGAAGAAGATTTGACGGAGTTGTATGATTATGCTACAAGAGAACCACATTCTAGTTTAATCGCTGATATGACAAATGGAACTCCAATATTTAAAAAGAACTTTGATAAGTTGCTTACTTTAAAAAAAAAATCTCCTGATAAGTTAGTAGATGGAATCAAACAATAACGAAGACACCAAAATTGAAGAAACCAAAAGATACCAATTTTTAATGGAAGAAAGCTTAAAGCAATTTCCCGATGCTTGTATGTGGATGGTGCATTGTGCTGTATGCGAACAAATATTAGAAGAGCAAGGCATTGAAATTGATGAAAATGATGTTAATGAAATGAAAAATTTGTATTGTAAAAAATTAGAATATGATGATATGATTAAGGCAACCTTGAATGAAGATTAATTTTTTTCTTTTTATTTTATAGATATGAATAATAATAAACAATATAGATTTACTTTATTCACCAATCGTGATTGTACTATTGAATATACACCCGGAGGACGCAGACGAGTGTTCAAATTTTTAATGAATATGGGAAGTCGGTTAGAACAAAATAAAGAATATAGAATGACATTAGAAAGCATATCTTTCAAAGGGATTTTTGAACAAGATTTGTTAGTCATCAGATGTCCAAATGTAATGAGTAAATATTTCTGGAATAATACCCCTGAATCAGCCCCCATTATATATGCTGGACAAAATAGGTTTAATAATTCATCTCTTGATTTGTATTCATTTGATGTTGATGCTAATATTATGATGAATGAATTTACAATCATACTTGATAATGATTTTGATGCAGGTAATAATCCAGATACTGGCATTCATGAAAATCAAGTTGACTATGCTATAACTTTTATATTGACAGAATATAGAGATGAGTAAAAACAAAATTAATGTATATATCAGTAGTAAAAACTATAATAAACCAAATGACTTTGAGGTAAGTTTCCCTACAAGTTTGATAAAATGCGACCCAAAAACGGAATATATAGTTTTAAATGTTAATGGTTGGATTATGAAAAATGAATTTTATAATATACAAAGTATTAACAACAAATATAAACTTGTTGTTCAGAATTCAACAATCAATTTTGAGTTGCCAGTTGGTAATTACAATGTGCTTGAATTGGAGAAGTTTTTAAAATCTCAATTGAGTGCATTTTTAAATGTTGAATATGATACTCATCTGAATAAGTATAAATTTATCAATAATATTTTACCTAGTAGCCCAAGTCAAACCATTAAAATAATCAGTATTACCGCTAATGATTTTATCGGTTTTGATAATGAAGTAGAAAATATTATACCAGCCACTGAATTTATTTATAGTAGCAATCCCATTAATATGGCTGGTGATGAGTTGGTTGTATTATCAATACCCAACATACAAAAAACCTATCCAGTAATTGACGATTTTAAAACAGGTATAATGAAAAGTTCGGACATTATAGCGTATTTAAGTATAGACCAAGCACCTTTTGGTTTATTACAATATCGGAACTGGGATGGGGGAGATAGTTTTAGTTATAGATTGGAAAATACGGAAATAGATAATTTAAGAATGGTATGTAAAAATCAAAATTTGGAAGATATTCAAGTGGGTGATTATCAGTTAAACTTACAATTTGAAATACATCCAAGAGTGAATGAATTTTCTATTTTGAAAAAAATAGAAAGATTAGTTAGTAATATATTTCAATTTATGGGAAAAGATATAGAATAAAAAAATAATAAAATATCTATGTATATTAGATAAATTAGGTAATGGGTTTTGGTTCATTAATAGGCAAAGCTTTTAGTTTTGGTATGAAAAATGCCCCGAAAATCGGTAAAGCATTTGGTTCAATAGCAGAAGGTAGTAGAAAATTCGGACAGATAGTTGAAGGAGGTAAAAAATTCGGTCAAGTAATTGATACAGCTTCGGGAGGTAAGTTGGGTCAAACAAAATTTTACAAAGATGCGGATGCGTTGGCTGATAAAGCACAAATGATTACAGGACAGGTCGGTAATAATTTTAATAAAGCTGGTACTCAATTTGAAAAATCTTTCAATTAATATATTTTTTTTATTTTGGTAATATAGATAATATGATTAGTAAATCCAAACTTCTTGACAAGTGTGAGTCAATGAC
>Ga0209630_10005651_pt1 | contig 10511 bp, 10 predicted proteins | sample COG_01_FD_184745 | JGI IMG/M metagenome (GOLD analysis project Ga0209630, IMG submission 184745) | Pelagic Microbial community sample from North Sea - COGITO 998_met_01 (SPAdes) (version 2) | ecosystem: Environmental > Aquatic > Marine > Neritic zone/Coastal water | place: Helgoland, sampling... | reverse complement strand
ACGTCGCCATAGCCCGTCAGCGACCAGCGCGGACTCAGCCAGACCATCCCCTTGGCCCCGATGATCGGATCGGCCCAGGTCTCGTTGTCGTTAGCCTTCACCGAACTGCTGTCGGGCCGCATCAGTCGCACGTCGTTGTCGGCCCAGTTGATCCGGGCGCCGCCCAGCAGGTCCAGCGAGGCGCCGTCCCCGTCCACGACCCGATACGAGATCGCCAGGGTGCTCATCAACGACTTGGAATCCAGACCCGCGGAATCGAAGCCCGAGGTCGGAACCTTCAGATCAGCGCTCTGACCGGTGTCGACATAGCTGAGGTCGCCGACGAAGGCCCACAGGCCGTTGCGGATCTCGAACGACGAGGCCAGGCCCAGCTGCAGCTCATCGACAATGTCGCTGAAGCTGGAATCGGTCTCCACCGTCGGCAGGCCCGGCACCGGGGCGACGTCCCCCTTCATGCCGGCGGCCCAGAAATAGGGGGTCACCGTGACCTGTGCGGCGGCGGGGAGGGCGGTTGCGGCCAGGGGCAGGGCGAGGGCCAGACCGGCGCAGGCGGCGGGGATGAGCGGCTTCATTGTCGGGACTCTCCGGAGGCGGACGATTGGTCCGCCTCAGTATTTCGGGGTCGCTCCGCATGGCCCATCGGGCGAAACCCCATGCGGGCCGCGCGGCCTCGCGGGCGCGCTATTTCGGGAACAGGAAGGTCGCGTTCGCGCGCAGGCCCCAGTCCGGCGCATTGGTCTCATTGACCAGATAGATCTTGGCCCCGACGCCCAGCTGCACCCTCTGGCCGCCGAAATTATAGAGGTGCGACACCGACAGATTGGCCGGCACGCTCCAGGTCTCGTGGGTCCAGTCGTAGGACGCCTCGAGATTGGCGCCCCATGTCGTCGCGTCGTGGGTGGTGTAGCTGTAGAAGGGTTGCAGGAAGGTCTGGCTGACGTCGTCGCGCGCCTTCGATCCGGCATAGGACCAGATGTGGTTGGCCAGCAGGCCATAGGTGTTCTGGCCCTGCTGCTTGAGCACCAGCCCCGTCGGCCCCGCGCCCCATTTGTTCGTGCCCAGCTCATCCGTGCCGACGGGCCACAGGAAGACCGGCCCCACCGCCCAGGTCAGGCCGTCCTTCGACCGGGGCGAGAAGAAGAAGCTCTGGGTGACGTCCGACAGGCCGTAGGCCTCTTCCACCCCCGGCGCCGGGCTCTCCTGATACACCAGCGGCACGATGGTCCGCACGATCAGGTTCCAGTCGTCGCTCAGCTTGATCGGCACGACGGGCTGGATATTCAGCGTCTGCCGCGCCCCGTCGTCGGGGCCGAAGCAGCAGTCGTAATTATACTGGAACGGCACGCTGATCATGCTGGCCACAGGGTTGGACAGCTTCTTGGCCAGCTCCTGGGCGTCGTCCTGTGCCCGGGCCAGGCCCGGCGCCGCCCAGGCGGCCACGATCGCAGCCGTCCGGATCAGATTTCCCCGCGTCATCCGCCCACCCCCTCAGGGCCGGTCGACGACGACGTAGGTGATCGTGTCGCCCTGATACTGCGGGGCGTAATAAACCCCTCCGCAATAGTAGTAGCTCCCGGCATAGGGCGAGCAGGCCGGCGGCAGGGAATAGACCATCGAGCCGATCACCGCCGAGGTCACCGCCGCGGCCGTGCCGATCGCCACTCCCGTCGCCACCGGGTGATAATGGTCGTCCCAGTCGTAGCCGTGGTCGTGGTCGTGGTGGTCGTTGTCGACGTTGATGTTCACGTCACCGGTGTTGATGCGGTTGTTGTTGCCGCGGTTGCCGCTGTTGTTGCCGCCTCTGTTGACGGTGTTGTTGTGGACGCCGCCGCCGTTGCGGCCGGGCTCGGCCCGACCACCGCCGCCTCCGGGGCTGCGGGGCGCCCCGGCGTGAGCGCCGCCGCCGTGACCGACGTTGGAGCGTCCGGCGCCGCGCACCTGGGCGGCGGCTTCGAGCGCCGGAGCCGAGGCGAGCAGGGCGACGGCCGCGGCGACGATCAGCTTGTGAGAAGAAGTCATGGCGAACCTCACTGTTCGGCCATGCGGATGGCCGCATCGCCGCTGGCGGGACTGAAAGCGAAGGTCGAGGCGTTAAAGCGCGGGTTCACGGTCCAGGACAGCTTGGCCGAAAACTCCGGCTGCGCGGGATCGGTCCGATCGACGATGACGATCTTGCGCGGCAGGGGCTGGTCGCCGCGCTGGATCCAGATCTGCCAGTCGATCTCGTCGCCGCCGAAGGCGTACTGGTCGGTCTCGACGCCGTCGACGGTGGCCACGCCGATGTAGTCGGCGTGGTTATAGCCGGTCGGCAGATTGGCCGGATCGTCCCAGTGGAACAGGTCCTGAAGCGGCAGGACGATGCCGTAGCGGTCGGCCGCGATGTCCAGCACCTCGGCGATCGTCGGCGGGGCCTCGACGCTGGCGTAGAAGCCGCGCGCCGGCGCATAGACCGTGAAGCGCTTGCCGTCATAGATGAAACGACGAAGCTTCTTGTCGGTCCTGGTCTCGATCACGAAGCCGTCGGGGCGGCGGACCTTATAGGTCGTGGTTCCGTCCAGATCGATCCGACGGTCGTCCTCGGTGACCAGATCGATGCTGCTCTCCGAGGTCACCTCGAAGGCGTCGAGCGTCGATAGATAGGCGCCCATCCGGTGCAGGGCGGTGGCGGGATCGGGGGCGGCGGGGGCCGCCGAGGTCTGGCTCGTCGAGCTCTGGGCCGCCGCCGAAGCCGGCGCGAGGGCGAGGATGGCTGCGGGGGCGGCGGCGATCGCCGACGTCAGGGCCAGGGTTGAGAGGATGTTGCGCATGGTCGGGCTCACGGCAGGGTCTTGAGCATATCGGCGGCGACGGCGTTCAGCGCGGCCTGATCGGCGTCGGCGCTGTCGACCCGGCGCTGCGATGTCGCCCGCCAGGCCAGCTGGCCCGACGCGCGATCGACCAGGTCCAGGATCATCGTGCCCTGGGTATAGTTGATCGTCTCCACATCCATCATCGGCGCGCCGTAGAAGCCCCAGCCCGCGACACAGCCGCGGAAGCCGCAGGCGGCGGCGGGCGGCGGGCCCATGTTGTTGGACTGGATGTCGGAACGCGCCTCCAGCCCGACGTAGTAGGAGACCAGCAGGGTCGCCTGACCCGGCGAGCTGACGCGGCGATACCCCTTGGCGGCCAGGGCTCCGTCGACGGCGGAGATGATACGCTGATTGATGATGTCGTTGGCCACGCGCGGATCGGTCGCGCGCTGCGTCGGGCTGGTCACCGGGGCCCAGGCGTAGGTAGAGCCCGCGACGACCGAGGTCGCGCTGGACTGAAGCACATCGACCTTGCCTGCGGGGGTTTCGCAACCGGTCAGGGTCAGGGCGGACAGGGCGACGGCGGCAAGGCCGATCCGGGCCGCAAGACGGGTGGAGACAACGGACATGGGACGATCCCTTCGGGCTGAATGTCGGCCCCAATGTTCGATCCGCCGGTGGTCCGGAGTAATCGGGTAAAGACCTGAGACCCTTGCGGTCCTGCCCCTGATGCCCGTGTCCGGGCCGGGAGTGCCCTGGGCCGGCCTAGGGTGCCGGCCCGATAGGATTTCCCGGCGCGGCGCCGGATACGGGATAGGTAAGGAGGCGCGCGCGAATGCCGTTCGACCGATTCCGATTTCACCATCCCGCGCCGATCGGCGCCGTGAAGAGGCGGCTCGGGCCGTGGGCTTCGGTTCCGGCATTTTGCTTCGTGGTGGGAAGTGCGGCGACGGCGTCGGCCCAGAATTCGGCTCAGGATCAAGCCGCCGTCGCCTCCGTTCCGGCCGTTGAACCGGCCGCACAGGACGCCACCCGAAAGCCCCACGACTTCAGCTTCGTCGCCCTGCCCATCCCCGTTTCCAACCCGACCATCGGCAGTGGCTTCGCCTTCGGCGCGGGCGCGCTCTACAAGGCCGGCAAGTCGGACAAGCCCTGGGTCACGGGCGTCGCCTTCCTCTACACCAACACCGAAAGCTGGGGTCTGGCCCTGGTCCAGAAGGCCTATATCGGTGACGACCGCCTTCGGCTTGTCGGGGCGGTCGGCGGCGGTGAGTTCCACATCGACTACTACGGCATCGGACCCGACGCCGGAGACCGCGACGTATCGATCCCGATCACCCAGAGGGCGGGCTTCATCGGCGCACAGGGTCTGGTTCGCGTCGCACCCCATCTCTATGCGGGGCTGCAGTATCGCTACCTCGATATGGGCACGAGCCTGCATATCGATCCGCCGCCGTTCCCGGACCTCAGGCCGCCGGACGCGGAGCTGGAGTCTGTCTCCTCGGCCCTCGGCCTGTCGGCCGAATACGACAGTCGCGATAGCGAATACCAGACGTCCAGCGGGCTCTACGCCACGGGCGTCTGGCTGGTCTCTGATACGGCCCTCGGCAGCGACCGCGACTACAGCCGCGGCGAGGCGCGCATCAACGGCTATCACCGGCTGGATCCGAAGTCCGTCCTGGCCTGGCGGGGCTCGGTCTGCGTCGCCGGCGATGACGCTCCCTTCTACGACATTTGCAACTACGGCAGTCAGGGCGACCTCAGGGGCTACGCCTCGGGTCAGTACCGCGACCGGGCCATGGTTGCCGCCCAGGTCGAGTATCGGCGCAAAATGTTCGGCCGGTTCGGGGGCGTCGTCTTCGCCGGCGTCGGCGGGATCGGACCGGCTCTCGGGTCGGTCGGCGACGCCTTCCTGCCCGCCGGCGGCGCGGGGCTGCGGTTCGAGGCCTCGCGCAAATACGGCGTCAACGTCGGGGTCGACTATGCGGTGGGCAAGGACTCCTCGGCCTTCTACTTCCGTATCGGCGAAGCCTTCTAGAAGCCGCGCCGCCGGACCCGCCTGACCGGCTGCGCCTCGCAGACGGCCGGAAAGACCGACGCCCAGTCCCGGCTCATGCTGACCCGTTTCAGCCCGAAGCCGTCGGCGTGATCGAGGGCTTCGGAAAGCGGGCTCAGGATGAAGTCGCGGTCATAGGCGACCTCCCGATCCGCATCGTCGTGATGCAGCAACAGGGCCAGCCGCTTGCCGGGGCCTGACAGAGTGTAGCGCATCATCGACAGGTCGCCGTCGGAGTTGCCGAACGCCAGGATCGGCCGCCGCCCGATGTGAAGGCCGATGTTCTCCGTCTTGGCCTCGCGGTCGTCGAAGGTCTCGAGGTGCGGCAGTTTGAACAGGTCCAGATGGCCGTTGCTGTCCAGCACCTGGGTGCGCACCGCGCTGCCGATCACCCGCTCGGGCGGCACGCCGTAGCGGGCCTCGGCGAAGGCCCGGATGAAGTCGGCGCCGCCGCCGGAGACGATCCAGATCTGAAAATCGTGGGCGCGCAGATAGTCCAGCAGCTCCAGCTGGGGCTGGTAGACCAGATCCGTATAGGCGCGATCGAACCGCGGATGACGCGCTTCGGCCAGCCAATCTCTGGCCGAGCGGATGAAGGTCTCGACGGTCATTCCGGCATGGACAGCGAAGGCGACCTCGAACACCCCGCGCTTGCCCAGAGCCTTCAGCGCCGCCAGGTCGTGGTCGAGGAAGGCCTTGTAGGGGGCGCGGTCGGCCAGCCCCGGATTGGTCCGGACCAACTGCTTCAGCCGGGCCTGGCAGAAGGCGACCTGGGGCTGCACCGGCTGTTCGCACCACAGGGTGCCGTCATTGTCGAACACGGCGACCCGCTCGGCCGGGGGCACGAAGTGAGCCCCCTTGGTCGTCACCGCCTCGACGAAGCCGATGATGGCCTTGCGGATCGCGCCCGCGCGCCAGGAGGGGAGGGGTTCGGTCATGAACGGGCCGCTGACATGGGAGAGAGGCGGCCAGACAGCCACGGTTGCGGCCGGAGCGGGATCAGGTGAAACCCACATAAGGCCCAGCTCGGCCTTCGGGGCCTCTAGGCAAAGGACCGACGGTCGCCCGCCGGCCCTTCGGCCTTCCGGATTTTGCGGGCGCTCAGCCGGCCCCGCCGGCCTCCGCCATCTTCGCCACCGCATCGTCGATGGTGAAGCTGTTGGGCTTCTGCACCGGCGGGAAGTCCTTGAAGGTGGCCGCGAAACCGTCGGCGACGCCCCACGCCCCGTAGATGATGTAGGCGTGGTAGAGGAACCACTCGTAATAGCTGTTCGAGGTGATGTCCGCGTACTCGTACGGATCGGTCCTCAGGTTGAACAGCTTGGGCAGGCGCAGCGGCGTGAACGGTTCGGCCCACAGCTGCATGGTGCCCTTCAGTCGCTGCTCCATGAACACGACCTTCCAGTTGTCGTAGCGCACCGCCAGGATGTCGCCGTCGTCCGAGATATAGACGAACAGCTGGCGCGGAGACTTGTCGACCTCGCCGGTCAGATAGGGCAGCAGGTTGAACCCGTCGATGTGGTTCTTGTAGGTGCGGCCGTTGGCCGTCACGCCCTTCTTGACCTTCTCCACGATGTCCGGCTCGCCCGCCGCCGCAAGGAAGGTCGGCAGCCAGTCATGGTGCTGGATGATCTCGTTGGAGATCGAGCCCGCCTTGATCTTCCCGGGCCAGCGGATCAGTTCGGGCACCCGGAAGCCGCCTTCCCAGTTGGTGTCCTTCTCGCTGCGGAACGGGGTCGTGCCCCCGTCCGGCCAGCTGTTGCGGTGCGGCCCGTTGTCGGTCGAATAGACCACGATGGTGTCCTCGGCCAGGCCCAGCTCATCGAGCAGATCCAGCATCTGGCCGACGTTCTTGTCATGATCGATCATGGTGTCGTGATACGGCGACTGCCACCGCCCGGCCTGACCCAGGCTCTCCTTCTTCGTGTGCGTGAACATGTGCATGTGGGTGGTGTTGAGCCAGACGAAGAAGGGCTTGTCGTCGCCGTCCGCCCGCTTGATGAAGTCGGCCGCCGCCTCCACGAACTCGTCGTCGCAGGTCTCCATCCGTTCGATGGTCAGCTGGCCGGTCTCCTCGATCTTCTGCTTGCCGACCCGACCCCAGCGCTCATGGGTGGTGTCGTCGTCGACATCCGTCGACCAGCTGTGCACCACGTCGCGCGGCCCGTTCTTCTTCTTGAAGTTCGGAAAGTCCGCGTCCGGATAATAGTCGTACATTTCCGGCTCTTCCTGCGCATTCAGGTGGTACAGATTGCCGAAGAACTCGTCGAAGCCGTGGTTGGTGGGCAGCATGTGGTTCAGGTCGCCAAGGTGGTTCTTGCCGAACTGGCCGGTGGCGTAGCCCTGCTCTTTCAGCAGGGCGGCGATGGTCACCAGCTTGTCGTTCATGCCCACGGGCGCGGCCGGCGCCCCGACCTTGGACAGGCCCGTCCGCAGCACGCTCTGGCCGGTGATGAAGCTGGACCGGCCGGCGGTGCAGGACTGTTCGCCATAGCTGTCGGTGAACAGCATGCCTTCATTGGCGATACGGTCGATATTGGGCGTCTGGTAGCCCATCAATCCCTTGGTGTAGCAGCTCAGATTGCTGATCCCGATGTCGTCGCCCCAGATCACGAGGATGTTCGGTTTTCCGTTCGGCATGGCGGTTCTCCACTGAAAGGTAGGGCAGGGGTAGCGCCGCCCTGATCGAGCCGGGATCGGGTCAAACCCGCCTGACCCGCCCCTCAGGTCCTCGCCCGATGGCGGGGCTGAGGCGATCCGGCTTTTCTGCCGCCATGTCCAGCCGTCTGGTCACCCTTGCCGGCGTCGTCTCCCTCGCTCTCACGAGCGGGGGCTGCATCGGGCTGGGCGGGCAGCGCATCGGCATCGACCGCGCCGACTACACCGTCCGCCTGCGCGACAGCGAGAAGGCCGAGCTCCTGTCCAACATCGTCGCCCTGCGCTTTGGCGACGCCCCCAGCTTCCTCAGCGTCGCCTCGGTGATCAGCCAGTACACGCGCGAGACCAGCGGCCGCTTGCACCTGGACCTCTCGCCCCCGGTCGACGACAGCCCGGGCAATACCGACGGCTCCATCCTGTTTCGCGAGACCCCCACGGTCACCTACACCCCCATGTCCGGCGAGCGGTTCGCGCGCAGTCTGCTGTCGCCCATTCCGCCCGCCTCCCTGCTGGGCATGATCGAGGCGGGCTGGGCGGCGGACGACCTGTTCCACATCGCCGTCCGCTCGATCAACGGGGTGCGCGCCGGCGCCAGAGCCCCGCTTTTCGCCACCCCCGGAGACCCCGACTTCGCTGTCGTCGTCGGAGCCCTGCGCCGGCTCCAGGCCTCGGGCGCCCTCAGCATCCGGCTGAAACAGGAGGACGGCGTCTGGGCTTCCGTCGCCCGGTTGTCGGAGACGATGACCGACCAGGACCGCGCCGATCTGGCGACCCTCAGCAACCTGCTGAACCTGCGTCCCGAAGGTCGCGACATGCGCGTTGTCTTCGCCGTCGAGCCGGTGGCGAAGGACGAACTGGCCCTGACCACCCGCTCCATGATCGAGGTGCTGCAGGAGATGGGGCAGGGGGTCGACCTGACCGGCGAAGACCGGTTCGACCCCGGCGACCTGATCCGCGTCCACTCCGGCCCCAAGGCGCCCGACCAGGTCCACGTCGCGGTCCAGCAGCGGGGGCGCTGGTTCTGGATCGAACAGGAGACACCGCCTCCATCCGTGCCTTCCTGCTGGCCCAGATCCTGATGTCCCTCAACGACGACACCGGCGCCGCCCGCTCGCCACTCGTCACCATCCCTGCGGGTTGATCCCCGGAGATCGCCATGGCCACCGCCGCTGACATCGCGCCCGCCACGCCCCAAACCTTCTGGTCCCGCGTCGTCCACTGGATCGGCGGTCATGCCGACATCGCCAGCGCCGTCACCCTGTCGATCGCGGGGCTGCTGACCTCCTGGTCCGGCTATCAGGCGGCCCTGTGGGACGGGGACCAGGCGGCCTCCTACAGCCAGGCCGGCGCCCTGCGCACCGAGGCCTCGCGGCGTCAGATCCAGGCCGGCCAGATCGAGGCCGCCGACATCGTCATGTTCACCCAGTGGCTGGACGCCGAGGCGCGGGGCGACACCGGCCTGGCCGGCTTCTACGAACAGAGGTTCCGCCCCGAATACCGCACCGCCCACGCCGCCTGGCGAGCCCGCCGGCCCCTGACCGATCCGGCCGCCCCGCCGACCCCCTTCGTCATGCCGGAATACCGGCTGGCCGCCCGCGCCGAAGCCTCGGCCCTTGAGACGCAGGCCTCGGCCATGTTCGAGGACGGCCAGAGGGCCAACCACATCGGCGACGGCTTCGTTCGCGCCACCGTCATCTTCGCCAGCGCCCTCTTCTTTGGCGGCATCGGCCAGGCGTTTCGACGGCCGGCCCTGCACGTCGTCATGCTGGTCATCTCGGTGCTGCAGTGCGCCTGGGGCGTCATCGCCATGATCCAGCTGCCGCTGAACTGAAGGTGTAGGCCGGTGGTCAAAGCCCGGCGAGGAAGGCCGGGACCGTCTCCGTCGCCGGGCCATAGATCCGCTCGTCGAAGGCGCCGGCGCCCACGCCCGGCTCCAGATTGATCTCCACCGTCCGCGCTCCGGCCATCCGGGCCAGTTGGACAAAGCCCGCCGCCGGATAGACCGTCCCCGAGGTGCCGATGGAGACGAAAAGGTCGCACCTCGCCAGCGCCGCCTCGATCCGATCCATGTGCAAGGGCATTTCGCCGAACCAGACGATGTGCGGCCGCATCCGGCCTTCGGGATGGTCGGGGGAGGGCTCGTCGGGGGCCATGTCGCTGGTCCAGTCGCTGACGACGCCTGAACGGGTGCAGCGCCCCTTCAGCAGTTCGCCATGCATGTGGATCAGCTCGAAGCCCGGCGCGGGCGGGGCCTCGGCTTCGGCGCGGTCGTGCAGGTCGTCGACGTTCTGGGTCACCAGCAGGAAGTCGCCCTCCCATCGCGCAGCCAGCTCGGCCAGGGCCCGGTGGGCGGCGTTGGGCTGAACCGTCGGCAGGGCGGCGCGGCGCAGGTTGTAGAACCGCTGCACCAGCACAGGGTCGCGCGCGAAGGCTTCGGGCGTCGCCACATCCTCGAACCGATGACCCTCCCACAGCCCGTCCGCCCCGCGAAAGGTCGGCACGCCCGATTCCGCCGAGACGCCGGCGCCGGTCAGGACGACGAGGTTCCTATGAGCCATGCGATCTCGTACCGCGCCCGTGTGACGATTCGCGTCGCGCACGGCGAGCGGCGGCGAAACTGCTCTCGCTGTTCGCATATTCGGGCGGCAGCAGGAATTTGCCGCTGCGGTCGTAGTCGTGTGCGCTCAGGATCGAGGCCGCTCTTGTCAGGCGACCGGCCCGCCAGATGACGAACGCCGTCCATGCCAGGGCCAACGGGATTGGAAGAAGCCAGAACCAGTCCGGCATGGCCCCATCCGTCGCCCACTCAAGCAGGGTGAAGGGAAGAAGCAGCAGACAGGCCGGCGCCAAGGCCCCGCCCTGAATGCTCGGCGAGGGATTCGACAGGACCTTGTCCACCCATCGGCGGAGCGGGAGATACGCTTCGAGAAGGTTCACGCGTCTCATGCCAGGGACGCTGAACCATCCAATCATGGCTGGCAACGGCCAAGGGGGTTTCGATCCGCGCG
>Ga0209630_10005646_pt1 | contig 10514 bp, 5 predicted proteins | sample COG_01_FD_184745 | JGI IMG/M metagenome (GOLD analysis project Ga0209630, IMG submission 184745) | Pelagic Microbial community sample from North Sea - COGITO 998_met_01 (SPAdes) (version 2) | ecosystem: Environmental > Aquatic > Marine > Neritic zone/Coastal water | place: Helgoland, sampling... | reverse complement strand
ACGCCTGCTCAAGTTCGCGTCGCCTCTGTGAATAACTACAACTTTGTGCTCAAAAACAGCGTTCAAATGCCCGTTCGCGCATCGGTTCTCGTCGCTGCTAATTCCATGGCGGCCGTTCCTGCTGGATCGTATGTGAAAGTGAGCAGCATGGTAAACGATGTGAATTACCTAACGATCGCTCGGTCGGATGGCACCGAACTAAATCTCGGTCTGGAATCGAATCCTAGGGCGCGTCCTAACGTGTACACGTACGAATCGGGTCAAGGTGTTGTGTACGAACTCGCGTTCGGCCCCCGGTTGACAAGCAAGTTGGTGTCGTCTTCCTACAACGAGATCGCTGATCCGGAGCTTGTAGCTTCACTGGAGGGGGAACATGCGACGAAGGGAGCCGCCTATCTTGCATCCATAACGGTAAACGGGATCACCCTCACTGACGCGGAAAAAAATGTCAGTGTTGCGTCGGCGAATTACGCCCAGCAGGTAGGCAACTTGAAGCTTGCGAGATCCGAGTTTGAAAAGATTGCGAAGAAGTATTCCATCAGCACCGACGTTCACCAGTGGAGCTCGTATGAACAGCCGCCCGGGAGCACCGTGCCCGTCGTCGGACCAACCGAAGCCGTCATCGGAAGTTCCATACCCATCACTCAAAATACCGGAGTTTCTGCAAATTTTGTCGCGAGCTCATACACGGTCAATGTAGGAACAAACAACACGTACAGCGGTGCGAACGGTACCGGCATGGCGTTTACTCTTGTCACTCGAGCAACAAACACCGACGACGTCGTGTCGGCTGCCGTCGTGAATCCTGGGATTGGTTATGTTGACGGAGAATCCATCACAATGACACAAGCTGATTTGCGAGCAATCACAGGAATAGGCACGTTGACTGTGACTACGCCTGTAGTCATCCAATTAACGGTCGAGAATGTCAGCACTCAAGGAAACATTCCTTCTACGATCGGCGTGATTATATGGAGAGCACGGCAATCCGTTGGTCGGGAGACTCGGAACGTCAAAAATGCTATTGCGTCGGTGAAGGATGCGGAAGAAACGCTGCGAATGGTGTCAAAGGGCATCAATCCGTCCAATGCGGCGGCCGCTAAGAGCATGCTCGACGGGGTCCTCGAAAAACTCGATAAAGCGCGAAACACGTTTGTACAGAAGGAACGCAAAACATTGGTCACCGAACACGAACCCTACCTTGAATTCAACGTTAACCGAGCAAACGTGTTGAATCCGTTTGTCGCGTCCGTCGTTCGGGAGGTCGGCGGCACCCGCATTTATCTGCGCGCCTACGATTCGGCAGACCCGCATCTGGCCAGCCAGTCGCATCCGGTAAATATGGGCGGCGTGACCCAATTCCAGTTTGACGACAGCAACGTCGGATTCCAGCAAGGACCTTCTGGAAATGGCGCTGGCGACTATGCAAAAATACTGTCGCTGTCAACGAGAGCCATCTCTCCCCGCCTTTCGTCGGTTTCGGAAGTATACGACGTGTCCGTCACGCCGCTCCCATCGATAGTCGTGTATAGCTATGGCGATACAATCATTGCTGCAGACCAGAGTGGGAAATTTCTCCGTCGTACTACTCCGGCTGAACCGGCGTGGTCAGAAGCGATGGTTGGAGGACAAATTTACCTTAATTATAATGGTGCCCCGGATGTAGTCCGTACAATCACCGGTTTTACGACAGTTGACGGTAACCCAGTGTTTGTGCTGAACACCGCTATTCCAGGAGTTCCAGGAAACTTCGTTATCGCTGGTTACACGATCCGTTTTTCCAACATCGTTCCTACGTCCGGTCTCAAAGATGCGGAATCGGGGAGTGTCCCGGTGCCTGTCGATTTTGACGTGCCGAATTTCACGCTGACGGACCGCGTTACTGCAGCCGGTACCGACCCGATTCGTGAGGGCATAGTGATTGCTGGCTACCCCCCGGATTTGACGGATACAGGGCGACTTGTTACCGATATAGTCCAACTGAGTTGTGTCATTGAGGATGGCGAAGTTGACACTGAACAGTATCTGAAAAATCCGGACGGTTCGATCCAGCTCGACAACACGGGCCAGCCTGTTCCGAATCCTACATATCAACAGGTCCTCGGCCTCGCTGTATGCAAGTACAGAACGGTTCCTTGGTTCAAGGAAGGAATGTACATGCGCTCTGTGAAACCGATAGCGGGGGCATTCCCTGCCGGTGCTCAATCGTTCATCCTTGGTTTTGGAGATGATCTCATCATACCCCGCTTCGGACCGACCGTGCAAACGTCAACGGAGAACTTCTTTGGACCGGCATACGTGTACTTGCAGCGTCTCGGTGCGTTTACATCAACGTCCCTTGATACAAATCAGCTACAGACTCTCCCTAACGGTCGCGCGCTTGCAAACACGGTGTCTACCGGGGGAATAAGCGTAGTAAACGGTCTGTGGAACCTCTACCCGAATGCAAACGTGTACTCGAACTACCACTACTTCGATTTCGGACCCGACACGGCCGAAAATGCAAACCAGTTGAAAAATGCGATTTTTGGCACCAACAAATCGGACAATGAACCCAAGTCGACGGTTCTCACTCTGGTGCCCAAAACGAAGGGCGGCCTCACCATCAACAGACGTGCGCCCGACCAGAAACCTTTGTCGGCAAATCAAGAAGCCGGTGCGACTGGATGCATGGGCTCGGTCAGAGGCGTCACGCATATAGCAATCGGAAATTCAAGCGGAAAACTGACGATTCATGAAGGATTAGCCTCTAACTCACAACAAGGCACTATCAATGGCGCGGCTGTCGACATAGTTCCGCTTCCAAACATAATCAACGCACTTGCCCCGCCCAACATCTGTCATCCGAAACCCGACGAACAAAATCCCCCCCCGCCGACGCCTAAGTGCGATTTTATCCCACCGCCCCAACAAGTGTCGCAGTCAAACTATGTTGTGTTTAGAAACGCGATGCGCGGAACGGCGGCTGCGTCCAGTCCGCTCAACGTCAACAACAACGATTTTGCGTACATCTTGGGAAATACCTCGGCTACTGGTTCTGCTGAATCGTCAAATCAACGCGGACAGCTGTGGAGAAACCCTGCCGGGGGAAGTGATCCTAACAGCAGCGCGCCTCTTCAGACTCCGGTGATGTACGGCGGCAACCGATCCAAAAACGGACCATTCTTTGAAACGAGCATTACTGCAGACTTTGGAGCTAACCGGCAGATGGCACAATCGCAGATATATCCCCCCGTGTGTTCTATTAATCTCGAGTTGCACGACGCAGGTACCGGTTACGAGGTTACGACGGCTCCAAATTCTCCATTGGGGACGTCCGGAGGGACCGGCAGCGGACTGACGATTTATATAACGAGCATAACCGGAAACACGGGGACTGGACCCGTGTATAGTTTCACAATCGGAAACTGCGGAGATGGGCGATACCAAGTAAACGACATCATAACTGTCACAGGCTTCGGCGGCGACTGCCGATTGATAGTAACCGCCGTCAACCTTTCGCCTGCAAATTCAACGGCCGCTACCTCTGGTGTGAACGCGCAGGTGTTGGCCGAATGGACTCCCCCTGTAATTCCAAGGGAAACGGGGACGATGACTTTTACCGTTATTTCACAAGCGACTGCTGTTCGCTAAAAGATAGAAAAGCCTGTCATATTAAAAAAAAAAGTTGTAGTAATAAAATGACATCGATTCCTTCATCTAAAAGTTCGAATATTTATGGAAGAGCCAACAATGCGGCTCTTACATTCGATTCGCAGGTACCTCACATCGTTCAAATGATCCAGGATAACAGCCTTCTCACCGGTGAACTTATCGTTCCGCCCGAACAGATCACCGCTGAAAAGATTGGTGCCAACATCGCCCTTTCCGTTAGCGGCTTCGGAGGTATATCTAACTCCGATACTCGAAACCTGGGTACGAGCGTCGGCGCCGGATACTTGAAAGATTTTGCAGGCAACAGCGGAGATCTTGCGCATAATGTGCTATGGGGCAACACAAACGTGCCGGGCACATGGAGAGCCTCTACCAACAAATATGGTCCAGGTAACATGACGCCCAATCGCCGCACCATTTCGCTTACCCAGAAACACTGGCAGGCTATGGCAACGGGAACCCTCGTCCTCAACTACAGAGATGCCATGGTTGCGAACATGGTGCAGTACAACTTTACACCGCCCCCAGGCACCGCAACGTCGACCCCTATCCCGACAAATCCGGCGGAGGATAGATACACACTTGAGCAATTCAATACTCTGTCCGGTCTGGCCATGCAAAACATGGCGCTCGCACAGTGTCTCTACCTCGACTACGGCGACGATACGCCAGAAACTGCCAGGAACATTATGAGCTACATCTGGGGCGCGGTTCCCGGAAACGGCGTTGCGGTAAGCCCGTGGACCGCCTCCAACCCCGGTCGCGGCACTTTAGTCGGCATGTCGTCGTCGCTCCAGTCGCAGGAGAGCTCGCAAAATCCCAAGGTAGGCACATCTGCCGTCCTCAAAATATTGGCTGATCCCGGATCGACCGATAATGGTCCGGTAGTCGACATTCCAGCTGTAACGGGCAGCACCGTCGCCGACGCTGCTGGCGCCTTTGTGTTCACGAATTGCGGTCCTGGACTTACTCGTTCCTCTATTTGCGGAAATGCATCTCGTCTAACGCGCAACGGAACCCTCCGTGCCCTGGACACTGCGGGTAACGGCTTTAGTTACGCTGTGCAAGCTGCTCCGGCGGCGACGGGCGATGCCGCTACCGTCGGGAATGATAGTGGCATGGGACGTACTTCGGCACAGGTAACTGGCCTTGGTAGTATGGACACCCGCAACGGTTACAAGGTCGTGACTGCAGCTAAGAAAATCGCGGCTGCGATGACTTACAATGCACTAGAGAACGCCGCTGGAACATCGACGACATCTTACTACAGTAATGTCATGAAATACGATTGCCAGACCTTCTCTGCGCGCGTTGTTCTCGGAAATCCAGATTTCTTCAACAGCAATGTTACGCCGAACACAGATAACAATAGTGATGGCACAGCGCGCTTAAATTACAGCCGATCGACTGCATACGATAGCGGCTCGAACTTGACTAGCGGAACGAACGTGATTGTTGACTTCAGCAACGTGAGCGTCAACGGTGGAAAAACGCGTAATCTGGTTTCGGTCGGTGGTGCGCCTGGAAGCACTTCCGGAAATGCCGGTCAGTTAGTTTCGAATAATTTGGTAGCGCCGGTTCGAGCCACTCTTTCCACCTACAATCCGTTTACAGGCAATCTCGTCAACGCGACACAACCGTCTGCGCAGATAGCCGGTCATCCGATGGGATGGAGTCATCTTCCCGGAGGTTCAGCTGCCGCAAATCCATCGTTAGCCGTAGATTTGGGTTATGCGGTAGGTAATGTCGAAGCCGATGCACGCATGGTATTGAGTCATACTCTTTCTGCGGGTGAAATCGTTCTTGTTGCAACGGTTATCGACAACACACCTGGTCAGGAGGCGATACAGTTGACGGCTGTAAACGCGGTAAACTGCGCGGGCACGGACTTCCCGATTTGCGATGTTACCTACCCGATCATACCTAGCCTCTAAAAATAATCTAAAAATAATCGTAAATGGTGTTGACTACCAATTTTCAATCCAATATGAAAGTATGCATTGAAAATTTCAAATCCATAGTTTCCGAGACGGTCGTCCTCGACGATGACAAAATGACCCTGATAAGGGGTCCTTCCGGTTCGGGGAAATCTACGGTGTTGGAAAGCATCTTGTTTGCGATAACGGGCAAGCCGAACCGGTGCAAGCCGCTCGGCACTCGGAAAGCGACCAAAGTCACGATCGTTATGGCAGACGCAACCATAATGAGGAGGACGGGGCCTTGCCGCCTTACTCTCGACCGGAAAGACGGGTCTGAACTTTTGGAAGATGACGATGCGCAGACGTACATAAACGGTATGTTCGGTGCGCATTTCTCGCATGTATCCTTCATTCCACAAGACACGTCCAACAGTTTCATTCGGATGTCTCCGACCGCCAAGCTGGACTTTCTGGAGTCTTTCGCCATCGGCACTTCTGCGACGTCGATGAAGGTCAAGGTAAAGGCATACGTTCGGGAGTGCAAGACGCTCGAAATCCAGACAAAGGCGCAAACTGATCTTCTCCGCCGACAGGTGTCGGCGTGCAACGGACAGTTGACCGAACCGCAGTTTCCGGTGAAGTGCAAGGCGTCATCGAGAGATGTCGTCATAAAAAATCAGAGCGTTCGCAAAAAGAATGCGACCGCACGTTTGAAGAAGCTTCGGGCGCAAAAGAAGCGCGAGACTGCGTACGATACGGCAGAACGATTGCTTCTTCAGGCGGTGAAAATGTCGACTCGCCAGACCGATGAGATAGCATCTGAAATCGAAGAACACAACAGCAACATCGCCGATGTTCAAACACGCATTTTGACTGTCGACGAGGTTCAGAAACTTCGGGACAACATCAGAAAGCTCGCGCAGCGCGAAGACCTGGCCGTTCAGACAAAGATACGCGACGATGCTGTTGATCGATTGAAGGTGACGCTTGAGAAAGAGCGGGTTAAATGCCAGTCCGAAATCGAACAAATTGAACGCAGTCTGTACGCCGACTATCCGAGAAACGAACTCGAAAAAGACATCGAAGATACAGAGAAAGCATGCGACATTGCTACGCAAATCAACCTTCTCCAAGATGCGTGCACGGTCAAAAGCATCACCGCTTGCAACGAGAAATTGGTCGATATAGATTCTGATCCAGAGGTAGAGCGCCTTTCTACTACCGTTCAAGCGCTTGAAACGGCGTGTCGAGTCGATTTCAACTGTCCTAAATGCGAGGCCGGCTTGTGCTTCAATACGGCGACGAGAGAAGTCACTGATTCCGAGGGCGCCGACCCGCAAGACGGGGGACAAGACGATCTGTCCGTCGCATTCAAGACGGTTAAGACGGTTAAGACGGTTAAGACGGTTAAGACGTTCAAGGCGGCCAAGGCGCGTCTGGACGCCAAGCGGATGCAGAATGCAAAGGCCAAACAGCGAGTCGACGAGGATCTTACCAGACTCCGGAAAATAGACCAACTTCGACGCGAAACCGAAGTTGATCTTTCGGGTGATACTTGTCCGGCCGACGTGTTGGAAGAGCTGCGCGGTTACCAGAACGAACAGATGTTCAATGAGAAAAAGGTCAAAGACTTGACAGCCCGCATGAACAGCGGAAAATATGGACATGCGGTGAAGTGCTTGATGAAAGATGTCGAGCGTTCAACCGCCGTCGTCGATAGGTTGACCCAACAGATCGACGACGGCGACTGTTCGGAGTGCAGTGAGTGTCTGGAAATGCTACAGCAGCGTTTCGACATGCACGAAGATGCGACACGCGAATTAGAACGATTGGAGGGTCGTATCATGTCGTTGGGAACCAAACAGCGATCGATCAAGGCGGTCATCGACAAGAAGATGGCCGATTTTGAAGCAGAATGGCCGGAGCCGCCCGAACAGCGCGAAGTCAGCTTGGACAAACAGATCGAAGAACAGGAACAATTGTTCTCCGCCGCCGATCAAATGGAGGGACGCATTGCCGTTTGGGCGCAGAGACAGCAAGAGTACGATCACTATACGAAACTCCGAACATCTTTGGATCGATCCAACGAATGTTTGTCAGACGCGCAAAACAAGGTTAGAGGGGCGACGGAACTGAAGCAGCATGTGCTGGAGGCGGAAAGTCTGGCGTTGCTATCGATCGTCGAATCCATAAACAGTCACGCCGCCATCTACATAGACGAATTTTTCCAGGATGATCCAATCGAGGTGCGTCTGAACACGTTCACGTGCGGAAAAACGACAAAGAAGGTCAAGCCCAGTATCCAGATGGATATTTTGTACAAAAACAACGAAACCAAGTTTGAAAACCTGTCGGGCGGGGAACAAGCTCGCGTTGTGATCGCATTCAATCTTGCGCTGTGCGATATGTTCGACTCCAAACTCATCATGCTCGACGAGGTAACTGCCAATCTCGACGCCGATCTCACCGAGACAATACTCGAGAGCGTGAAGCAGCACATGCCTCGCAAAATCGTCGTCGTCGTCGCCCATCAATGCGTGTGCGGCATTTTCGATCAAGTGATACCTCGACCGGTTTAAAATGGGATTGCGTGTACGTAAACACCCAACACAACCATGACGATCCGCACACTGACGACAATGCAACGACTGGTGTCGTTGCAATGCAACCTCGATAGACTGCTCGCCCGCGACATCTTTGGCGACCGAATGGGCAGTCACCTCTTCGACAAGTTTCTGCGTCTGCAGAATAACATAATACACTGGTACAACAGCCTTGACATTCAGAACAAAAAAATAGTCGCGCGGTACATAGACGGCCTTGACGGCCTTGACGGCCTTGACGGCCTTGACGGCCTTGACGGCCCGTCGAATGCAAACCAAGTTAAACAGTCACCGCGGTGTACGTAAACACCCAACACCATGTCACATTATAAAAGAAAACTCGTTGTGCTAGACCTTGACGCAACGCTCATCTCCGCTCAAAACCTTGATAAATACGACAAGAACGCTGAACGAAAGAAATCGTCAAAGTTTGAACAACAGTACACGATGGACGGTTACTACCATATAATCGCCAGACCCAACCTAGATATTTTTTTAGACTTCTTGTTCAAAAACTTCAGAGTCGCCGTGTGGACAGCTGCATCCCAACTCTACGCACTGTCCATAATAGATAAACTTATACTGACAAAAGCAAACAGAGAACTAGAGTTTATACTGTTCGACTACCACAACGAAGACTCGATGGAGCGGGGGAGAGGCACCAAAGACCTTGACCTTCTCAAAACATTCTACGGGATGGACCTGGGAAACAAGGACGTTGTCATCATAGACGACTTCGAAGACGTGTGCAAGGTGAACAAGGGACGAGCGATACGCGCAAAATTCTTCGAGTACAAGAAAAAAAACAGTCACAACGATAAGTTCCTTCTAAACGTCATACCCAAGCTGAAAAAGTTCAAAAATTCTTGAGGAGGTGCAAAAACAATCTACGAACGCTTCAACTAGACGAGTTCAAAAATGTCCGTACTAGTCATCGGGGACCCTCATTTTCAGCTCAGCAATCTCGAAGAAGTTCGAACGTTCATCGACAAACTGGACACCTACCTGTCCGAACACGAACCGGCTCACATCGTTGTGCTTGGCGACATACTGCACGACCATGAGAGGCTCCACACTACCCCTCTCAACATCGCATCTGAATGGTTGATCAGTCTCGCTGAACGTGCTCAAACATGGGCGATCGTAGGAAACCATGACCTGATCAACAACAGCCAGTTTTTGACTCAAAATCACTGGATGAACGCCCTCAAGCAAACTGACAACTTGAACATCGTAGATACCGCGGTAGAAACATGCATGGGCAATCGAAAAATCGTACTCGTGCCTTATGTGCCGCCCGGCAGGTTCGAAGAAGCGCTGAACCAGACCGACTGGAAGAATGCAGACCTTATATTCGCACACCAAGAATTCAAAGGATGTCACATGGGATCTATTGTATCTGAAGACGGCGATGACTGGCCAGACACGAATCCGCCTGTCATATCCGGCCACATACACGGCAAGCAAACGGTCGGGAACGTATTCTACCCCGGTTCCGCACTGCCCGTTTCGTTCGCCGAGACCGGCCGACGCATAATCCTCATGATCCATGCGAACGGAGACAGAGAAGAAATTGACCTCGGATTGAAACAGAAAAAAGTGATATACACCGACGCCGACAGCATTGCCGATGTAAACCCCGAAGATCACCCAAACCGCACGCTCAAAATATGCATCGATACGACTAAAGAAAAATTCAAGCAAGTTAAAAAAAGCGCCAAGTTCAAGTCGCTTCAAAAAGCCGGAGTGAAGATCGTCTTCAAACGAAGCAAGGAATCGATTGAGTTAGACAATCAACAAATACAGAAACACATTGGACACACTAGTAAGCACGCGGGAGACGACGCATCGGGCGAAAGCACAAGCTTCGACGCTATTCTACACAGACTCGTACAGGAATCCAATGAACACGTTAAACAAGCGTACGATATCGTGACTAAATAATATGTCTGATAATAAATGACCAAACATATTAAATCTGTAGGTTCGCGCGCGAAAGTCATGCATGGAAATGCAAAGCACACATCGGGCGGATTACGTAAAAAACACCTCAAGTACAACAAGAGGGGAAGAATAGTCAGCCGCAAAGCAAGCAAGCGTGCGAAAAAGGAAAAGAGACTCACGGGATACCCACTATTCAAGTCTCCCAAGCGCAAGTCGAGGCGCAAGTCTCCCAAGCGCAAGTCGCGGCGCAAGTCTCCCAAGCGCAAGTCGAGGCGCAAGTCACCCAAGCGCAAGTCGAGGCGCAAGTCTCCCAAGCGCAAGTCGAGGCGCAAGTCTCCCAAGCGCAAGTCGAGGCGCAAGTCTCCCAAGCGCAAGTCGCGGCGCAAGTCGCGCG
>Ga0209630_10005644_pt1 | contig 10519 bp, 8 predicted proteins | sample COG_01_FD_184745 | JGI IMG/M metagenome (GOLD analysis project Ga0209630, IMG submission 184745) | Pelagic Microbial community sample from North Sea - COGITO 998_met_01 (SPAdes) (version 2) | ecosystem: Environmental > Aquatic > Marine > Neritic zone/Coastal water | place: Helgoland, sampling... | reverse complement strand
CCTGTTCATTCTAAAAATCCAGTATTAATAATATTTAACGCTTTAGTTCTAGCAATCTATATTATCTTTTATAAGATAAACATCGTTCACGCGAGAAGCAGGGCTCCAGCATGGACATCCTATATCGCCTCTTTTTTAACAAATCGAGTTTTTGTTACAACTTTTCACGGAACATATAATTTTAAAAGCAATCTTAAAAAATTTTATAACAGCATAATGCTTAGGTCAAAATTAACTATTGCTGGATCAAATTTTATTTTTAATCATATCAACGATAATTACAATGAATATCTCAGCAAAGAAAAAAAACTTAGGGTAATTTTTAGAGGTATAAATATTGACTATTATAATTCAAAAAATATCTCAATACTTAAACAAGAAAAACTTAAAAAGGAGTGGGATTTGTTTTCAAATAATTTTACAATACTTTTACCAGGAAGATTGACTTATTGGAAAGGGCAAGAAAATTTTATTGAGTCATTAAATATATTAATTGAAGATTATGATATTACTAATTTTCAAGCTATAATACTTGGATCAGATCAAGGAAGAAAAGTATATAAAAAAAAATTAATAAATTTAGTTGCAAGATATAATTTAAATAAAAAAATAAAATTTGTTTCACATTGTGAAGAAATGCCCTTAGCTTATTCTTTAGCTGATGTGGTAGTTTCATCTTCAATAGAACCTGAGGCTTTTGGTAGAGTTTCAGTTGAGGCTCAATCCATGGGAAAACCAATTATTGCAAGCAATATTGGGGGGTCAAAAGAAACAATTATTAATAAAAAAACCGGTTTTTTATACAAGCATGATGACCCAAGAGAACTTGCCAAAAGTTTAAATACTGTTATTCAATTATCCCCAGAAGAATTGAAATCAATGGGAAATGAAGGTAGAAAAAACATTGCTAAAAAATTTGATGTTGAAACAATGTGTCAATCTAATTTAAAAGAATACAAAAAATTAATAGAAAATTAATGCCACAAATTCAATTATTAGACGGAAAAAAAATAGAATTTGAAAAATCAATCAATGGTTTTGATTTAACAAAAAAAATTAGTAAATCACTTGAAAAAATAGCACTTATCATGGAAGTAGATGGCAGTCTTAAAGATTTAAGTCATCAAATTACAAAAGATGCAAAGGTTAGAATTATAACCCCTAAAGATAAAGAAGGTTTAGAAGTAATAAGACATGACGCTGCTCATATTTTAGCAATGGCTGTTCAAGAACTTTATCCAGGAACTCAAGTTACAATTGGTCCAGTAATTGACAACGGATTCTATTATGATTTTTCAAGAAAGGAACCTTTTACTGAAGAAGACTTGAACAAAATTGAAAAAAAAATGGGAGAGATAGTAGACCGAGATGAAAAAACCTATAGAGAAGTGTGGAAAAGGAATGATGCTGTAAAGCATTTTTTAGAGATTGGTGAAAAGTATAAGGCAGAAATTATAGAGAGCATTCCTTCTGACGAAGAGGTTTCAATATATCATCATGGTAAATGGCATGACCTTTGCAGAGGACCTCATTTAGCTTCAACTGGAAAAATTGGCAAAGCTTTTAAACTAACTAAAGTTTCGGGAGCATATTGGAGAGGAGATTCAAACAATGAGATGCTTCAAAGAATTTATGGAACTTGTTGGAGTTCAAAAAAAGAGCTTGACGATTATTTGCACCGATTAGCAGAAGCTGAAAAAAGAGATCATAGAAAACTTGGAAAAGAAATGGACTTATTTCATTTTAGAGAAGAAAGTCCCGGTGCTGTATTTTGGCACGAGAAAGGCTGGCTATTATTTCAAAGGTTAATAGAATATATGAGAGCAAAACAAAGACTTGCGGGGTACAAAGAAATTAATACACCTGAGCTGTTAGATAAGACTCTTTGGGAAAAATCTGGTCATTGGGATAAATTTGGAGAACACATGTTTACCTCTAAAACACCAGATGAAAAAACATTTGCGGTAAAACCAATGAATTGTCCAGGATGTGTTCAAGTTTTTAATCAAGGTTTAAAAAGTTACAGAGACTTACCGTTAAAGTTATCCGAGTTTGGTAAAGTACATAGATACGAGCCTTCTGGAGCTTTACACGGACTACTAAGAGTAAGAGCGTTTACACAAGATGATGCACACATATTTTGCACAGAAGATCAAATTACCCAAGAGTCCTTAAGCGTTACGAATCTAATTTTAGAAATTTATAAAGATTTAGGATTTGAAAAAGTAATTTTAAAATATTCCGATAGGCCTGAAAAAAGAGTAGGTGATGATAGTGTATGGGATAAATCAGAGGCAGCACTTCTTTCAGCAATAAAACAGTCAAAACTAGAATATACTATAAATAAAGGAGAAGGAGCTTTTTATGGACCTAAAATTGAATTTGTTTTAAGAGACGCAATTGGAAGAGATTGGCAATGTGGAACCCTACAAGTAGATTTAAATTTACCTAATAGACTAGGCGCAACATACATTGCTAAAGATGGTAATAAAAAGGTCCCGGTAATGTTACACAGAGCATTATTTGGTTCTTTAGAAAGGTTTATAGGAATCTTAATAGAAAATTATGCTGGTAAATTACCTTTTTGGTTATCGCCAGTACAAGCTGTTGTATGTCCAATAGCTGAAGAAAATAATGATTATGTAAAAAAGTTATTTGAAGATCTATTTAAAGAAGGTATAAAATGTGAAATGGATTTAAGAAATGAAAAAATAAATTATAAAGTTAGAGAACATTCTCTTGAAAAAGTTCCATTTATTATTGTTTGTGGCAAAAAAGAAGTGGCAGAAAACACAGTTACAGTTAGAAAATTAGGTTCAGATAAACCAGAAACAATGAATAGAGAAGATTTAATAAATAATATGCTTACCTCAAATAAGTTGCCTTTAAACTAAGTGTCAAACTTTAAACCCAACTATTTTCAAAGAAGAAGTAAGCCTCAAGGACCTAAGGCTAACGAGAGAATTAGAGCTTTAGATGTTCAAGTCATTGGAAGCGACGGAGGTAACCTTGGTGCAATGCCGTTAAACAAAGCTATTGAGCTAGCAAAACAAGAAGGTTTAGACTTAATCGAAATTTCTCCCAATGCAAATCCTCCAGTATGCAAAATAATGGATATGGGTAAATATAAGTATGATCTACAAAAAAAAGCCAATCAAGCTAAAAAAAAACAGAAAATAGTTTCTCTTAAAGAAATTAAACTAAGACCTGGCACAGAAACTCATGATTATAACTTTAAAATTAAAAATGCCAAAAAATTTATAACAAAAGGTGATAAGGTTAAATTTACAGTTAAATTTAAAGGTAGAGAAATGCAACATACTGATCTTGGTAAAGATTTGATGAATAAAATTATTGAAGAAACCAAAGATGTTGCTAAAGTTGAAAGTAAGCCAAAATTTGAAGGTCGGCAAATGGTGATGATTATTCAACCATTGTAAATCACCCATAATAGCATCTTGTAAAGATTTATTAATGCCTATATAAGTCCAAAATATTTTATGCCAAAACTTAAAACAAAAAGCTCAGCAAAAAAAAGATTTAGATTTACCGCTTCTGGTAAAATAAAAATGCCCCAAGCTGGTAAAAGACATGGTATGATTAAAAGAACAAATTCACAAATTAGAAAACAAAGAGGCACTACTATAATGACAAAACAAGACGCAAAAATTGTTAAATCGTATATGCCGTATAATTTAAGAGGATAATATGGCCAGAACAAAACGAGGTGTAGTTAGTAGAGCAAAACATAATAAAGTTTTAAAATCAGTAAAAGGGCAAAGAGGAAGAAGAAAAAACACTATTCGTATTGCTCGTCAAGCAATGGAAAAAGCGATGCAATATGCCTATAGAGACAGAAAAGCCAAAAAAAGAGAATTTAGATCTTTATGGATTCAAAGAATTAATGCAGGCGTTAGAGCAGAAGGTTTAACATACGCAAGATTTATTAATGGTCTTGCAAAGTCAAAAATTAAGTTGGACAGAAAAGTTCTAGCAGAACTTGCGTATAACAATCCTGAAGTCTTTAAATCTGTAATAAAAAAGGTTCAATCTTCCCTTAATTAAAAGGGCCTTTGATTTAATCTCAACTTAATATAAAAAATCAATTACCTAATGAGTGATTTAGATAAAATAAGTTCAATATTTAATGCAAAGATTGACTCCGTAAAAACAAAAGAAGATCTTCAAAATATTAAGACAGAATTTTTTGGAAAAAATGGTCAAATAACTCAACAGTTCAAATCACTAGGCTCTATAAATCCAGAAAAAAGGAGAGAGTTTGCTTCAAATTTAAACAAGATTAAAGATGATCTTACACGTCAGTTAGAGCAAAAAGATCTAGAGATAGAAACTAATGAAATTAATGAGAAACTTAAAAATGAAAAAGTTGATGTCACACTACCTATTAGACCTGACCGCCAAGGCAAAATTCATCCAGTCTCACAAGTTATTGATGAAATATCTTCGATCTTTTCAGAAATAGGTTTTTCAGTAGCTGAAGGACCAGACGTCGAGACTGAATATAATAATTTTACAGCATTGAACACACCAGAAGAACATCCTGCACGAGATATGCATGATACTTTTTATTTAGAAGAAAATAAAAAATTACTACTTAGAACGCATACATCGCCAGTTCAAATTAGAACAATGCTATCAAGCAAACCTCCTTTTAAAATAATTGCACCGGGAAGAACTTACAGATGTGACAGTGATCAGACTCATGCTCCAATGTTTCATCAGCTTGAAGGTCTCCACATAGATAAAGGTATTACAATGGGACATCTTAAAGGTTGCCTTGATTATTTTATAAAAGAATTTTTTGAGGTCAAAGATGTAAAAATGAGATTTAGACCAAGTCATTTTCCTTTTACGGAACCATCAGCAGAAGTTGATATTGGATATAAAATTGAAAAAGGAAAAATTGTTATTGGCGAGGGAGACAAATGGTTAGAAGTTTTAGGATGTGGAATGGTTCATCCTAATGTTTTAAAAAATGTAAAAATAGACACAAAAAAATATCAAGGATTTGCTTTTGGAATAGGCATTGATCGTTTGGCGATGTTAAAATATGGAATCAATGACTTAAGAGCTTTTTTTGAAGCAGATTATAGATGGCTAAGTCATTTTGGATTTGATCCATCGGATGTTCCGACAAATTATAGAGGGCTAAGCAAATGATTATTACAATCCCTTGGCTAAAGGAACATCTCAAAACATCAGCTAAAGAAAGCGAAATTATTAATCAGCTTACAAATATCGGTCTCGAAGTTGAATCTGTAAAAGAAAACTCTGGGAAGATGGGTAAATTTAAAATCGCTAAAGTTTTAAAAGCAGAAAAGCATCCCAATGCTGATAAATTAAAAATCTGTGATGTAACTATTGGAGGAAAAGAGATATTAAAAGTTGTTTGTGGAGCTCCAAATGCTAGAGAGGGACTGATAACTATCTATGCGCCTCCAGGAGCTGTAATACCTAAAACTAATTTTGAATTAAAAGTAGCTAAAATAAGAGGTGTAGAGTCGAGAGGAATGCTTTGCTCTGAAAGTGAACTCAATTTATCTAACAAAAGTGAAGGGATAATTGAACTCAAAAACAAAGAGAAAGAAATAGGAAAAAGTTATTTTAAAAATAGATCAGAAAAAGCTATCGATATTTCGATAACCCCTAACCGAGCTGATTGCCTAGGCATTAGAGGTATTGCTAGAGATCTTTCGTCAACAGGAGTTGGAAAATTAATACAACTAAAGAGAAAAAAAATTAAACAAAATATAAAACACCAAATTAAAACATCAATTACAAAAGAAAAGAACCAAGGGTGTAATATCTTTGGAAGCTGTTACATAAAAAATATTACTAATAAAGAAAGTCCTAAATGGCTTAAAGATAAATTAATTACATTAGGCTTAAAACCAATCTCTGCTGTTGTGGATATTACTAACTATGTAATGTTTGATCTAAATAGACCATTGCATGCTTATGATGCAGATAAAATAAAAAATGAAATTATAGTTAGAAACGCTAAAGAAGGTGAGATTTTCGAGGGATTAGATAAGAAAAAATATAAATTAAAACGAGACATGTGTGTTATCTCTGACAAATCTGGTGTTCTTGGTTTAGGAGGAATTATTGGCGGAACAACTACCTCTACCGAATTAGACACAAAAAATATACTTTTAGAAGCGGCTTATTTCAGCTCATCTTCAATAAGAAAAACTGCTAGATCACTTAATATAAATACTGATGCTAAATACAGATTTGAAAGGGGTGTTGATCCTAACTCGATAAAAGAGGGACTAGAGCTTGCGACTGATCTAATTTTAAAAATTTGCGGTGGTGAAGCTAGTAATTTTCAAATTATTGGAAAAATGAACCAAAAAAATAAAGTAATTAACTTTCAAGTAGAAAAATTTAAAAAACTAATTGGCATTTCAATCACAGCAAACGAAATAGATAAAATTTTATCTTCTCTAGGTTTTAAATGTAAAAAAAGTCAAAAAGTCATCAAAGTAGAAGTTCCGAGCTGGAGGTCAGATGTGAGTTTGGAGGAAGATTTGATTGAGGAACTAATTCGGATTAAAGGATTAAATAATATAGAATTAATTGAACCAAGCAAAAAAAGAACTCAAGATACTTTAAACTTTAAGCAAAAACTGTTCCATTTATCTCAGAGATCTTTAGCTTCTAAAGGTTATATGGAAATAATTACTTGGTCTTTTACAGACTCAAAGATTGATAAACAATTTTCTAAGGGTGAAAAAGAAATTCCAATTTATAACCCAATTTCTACGGATCTAGATGTTTTAAGACGATCAATTTTCTCAAATTTGGCAATTTATTTAAAAAAGAATCAGGATAGAGGATACGCAGACTTATCTTTATTTGAAATTGGTCCAATATTTTTTGGAAAAAATCCGGGTGAACAACAAATTGTGGTTGGAGGCTTGAAATCTGGAAAGATAAATAGAAAGAGTTGGTTAGATAAGGAGAGAGAAGTAGACGTCTTTGATATTAAAAGTGATGCTATTAAAACCTTAGTCGAACTTGGAGTAGAAGAAAAAAATCTTTTTGTAAGCGACAACACAAAACACAGTTATCATCCAGGAAGATCAGGATCGATAACTTTAAAATCAGAAAAAGGACCTCATTTAGCATATTTTGGAGAAATACATCCATTAATCATTAAGAACTTAGATTGCAAAGATAAAAATATTTTTGGATTTGAAATATTTTTAAAAAATATTCCTGAACCCAACAAAAAATTAAGACAAGGTAAAAAAAGCTATCAAGCTTCTGATTACCAAAAATCAGAAAGAGATTTTGCTTTCGTGATAGATAAAATTTTTAAAATTGGCTCTCTAGAAAAAATTATTAGAGAAGTAGATGTGAATTTAATTCAAAATGTATCAACTTTTGATGTTTACGAAGGAGAAAATATTCCAAAAGATAAAAAGTCAGTTGCAATCAGCGTTACATTACAAGCTATCGATAAAACTTTATCAGAAAATGATTTAGATGAAATAAGTAAAAAAATTATTGATACTGTAAGTAAAAAAACTGGCGCTACAATTAGGTCCTAATGTCAGATATAAAAAGAATACGTAATTTTTCAATAATTGCGCATATTGATCATGGAAAATCAACAATTGCCGATCGTATCATTCATAAATGTGGAGGACTTACCGATCGAGAAATGAAACAACAAGTTCTCGACTCAATGGATATTGAAAGAGAAAGAGGAATTACAATTAAAGCTCAAACTGTAAAACTTAACTATAAAGCAAAAGATGGCAAGGATTATATATTAAATATTATCGATACCCCTGGCCACGTAGATTTTGGCTATGAAGTGAGCCGATCTCTTTCGGCATGTGAGGGATCTCTTTTAATTGTAGATAGCACTCAAGGTGTAGAGGCTCAAACTCTAGCAAATGTCTATCAAGCGTTAGAAATTAATCATGAGGTTATACCAATTTTAAATAAAATAGATTTACCTGCTTCGGATATTGAAAAAACAAAAACAGAAATTGAGGATGTTGTAGGCATAGAAACAACCAATGCCATTCCTTGCTCTGGTAAAACTGGTGAGGGAGTTGATGATATTTTGGAAGCAATAATAAATAAATTACCTGCACCAAAAGGAAAATTAGAAGAAAAACTAAAATGTTTGCTGGTCGATAGCTGGTACGACAGCTATTTAGGGGTGGTCATATTAGTAAGGATAATTAATGGAAAATTAAAAAAAAACATGAAAATAAAATTAATGTCTAATGATAAAGAGCACATCATTGAAAAAGCTGGAGTGTTTACTCCTAAACCCACTGATATTGGAGAGTTAAATGCTGGAGAGATTGGTTTTATAATTACCGGTATTAAATCTTTATCCGAAACCAAAGTTGGAGATACAATTTGTGATGCAAATGACCCGATTAACACACCGCTTCCAGGATTTAAGCCTAGTAAACCGGTCGTATTTTGTGGTCTTTTTCCAGTGGATAGTTCTGAATATCAAAAACTTAAAGATGGGTTGGCAAAACTTAAATTAAATGATGCTAGTTTTTCTTATGAAGCTGAATCATCAAGTGCCTTAGGGCTAGGTTTTAGATGTGGTTTTCTTGGATTGCTTCATCTTGAAATTATTACTGAGCGACTCGAGAGAGAATTTGATGTTAATCTAATTACTACAACTCCTGGAGTTATTTATAAAGTTCACAAAACAAAAGGTGAAATTCTAGATCTGCAAAATCCTTCTAATATGCCAGATCCTTCCCAGATAGAAAAAATAGAAGAACCATGGATCAAGTCTACAATTATCACTCCAGATGAATATTTAGGTTCAATTATTAAAATTTGTCAGGACAAAAGAGGAATTCAAACCAATTTAAGTTATTCAGGCAAAAGAGCTGTTTTGTCATATGACCTACCTCTAAATGAAGTCGTTTTTGATTTTAATGATAAATTAAAATCTATTTCGAGCGGTTATGCTAGTTTTGATTATGAAATTTCTGGTTACAAAGAGGGAGATCTAGTTAAACTTGGAATTTTAGTTAATGCTGAACCCGTTGATGCGTTAGCAATGATTATACATAAAGACTTTGCGCAAACAACCGGACGTCAGGTTTGCGAAAAATTAAAAGACTTGATTCCAAGACATAATTTCATGATACCAGTCCAAGCTGCCATTGGTGGAAAAATAGTCGCTCGTGAGTCAATTAAAGGTTTTAAGAAAGATGTTTTGACTAAAATTCACGGTGGAGGAGCTACTGATAGAAAAAGAAAACTTTTAGAAAAACAAAAAAAAGGAAAAGCAAGATCTAAACAATTTGGAAAAGTTGAAATTCCCCAAGAAGCATTTATTGGAGTATTAAAGATTAACAAAGATTCCTGATGAAAAGTAAATTATTTATTTTTAGCAATGAAAAAATTAATCTACAAGACGGTAAGTTTTTTTGTGATAATATTGACCTTAAAACAACGCCAGAGGGATTAAATAAAAAATTTGAAGTAAATTTATTTGGAAGAAAATCAAATAAAAAAAAATCTCATGAGATAAAAATTAAGAAAATTAAAATATTTACTAATATACTTTCTTATCTCTCAAGCGTTATTGACTCAACTAAATTAGACAGTGCAAAATATTTAATTATTTCAATTACACCCTATACCTTTTTAATCTCTATTTTTTTAAGATTATTTGGAAAAAAACCAATTATATATCTTAGAAGCGACGGATATGGAGAGTATAAGGCAATTATAGGAAAAATTGGATCATTAGTTTATCATTTTATGTTTAATGTAAGTTGTTCTATTTCTAATTTAATTAGCTGTCGAGAATATATTTTAAAGGGAAAAAAAGGAAAAATTATAAGCCCGTCACAACTAGACTCTGTTTGGTTAAGACAGCCAAGAATAACAGATATTAAAAATTTTAAACTGTTATACGTTGGAAGATTTAAAATTGAAAAAGGAATTTTTTCACTTTTAAATTTAATAAAAAATAAAAAGGATATTTCACTAACAATAGTTGGAGCAGAAAATTCAAACCTACAAAATTTCAACCAAAGCAACGTTAGAATTCACCAAACACAAAGCAGCAAAGTAAAACTCATTAAATATTACGATGACCATAATATATTTGTTTTACCTTCTTACACTGAAGGCCACCCTATGGTTTTGCTTGAAGCCTTGGCAAGAAGACGTCCGGTAGTTGTTTTTGAAGACATTAAACATGTAATAGGTGACAAAAGAGGAATTTTTGTATCCAAAAGAAATTTTATTAATTTTTTTGGAACATTAAATAATATAAAAAAAAATTATAAAAAAATTCAAAAGGAGATGAAAAAAAATAAGCTTCCTACAAATAAAGAATTTATTGATAAATTTATTAAGTATATTGACGATTTCAATTAGGAGAGGTGGCCGAGTGGTTGAAGGCGCACGCTTGGAAAGCGTGTAAACGGGAAACCGTTTCGAGGGTTCGAATCCCTCTCTCTCCGCCAACAAAAAAAGACTCATAATG
>Ga0209630_10005641_pt1 | contig 10525 bp, 6 predicted proteins | sample COG_01_FD_184745 | JGI IMG/M metagenome (GOLD analysis project Ga0209630, IMG submission 184745) | Pelagic Microbial community sample from North Sea - COGITO 998_met_01 (SPAdes) (version 2) | ecosystem: Environmental > Aquatic > Marine > Neritic zone/Coastal water | place: Helgoland, sampling... | reverse complement strand
CCACCTGTTAAAACTCATCCATGATGTGTTGGACTTTAGCCATATAGAATCCGATCATCACGAGATTTACAAAGCACCTCTCAACCTACAGGGACTCTTAAGTAGAGTGAGTGATATGGTGCGCCTGCAGGCAGAGGAGAAGAACTTGGAATTCAACTTTATGCCTTGCAGCGAGTTGCCAGAGGTTATTAACGGTGACGAAAAAAGGATTTCACAAGTGCTCCTAAATCTACTGAATAACGCGATCAAATACACACTTGAAGGGAAAATTAATTTCCGCGTTTATCTTCAGAAAGGATCGTATGTCATTTTCGAGGTGGAGGATACTGGAGTTGGGATCTCGGAGGAGATAAAGGAGCAAGTCTTTTCTCCATTTTTCCGTGCTTCTCATACAAAAAATATGGTCGATGGATTAGGCCTAGGGATGGCGATATCTAAGGAATTTGTCTCTTTGATGAATGGAGAGATACTCTTAGAGAGTGAGGAAGGAGTCGGGAGTACATTCCGAGTCAGACTTCCATTAGAACTGGCTGCTCAACAGGTACAGAACAACAGTCACTACGCTCACATAAAAACCTACAAAGGTGAGAGTAAACGGTTGTTACTGGTGGATGATAATATCTCCAATCTTGCAGTACTGGTTTCTATATTAGAACCGATCGGCTTCAAAATACGTACGGTTGACAGCGGCGAAAATGTTTGTGCTGCGGTCGATGAATTTGCGCCCGATGCGTTATTTTTGGACTTAAAAATGCCTGATACTGACGGCATCCAAGTTCTTAAAGACCTGACTAAAATCAGATACGCAGGTAAAGTCATTGGAATTTCTGGAACATCGATTGAGACACTCCGCAAGACTCGTTTTGCCTCCAAATGTGACGACTTCCTCAAAAAGCCAGTCGATGCAGATCAATTGATTAGAGCGCTAGAAGCCTCGTTAGATCTGAAGTGGACGTTACATACTGAAGCAAGTCCCTTTTCCGATGAAAACCGCAACTTGCGTGCCCCTGCGCACAGCCTCCCTCCCTCTGAGGTTGTTCAACAACTCAAGGACTATGTCGAAGAAGGTAATTTCAATGCCTTAACAAAATGCTTGGTGAAACATCGCGACACGCAAACCGAGTATACTGAATTTTATGATGAGGCCCTGAGTAAGGCCGAGAACTTTGACGACGAATCTCTTCTCGAGCTGTTGTCATAATTTTATACCAATTCCCCATTAAAGAAACACTAGATAATGAATAAGATCATCCCCTTATTGAGTTTTGTTACGCTGTCAGTCAGCGGCGCTCTGACCGAAAAGGATTACCTACTATCCCTCTCGCTTACGGACCTCCTTGAAACCAAGGTGAGTACGGTCTCCAGAACATCGGAGCGCCTAGATGACTCCCCGGGATCGGTTTATGTGATCACCAGAGACACCATAAGGCGGCGGGGCTATACCAGCTTAAAAGATGTCTTACAGGTCATTCCGGGCGTGAATGTCTTTCACAAGGACTTGCAGTATGTGGGCATGTTTCGCGGTTTATCGGCCAATGATAATGAGAAGTTCACATTGCTGATTAACGGGCAGGAGATGAACGGAGTCTATGAACCGGAGTTCATGAACGGCCCCATCAACATGGATACAGTCGAGAGAATCGAGGTCGTCGTCGGGCCTTCCTCCATCTTTCGGCCAGCCAATACACTGGTAGCAACGATCAACGTGATCACCACACAGCGCGATGCCTTGGAGGTTGTGACTGCCGCCGGCACCGAACGTAAGTATGCCGTCTCAGGCTCTTTTGGTAAAACTTGGCAGGAGGACGTCAAGGTGCACGTGTCGGGAACGATCGAAGAACGCAATGGGTTCGATGCCTGGGATCAGAACTGTTCGGTTGCACCTATGAGTGCCAACGCCGGGCGAGAGATCACCGGTGAGTCAATGCAACCCGACCATTTCATTGTGATCAACGGCCAGTATCATGATTGGAGCGTTCAACTCACTTCATCTCATAAGGATTTTTATGAACTAAAACTGACGCCCAGTGAGCCAAAACCACACTATATTGAGTTGATGCGTGGTATTGAAATCAAGCATCAACATGAAGTGAACAAAGACCTAAGTACGCTACTAAGTCTTTCGTCTGTCTACAAAAGTATGGGCCGTTACTCTTCGGAAGCTGCGTGGCTGTCCTTGACCCAAATGGATTGGAACGCAGAAGCCGGACTGACCTACACTGGGTTCAGCGGACATGTACTACAGACAGGCATTCAGCTGATCTACGAGGATAATTTGGAAGCCATCTTTCAGGATGAATCTTCTGCATTAAAGCCGAAGAACAAAAAGAATCCACCAAAAGAAACTTTCTATGACAAGGATACCCATGGCATCGGGTTTTACATAGATGATCAGTATAGAGTGAATGATCAGCTGCAACTGGTCGCCGGCGTACGCATCGATCAGAATACCCTCGTCGGAAGCCGCATTTATCCCTCCGGAAGAGCCGCAGCCATTTATCAGGTGAACGATCAGTGGACGAGTAAAGTGATGCTCAACAAATCCACTCGCATGCCATCGCCCTTAGCGGCCTTGAATGAAATTTGGGGGCAAGGCGCCCTCAACTCACCGGATTGGGCCGGGGCTTCTCCAACTGCAGACAAACCAGAGGAACTGATCACCCTCGAATGGGGAAACATTGTCTACTTTAATAAAACTCGTGTGTCGCTGAACCTATACTGCCAACAACTGGACAATTTCATTACATGGGGATCCCCGCATACCAATGTCGGAGATTTCGAAGGACATGGCGCCGAGCTCTCAATAAACCACGAACTATCCGAAGGAATAAACCTGTGGGGTAATGTATCCTATGTGAATGCGAGCTTTCAACCCAGTGATTCATTTGACACAGATGCAAACAGTGTAGATGGCCATGTGGCGATCGATGACTCGAATCGCTTGATTGGTGGGCCACAACTGACGATCAACGCAGGGATCGATTCCAGAATTAGCGACCACATACTGTTCTCGACTCAGTTGCGCTATTTTACCATGCAACCCACAGCAGAGAAAATAGGAATGACGGCAACAGTGGACCCAGCGGACTCAAGACCCATTCTAAATTTCAAAGACACGGATGATCAGCTCTATTGGGATGCCAGTGTCCTGTTTGAGGATGTTCTCCGAACAGGACTTGATATTCGGGTCAGCGGAAAAAACTTACTCAACAATCGTGACGCTATTGGCGGCCCTTGGCTGAGTGGTCATTATATGCCGCGCGGCGCGACTCTGGAGATCGCCACGTACTTAGAGTTCTAGGGCGCTTCATAGGCGCTGAACTGCAACTCCGCTCTGATGCCAATTGTTAAGTGAATATCTATTTGCCTTTACAATGACGACACCTAAAACAGCGTCATGTCTGTTACACTTGAATCCGCTCGCGAGCTCTATGAGCTCCCTATCACGACGTTAATGTTCCGCGCCCAACAGGCGCATCACGAATTCCAAGACCCGGCTGGCGTGCAGCTCTCGATGCTGCAATCCATTAAAACCGGCGCTTGCTCGGAAGATTGCAAATACTGCGCACAGTCGTCGCGTTACACCACATTCGTCGACCGCGAGCCATTGATGGACCCATCCGAGGTGTCGATGGCGGCGATCAAGGCGAAGTCTTCCGGTGCCACCCGCTTTTGCATGGGAGCCGCTTGGCGTGGCACTTCCAACGAGCGCCAATTTGCAAGTGTACTTGAATCCGTCCGTGCGGTCGACAAGATGGGAATGGAGGTCTGCTGTACCCTCGGTTTGCTGACCGAAGACCATGCCAAACGTCTTAAGGAGGCTGGCATGACAGTGTATAACCACAACCTCGACACCTCGCGTGAATATTACAGCGAGGTCATTTCGACTCGCAGCTATGACGACCGTCTAGAGACCTTGTCAAACGTACGCAAGGCGGGCCTCGAAGTGTGCTCCGGCGGTATCGTTGGCATGGGCGAGTGCGAGGACGACCGCCTCAAGCTGCTGGTTGAACTGGCGAACCTCGACCCTCAGCCTGAGTCGGTTCCAATCAATGCGCTGGTCGCTGTCGAAGGCACGCCAATGTGTGATCAAGAACCGGTTGATCCGATCGAATTCGTTCGCCTGATCGCCACGGCACGCATTATGATGCCGCGCAGTACGGTTCGCCTCTCCGCGGGCCGCCAGTCGATGAGTCAAGAAACGCAAGCACTCTGCTTCATTGCCGGAGCGAATAGTATTTTCATCGGCAACAAGCTGCTGACCACCGCCAATCCCGAGGCCTCGGACGACGAGAAGATGCTTGAGAGTTTCGGCCTACATTCGCTCGACCCGGCAGTTGCCCGCGAGAAACAAGGCCGCAAACCAGTGGTCAAAGCGGAGGTCCCCGCTGAAACGACTGCTGCGGATTAAGCCGGAGTTCGTTGCCGCCAGACAACGAACACACTCGGATACAGCCGCCCAGTACCGTTTGTGTCGTGGTACGCAACGATACCAAGCCTAAGATGCAGACCTATTTTATAACCGCGAACGATACCGATGTGGGGAAGACCTACATCGTGGGTTTGCTGGCGCGCCATTTCGTAGCCAAGGGCAAGTCGGTACAAGTTGTCAAGGCGATCGATTGCGGCGGTTCGGGTGATGCGGAGTGGGCGCAGGCCTTTGCGGGTTCGGATCGGGTTAGTTGCCACACCTTGCAGCGCTACCCTGCGCCGCTGGCCCCTCTGGCGGAGAGCAATGCCGCGAACCACGCACCCACCCTACCCGCATTGCTGCACGCCATTGAGCAACTGCCGATTGCGGATGTGCGACTAATCGAAGGGGCCGGGGGCATTGCCGTGCCGATCGATCCCAGCGGATTGGATTGGCGCGATTTCGCCGCAGCCTATTTGCCGGACTTGACCATCGCGGTGGTCGACAATCGCTTGGGCAGTATCAATCAAAGCCGTATGCTGCATCGGTACCTCGATGATCTACCGCATGCCTTTGTGCTGAATGAAGTGCAGGTGGCCGGTGATGCCGTCAAAGCGTCCAACCTCGCCGCTTATCACAGTCATGGCTTACCGTTATTGGCATGTGTCGAAAGCTCAGCGACCGCACTAGACCTGCTAGCCTCGGAATTGCTCGAAGATGCCCTGCCGGAGGATCAGTCAGTCAAAGCCACGAACGACCCACGCATCCAACAACTGCAAGCCCGTCAGGACGCGCATGCCTTTCGCCAAACCAAGGTCCGGCGTGCCGACGACCCCACCCTTAATTTATCCGATAACGATATCCTCGATTTGCGCCACAATCCGGCGCTACGGGCTGCGGCAAACCAGGCAGTCGCACGCTGGGGGACATCATCCTCAGCCTCTCCCCTGATCAGCGGGTACACCGAGGCGCACGCCGCGCTCGAGCAAACTCTCAGCGATTGGTACCAGCAGCGCCCGGCACTGGTGTGGAACAGCGGCTATTCGGCCAATCAGGCGGTGCTCAAATTGTTTGTCGATTCCGCAGACTTGGTGTTCGCGGATCGCCTGATTCACAACAGTTTAATCGCTGGCATTCTGCAAAGTGGTGCCCGCTTAATACGCTTTCGTCACAATGATGTGGCACACCTCGAAACTTTGCTGCAAAAATATCAAGGCGTACGCAAGGTGCATGTCTGCACCGAAAGCGTGTACTCGATGGACGGCGATTACCCTGACTTGCAGCGGATTGCGAATTTAAAAGCTAAGTACGGCTTCAACTGGTTCTTGGATGAAGCGCATGCTGTAGGCTGGTATGGCGCAACGGGCTCCGGCTTGGCGGAAGCGACCGGAGTACTCGAGCAGGTCGACATACTGATAGGCACCTTGGGCAAGGCGCTCGCATCGTCCGGTGCGTACACCAGTTTCAAACAGCCATGGATGCGCGACTACTGCGTCAATGAAGCCGGCGAATTCATTTACTCGACCTACCTGCCCCCTGCCTCTGCAGCAACCGCGCAAGCTGCCATTGAGACCATTCGCGACAACGCCGCGGATCGATTGCAGGCACAGGCTAAAGCGCGGCAGTTTAGGGCCGCTCTGCGCGCGCAGGGCTGGGAAGTTGGCGGCACCGATTCGGCCGTGGTGCCGGTGATCTGCGGCGCATCCGAAACTGCGCTACAGATGGCTGCGCGGTTGTTGGAATCTGGCATACGCGTCGGCGCGATTCGCCCGCCGACCGTGCCAAAGGGACAGGCTCGCCTGCGACTTTCGCTCAGATCCACGCTGTCGGATCAGGATTATACAAAATTGCTGCACTGCTTTGAGCGCAGTGTCACCGCCCATGCGTGACACTTGGGCATGGATCAGTGGTTGGGCAATCCCACCCGAGCGGTTTAAGGCGGCCGCCGAACAAGCGCTGCCTGCATATCGGCATACGGTTTTTGCGCCCAGCCCCCGCGCAGTTGAAGACGCGCTACAATGTGGCGCCTCGCGTATCGGCGGCTATTCGCTCGGCAGCTTGCTGCTGCTTGCAGCGTTGCCGCGCATTCCCGACGGGCTGGACATCACCTGTTTGGCCCCTTTTACCGCATTCTGTGAAGAAAGTCAGCAAGGCGGCACCACACCACTGGCCACCCTGCAACTGCTGCAGACTCGACTGGAGAAGCAACCCGCCAAAGCGATCAAATTGTTCTACCGCTTAGCCGGTCTGAACGACGAACCGTGCGAGGCACTCCCCTACGCCGCGGAGGACTTGACTTGGGGATTGCAGCAGTTGGCAAGCGTGCAGGTGGATTCGGCAGATTTAGAGCGCACAAAAGGATTGGTTGGTTTGACCGATCCACTGGTTCGCGGCACAGTGCTACAGTCCCATTGGGCGCATTGCGCAGTCATCGAGAACTGCACTCACCGCTACGACAGTCTCCTCTCCGCGCTGCAAAAACAGACTGCTTGAACCATTAATTGCGAACACCGATGATCAGTAAACAACAACGCGCTTTCGCGGCCTTTGGAAAAAAAGTGGATAGCTACGAAGCGCACGCGATGGTGCAGGACCATGCCGCCGACTGGCTGGCGCAGTGGCTCCCCAGCGAGGCGGAGTGCTCCAACTGTCTTGAATTAGGCGCAGGAACGGGCCTGTTCACCCGTCATTTGGCTGGGCGATACGCGCACGTTGAAGCTAGTGACATTGAACCGGCGATGGTGGCGATGTGCCGCGAAAAGTTTCCCGCGGTCGCGCACAATCTACGTGATGCATGGACGACCCAGCATGACGCTGGGCTATGGGATCTGGTCGCCTCCTCCAGCCTTTTACAGTGGGCACAAAACCCCACCGAGGTCATGCAACATTGGCGCAAACTGATCAAAGGGAATGGCCGCATCATCGTCGGCTTCTTCATTGAGCCCAGCCTGCCCGAAATGCTGCAGGTCACCGGCGGCAACAGCCCCTTGGTGTGGCGCGATGCCGATACATGGGAGCAAACTTTTCGCACCGCTGGCCTAATTCCTGTACGTATCGAGACGAATTCCAAGCGCTACTACTATCCCAGCGCGCTGGATTTCTGGAAGTCGATTCACAGCACTGGCACCACAGTAGCGCGCCGCATTTCACCCAGTCAGATGATGCGTTTTTTTAGAGACTATGAGTTGCAATTTCGCGACGCGGCGGGAGTCTATGCGACTTGGACCTTTTGCCGTGCGGAATTGAAGCCTGATGTGTAGCCTTCGTTTTGTGTGGCTTTTCTTTAGAAAACGCTGATAAAATTTGACTATGCAACCCATTGACCTCGATGCCCACTGGGGCGATCTACGCTTACATGCGACCGCAATCGTGGCCCGTGAACCTGCATTGAAGCCATTGCTACGCGAGACGGTACTGGACCGCAATTCTTTTGCCGATTGCCTGACCTATCGGCTAGCGCGCAAGCTGGTCAATCACGCAGCTTCGGTGGATGTCTTGCATGATGTCTTTATGGCGGCGTTTCTACATGAGCCGATGATTTTGCAACAAATCGCGTATGATATGAATGCAGTCCATGAACGCGATCCAGCCTGCCCGGATGCGCTCACCCCACTGCTCTATTTTAAAGGATTTCAAGCACTGGTCTGTTACCGAGTCGCTCACCATCTCTGGCAACATGATCGTAAGGAACTCGCTCTTTATCTACAAAGCCTGATCTCCGAGACTTTTTCCGTCGATATTCATCCTGCCGCCCACATCGGTTGTGGGATCTTACTCGACCACGCCACTGGATTTGTGGCCGGTGAAACCGCGGTGATCGAAAACAACGTCTCGATTTTGCATGAAGTGACCCTTGGGGGTACCGGCAAAGAGCGCGGCGATCGCCACCCAAAGGTGCGCTCTGGGGTGCTGCTCGGTGCGGGGGCCAAAATCCTCGGCAATGTCGAGATCGGCGCAGGTGCTAAGATCGGCGCCGGCAGCGTGGTGCTCAAAGATGTTCCACCGCACACCAGTGTCGCCGGAGTGCCCGCGCAGATCATCGGTCAAACCAAGGACGTCTCGCCGGCCTTGGGCATGTGCCAGGATTTTGCGGTCTGACACCGTACTCTGGTTGTAAGTTGTCGGTTCGAACCGTTCGTTCACCCACACTTAGCCCACTGCTAGCAACCACCAACGCTCACCACCAACGCTGTATGCTCCCTCTCGCAGTCGCTACGACACAATTGGCACTCTGGTCCCTTTGCCTCGCGGTCGGCGCAGGCTGCCTGCTAACCGTCTTCTCCCGTAAGCTGCACCTGCCGACGATCGTGCTGCTACTGCTCGGTGGGTTTGCGCTCGGCCCGGAGGGGCTGGACCTGCTGCATCCGAATGAATTGGGCGCGTTTTTGCCGATGATCGTGTCCTTAGCGGTCGGGCTCATTTTGTTTGAAGGCGGACTCACACTAGACCTAAAGGATTTCACTCACACCTCAACAGTGATCAAGCGCTTGTTGACGGTCGGTGTGCTGATCACCTGGCTCGGTTCCGCGCTGACCGCTTACTGTATCTTCGATATCTCGCCATCGTTTGCCTTGTTGATGGGCAGCTTGATCATCGTCACCGGGCCTACAGTGATTATGCCGCTGTTGCGTAGGATTCGCATCGACCAAAAGCTGGGCAGCATCCTGCACTGGGAAGCGGTACTGATCGATTCGATCGGTGTGTTCATCGCAATTTTGTGTTTCGAGTGGGTGGCTGTCGGCGGCGGTGCGGTCGCCCTCCCGAATTTCCTGATCCGCATCGTCAGCGGCGCGGGCATTGGCTTCGTCGGTGGCTATATCATTTACTGGTTCATGAAACACGGCTGGGTGCCGGATAATATCGTCAATGCATTTGCGCTCGCCAGCGCGATGTTGATCTTCGGCATGACCGAGTTGGTCAAGCCCGAGGCTGGATTGCTGGCGGTAACGATCGCCGGATTGATTGTCGGCCTCAACAAGCCCCGCCAACTTCGTGAGGTGAAAGCATTTAAGGCCGAAATCGTCGACCTGCTGATTGGCTTACTGTTCCTACTACTCGTCGCCCGTCTCGAGTTCAGCCAATTTGCCAATTTCTTTATGATGGGCGGCGGCTGGGTGCTGTTTTCTGTAATTCTATTAATTCGGCCCATTAGCATCGCGGTTTCCTCTTGGGGGACCTCGCTCAACTTGCGCGAAAAAGCGCTGCTGAGTTGGGTGGCACCGCGCGGTGTGGTCGCGGCCTCGATGGCCTCGTTGTTCGCCTTAACCCTACAGTCTCACGACCAGCCAATCGGTGACCCTGCGCTGTTAGAGTCTTTTGTCTATTCTGTCATCTGCGCAACGGTGCTGCTCCAGGGACTGTCTTCCGGGCTGGTGGCCAAAGTATTACGCCTACAGCGCCCTGCTCCCAATGATTTGTTAATTATTGGGGCCCACTACTTCGGTCGCGAGCTCGCCGCTCAATTGGTGCGTGAAGGCGAGCAGGAGGTGGTGTTACTCGACACCAATGCGCGTAACATCGCCATTGCTAAAAAAGACGGCCTGGTCGCGCTGCACCGCGACGGCATGGAAGCCGAAAAAATTCACGAGGAAGAACAGGCGCTGTTCGGTGCCGGCCAAGTGCTGGCACTCACTGACAACGTCGAGCTCAACCAGCTGCTGATGCAACGCTGGGCCGGCGAACTCGACAACGAGAAGGTGTTCGGCTGGATTCCGGCAGATAATACCACGCAGGAAGATCAACTCACCGGACAATCCGTCTTTGGTGACCTGTCCCGTCCAGCCGTGATCGGCAGTGAACTGCTGCAGGGCGAAAGTAGTTTTGAGTCCGTCAGCTGGGAGGATGGCATGTCCCTCCCCTCCGGCGACTGGCATCCGCTGTATATTCGTCGCGGCAAAGTACTCAAAGCCGTGCCACACGACGGCGCCCTCAAGGAATTGGTGAAAGACGGCGACGAAGTCATTTGCTTGCGCCGCTCCGAAGGCTTTTTACGCCGCGCCCTGCAAAGTGGTGACTTTCTAAAGGTCGACTGCACCGACATCGAATCGCTGTATTCACAACTGGCACACGTTGCCGCCGAACAGATTGAAGGCCTCTCCGAGGATCAGATTCTCG
>Ga0209630_10005639_pt1 | contig 10528 bp, 5 predicted proteins | sample COG_01_FD_184745 | JGI IMG/M metagenome (GOLD analysis project Ga0209630, IMG submission 184745) | Pelagic Microbial community sample from North Sea - COGITO 998_met_01 (SPAdes) (version 2) | ecosystem: Environmental > Aquatic > Marine > Neritic zone/Coastal water | place: Helgoland, sampling... | reverse complement strand
CACATTTTCCATGGCTAAGATTCGGTAGAGTATGCAAAACGCCGTCGAGGCGCCTCGAGCGTTGCCGGACATCCACGGTTCCACGTCCGATACCTGTTTATTATACGTTTGATTTGAGCGAGACGATAGATATAAAGACGAGTGAGTTTTGCGTTAATACTAAGCACATCGTACGAGACGATTCAGACGACGACGAAGACACACAACAAAGAGAGAGTTAAAGAGAGAGAATGAGACGACCCTGAACTTGAAACGCATTATTAAGCGGATCATAATAATCATCTTCATCGTCCGCTCTCGTCGATCGAAAACACCAACGACCAATTAATTACTCACCTCGTTGTAAATCTCATCGATCAAATCGTCGATATCTTCCGTCGGCACTAACGCGTTTTGGAAGTATTCCTGTTTCGTAAAAAGAAGAACAAAAGAAGTCGTCAGAAATGAGAACGCACACACATAAGAGAGAGAGGAAGAGAAATGCGACGCGCATAAACTACAGAGAGTACATAAACTCGTACCGAATGGATGATGTTTGCGTGCAACACGAATTCCATTTTCTGTGCATCGTTGAACGTATTCTTACTCGTATTCCCGTCGAGAGAAGAATGAATACCACCAGAACTGAACGGGGACCAGATTTCCCGTGGTTGTCCACGTCCCGGACCATGGTCGTCTTACGTGTGTGTTTTATCGAGCACTTATGCGCGCGAAAATGAAGCAAATTGAAGCTTTTTTTCCCCTCGTTTTTTTTGTTTAGGGTGTTAAACCCTAGTTGCAACACGCCTCTTTTTCTCTCTTCATTTTTCCTTCATTTCTGCGCGCACGTAAGCGCATTAAACGCACACGTAACGCGCGACGTGACGCGTGTTTTGCATATAAAAAGAGACAACACGAGAGGTACTTTTTACCTTTTATCGGTAGAGAGTATAAGAGAGACTTAAAAAAGCGCCTCTTTTAAAGTGGTTTTAGAAGCACACATTTAAGGGAAAATATCGGCCCTAAAGCGGGAAGCGAAACGCATCGTAAACATGGAAGAACAAGAACAACAACACGCGCAACACGTAAGATCCACGGCACGAAGAGACCAACTCACTCTGTACCAAACTCTCGCGCAGAAACAATGGCACGAATCCAAAGCGTTCGAAGTCAACGCGAAGAGTACAAAAGAGGATGAGAAGACAATTAAGTTTTTTGGCAACTTCCCGTACCCTTACATGAACGGTTTGTTACACTTGGGGCACGCGTTCTCGCTCTCCAAGCTAGAATTCGCATCAGCGTACCACCGATTGAAAGGAGAGAACGTCTTGTTCCCGTTTGGGTTTCACTGGATGCCGATAAAAGCGTGCGCGGATAAGATTGAGAAAGAAATTAAGACGTACGGGAACCCGCCGATATTTCCGTCGATGGAGACTGCGGACGCGGAGGCCGTCGAGGCGGAGAAGAAGAAGGAAGCAGAAGAGAAGGAGTTTAAAGACCCGACGAAGTTTGCGGCGAAGAAATCGAAAGCGGCGGCGAAGACTGGGAAGCAAGCCACGCAGTGGGGGATCATGCAAGCGAGCGGGATTGCGGACGAGGAGATTCCGTCCTTCGCGGATTCCATGCACTGGTTGGAGTATTTTCCGCCGCTGGCGAAGAGAGACGTCGCCTTATTAGGATGTCAAGTCGATTGGCGAAGGTCGTTCATTACGACCGATGTGAATCCATTCTACGATAGTTTCGTGAGATGGCAGTTCAACACGCTGAAAAAACTCGGGAAGATTGTCAAGGCGAAAAGGTACGCGGTGTACTCGCCGATTGACAAGCAACCGTGCGCGGATCACGATCGAGCCTCGGGCGAAGGCGTCGGGCCGCAAGAGTATTTGCTCATAAAAATGCACGTTTTAGAGGAGAATTTTGAGACGTTGGAGTGCTTGAAACCGTTGAAAGGGAAAGAGGTGTTCTTAGCCGCGGCGACTTTGAGGCCGGAGACGATGTACGGACAAACGAACTGCTGGATCTTACCGGAGGGCGAATACGGCGCGTACGAATTGAAATCAAAAGAAGTTTTCGTCATGGCGGAAAGAGCCGCGCTGAATTTATCGTTTCAAGAACAATTCGAAGAGGAAGGGAAACCAAAGTTGTTGTGCACGATGAAAGGTTCGGAACTGATGGGGTGCTCGGTCAAAGCGCCGAACGCGGTGTTGGAGAAAATTTACGTGTTGCCGATGTTGACGATTTCCATGACCAAAGGGACCGGCGTGGTCACCTCGGTCCCGTCGGATTCTCCGGATGATTTTATGGCCTTATCGGATTTGAAATCAAAAGAAGCGTTGAGAGCGAAGTTTAACGTCAAAGACGAGTGGGTCGTACCGTTCGAAGTGATTCCAATCATCAACATACCGGGGTACGGCGACGCCTCCGCGCCGGCGGTTTGCGAAGAGTTAAAAATCAAATCGCAAAACGATCGACAAAAGTTGGACGAAGCGAAACATCGAACGTATTTAAAAGGCTTCACAGACGGCGTCATGATTGTCGGCGAGTATAAAGGGAAACCGGTGAAGGAAGTCAAACCGATTATTAAGCAAGAAATGGTCGAGGCGAATACCGGTTTGATTTATTCCGAGCCGGAAAAAATGGTCATGTCTCGATCCGGCGGCGAGTGCGTCGTGGCGTTAACCGATCAGTGGTATTTGGAATACGGCGAAGAGAATTGGAAAGACGTCACGGAGAAGTGCTTGAACCAAATGAACACGTACCACGAGGAGTCCAAGAAGAATTTTGAACACACTTTAGGGTGGTTAAGACAGTGGGCGTGTTCTCGATCGTTCGGTTTAGGCACGAAAGTCCCGTGGGACGATCAATTTTTGATCGAATCCTTATCTGACTCGACCATATACATGGCGTATTATACCGTCGCGCACTTGTTTCAAGGTGATTACGATATGTACGGCAAGAAATTTGGGTCCGTGGAACCGTCCAAGTTGACCGACGCCGTCTGGGACTGCATTTTCTTAGGCGCGGAGAAACCGAGCGAATCGGAATTTCCGAGAGATGTTTTGGATAAAGCCATCGCGGAGTTTAACTACTGGTACCCGTTCGATTTGAGAGTTTCCGGGAAAGATTTAATCCAAAACCACTTGACGTTTTCCATGTACTCGCACACGGCGATTTGGCCGGAAGGTCAAGAAAACAGGTGGCCGAGAGCGTTCCGATGCAACGGCCACTTGTTATTAAACGGCGATAAGATGAGTAAATCCACCGGGAATTTCAAAACCTTAGGCCAAGCGATTGAAGAATTTGGCGCGGACGCCGTGAGATTCGCGTTAGCGGATGCCGGCGATACCGTCGAAGACGCCAACTTTTCCGACGAAACCGCCAACGCCGCAATCTTGCGCCTGACGAAAGAGTGCGATTGGATGGAATCGATGATGAACGAAAGTTCAGACGAACGCAAAAAGCTTAGGATTAAAGGAGACGATGATAAAAGTGGCGATGATTTTGCTGACCGCGCGTTTGAAAATTCCATCAATTTCGCCATCGAAGAAACGCAAAAGTACTACGAAAACATGATGTTTCGCGAAGCCTTGCGAACGGGCTTTTACAACTTGCAAGCGGCGAGAGACGAATATCGACAAGCCGTCGGCGAAAAGGAAATGCGATTGGATTTGATCGAGTTCTTCGTCGAAGTGCAAACGCTGCTTTTAACGCCGGTGTGTCCGCACACGTGCGAGCACGTGTGGAAGAACGTTCTGAAGAAGAAATCTAAGCACGTCGTCAACGCCGGATTCCCGTCGAAATCCAAAGACGTCGACGTCGCGCTCATGAAAGCGAACGCGCACGTAAACAAGGAAATTTCCAACTGGCGTAAAATGATCGCCAAAGTCCAAGCGCCGCCGAAGAAAGGTAAAGCGACGGTGAAAACAACCGTCACGGATATGAAAATCTACGTCGCGAAAGAGTTCATCGGCTGGAGATCTCAGTGTTTGCAAATTATGAAAGAGTTACACTCGCGATCGAAATTAGACTCGAAAGAAGTCATGGACGCTTTGAAAAATGCCACCGAATTGTTGCAAGAAGTCGCGGATGGGAACTTCAAAGGCGCGATTAAAGTCATGATGCCGTTTATTAAATTCAAAATGGACGAAGTCAACGCGTTAGCGGAAGACGGCGCGAGTGCGTTGGAGAACACGACGGTCTTTGACGAGTTTCGAGTCTTCGAAGAAACGAGCGACTACGTCTGCAAAAGTTTAGGTTTGAATTCAGTTAAAGTGTTTTATACCACTACTACGAGCAGCGATAAAGACGACGATTCAAAAGACGACGAGAAGGTGAAGAAAGCGAAAAGTGAGAGCACTCCGGGTGCCCCATCTGTCGCGTTCGGTACTTTAGAGGAAGCGTTGGAGAACATGTAGAGAGATTTTTTAGTAGTAGTAGTATTGTGAAAATCTCATTTTTATTCGCATTATTAAAAAAAAAACAATCACATGCCGACTCAAATCACGCCGAACGTGTCGTTCACGAACGTGAGCAGAGAGTATAGGTTGAAATGGAGAGACAAAAAGGCTCTGACTGAGTGTCAAGATGGTATTCTTTTTTAAAAATGGTTTCTTTTTTGCGTCGTCGTCGTCATTACGCGCGCGACTTTGTTTTAGTTTTTCTCGTAACGCCTTTTTTTGCTGATCTCAAAATTCATTTTGACATCATTTGTTCTAGTCATTGATGCGCATTTGCACAGGATGCGTGCTCTGAACGGCTTGGAATCCATTCACCGCGTCGTGTGCGGGGACTGTCACGACTTTAAGTTGATCGTCACGTTACACGAATCGAATTTCGCGGTTTGGGAGTGCGATGAGTTTACTTTTGAAGCAGACGTTGTGAAGCAACTCGAGGCGATTGACGGCGTTTCCGCAATCGAGAGCCAAACGTATACGTTTACGGATTTAACAAAGGAAGAAGAAGAGAAAGAAGAGAAAAAAGAAGAAAAAGAAGTGGTGAAGAAGGTGGTCGAAAAGAAAGAAGAGGAAGTTGGTGTTGTCTTCTAAAAGTTTCCATATATGCGCGCTTGTGTTTTTTACAATCGTCGGTGGGCGTTCCAAAAGCTATCCTTCTTACTCTCGCCGTCCTGGTCTGCATCGCCGCTCGATTTCTTTTTCCTCCAACTCATGCTATTGATGCCCCCTTCTTTGTTTTGTTTCTCTAATGAAATGGCTTCTTCTTGCATGTCCGCGGTTCTTTGTAACGTCAATCGACGCACTTCAGAGAGTTCCTCGGCTTCCATGATTTGCCGCTTCTTCGCTTCCATCGCGAACGAGGCGGTTTCCGGGAGCGCGATGTCAACCTTTTCTCGTTTACCGTCTTTACCTTTGCGCATCATTTTGAACGCGATGGATTGTGCCGCAAATGCTGGTGGTGGTGACTTTCCAACGTTTGGCCCCGAAGGTATCGCGGTTGTTTGTTGTTTGTTCTCGTCGTTTCTGTTCACCTTGACGCTACCGACGCCCAAAAATTTCTCCATCTCGCGCTCAAACTCAGATTCTTCTTGGCGCGACGCCACGACGGTTTTCATTCGCACTTCGACCTCTTGTTCTTCCGACGACGACGATTCTGAAGATTCTGAAGATGAAAAACTGACGTTACTGTCGTCGGACGATGATACGCTTTCATCATCGTCTTCGTCGTCGTCTTCGTCGCTCTCTTCTTCTTCTTCATCTTCGTCATCGTCCGATGAATCACCAGACATTGACGAAGCGTAGTCGTCTTCTAAAGTCTCTGATTCACCGTCGTCGTCGTCGTCGTCGTCGGTATCATCACCATCGTCTCCTTCTTCTTCCTCCATCTCTTCATCCTCCGCCAACGTTCCTAAACCGCCCGAGCCTTTCTTCTCTCCTTCGACGGCGCTCGATGAAACGACGCCAAACCTCTCCTCCATTTTCACGCACTTCTCGTGCGCCTCTTGAAACGATTCGCAAATTTTCATTTGCGGCCTCAACTCTTTGATGATGTTCACCGCGTCGTTGTTCACGTCCATGCTTAACGTTTTCGATCGCATGTACCTCTGAAAATACGTCAAAAAGACGTCTAATTTTTTCTTCTGCCATCCTCGATTGAAAAATCGACCACATTTCTCGAGCAAGACGTTCGCCACTCGTACTCTTATAGGATCTTTCCTATCGAAATCGTTATTGAACGGTTCCAAATTATTCAAGAGCAAGAACAAGCACGAGAAAATGGATTCGGCGTGTAAACATCTTTGGGAGAATAATTCGCCAATCACTCTAGCGTTGGAGACTCTTCGTTGCGTCATGTGGCTCAGATTTTGCTCGAGACCGAAACGAAACTCCTCTAAAGCGGCGTCGGTGAATTTCACGATGAGTTCGTTCTTCTTTACGTCTTTTTGGTTTTGCGAGAATTTGCTCATGAGTCTCACCACGCGTTCGGCGTCGTCAAACTTTTGTTGCGAGTGCTTAATCGCCCTTCGGATGAGGTACCTTTCCAAGTGCACGTCGTCGAATTGATCGCAATGTTTCAAGACTTTCGCGAGTTGTCTTTTCGCCAAGGATGGATCCGCGGACATTTGCTCCACGAATATATACTTTACGTACTCGAACAAAACCGGTTTAGGAGGTTTCGTGGTTCGAAAGACCTCCCTCGGCCGCGCGGCGTAATACGCTTCGTCGACCAACGCCACTTGCGTCTCGTCCAAATATTTCGAAACGATTGATTTCAAGCGCAAAATGATGTCGAGGAACGTATTCGCCCTCTTCTTGGATTTCGCGGATTTACACAGAAACCGTCCGCATCTGTACACGAACGCGCACATTAACTCCACCGCGCCATTTTGTGCGGCGTTTAAACTGTTCACGCGTTCGAAATTCTCGATTAAGATTTGTAAACACTGCATGGCCTCCGCGGACGGGTCAATCAACTCGAACTTGATCAACTCGGAAACGTAGTGCACGTTTTGCAACTTTTGTTTCAACAATTGTTGTTGTTGTTGAGATGATGAATGCACATTAGATCTCGGTTGCGGCGTCGTCGTCGTCTGAATCGTCGTGTTCAGGTTGAAAAACTTCTCGAGAACTTTACTCGCGACGACGTCCGAGATGTCTTTTGGGAAGACTTTGGACATGAGTTTAAGCACTCTGGCGTAAAAAGGAACGAGCGGAGACATCAACAAAGCGTTTTGTTGTTGGTTGCTACTATTCTCCGTCATCGCGTTGTTGTTGTTGTTGTTGTTATTCTTCATGTTGGTTAATTCCGGAGGCGACAACAACTCCTCGGCCAAACGCTTCTTGGCTCCCGGCGTCGCGACGTAACAGAAATCCACCGCGAACGCGTCAACTTTTTCCGCGTTTTCGCAGTCGCGTCGCAATCGATTCATCAACGCGTCTACCTTGAAATCTTTTGACTCTTGATCTTCTCTCCGTTTTTTTTCTGCGTCCGTTTCGTTCTCCAGCGCCGGCTTTTCAACGAGAAGCACCGCCGGAATCGACTCTTTAATCGGCAACAAGTCTTGGTAAAAGCGTCTTTGCTCGTCGCTTTCCCACTCAGAGGCGTTGACATCGGAATTGTTCTCGTTTGCGGCAGCGGCGTTTCGTTGTTTCAATCCTCGATCGAGTTCAATTCTGTTCGCCTCTTTATTTTTATCTTTATCGTCGATATCGTCGTCCATGAAATCCTCCAGCTTTGGAATCTTTTCCACGCGCAACGCTTCCGCTAAGGTTTGACACTGTTTCAACAACGCATCTCTCGTCGCCGTCGCTTTCGAAAACGCCGAAGACACTTGCGCGGGAACTTCGCCTTTAGTTTTTAAAACTCTCAAAACGTCCTCCTCCCTCGCGCTCGCCAGTCGTACCGAGGCGGCTAATTTTACCAACGCGTCCTTTTCGTACTTTTCGTGGATAATTTGCGCGAATTTCTCGCACACCTCCGGTTTGCACTTGACGACGACACTATTCTTTTCTTCATCGTCGTTTACGTCGTTTACGTCGTCTGTTTTTGCTTCTTTTTCTTCTCCTTCTGTTGAATTAATTGAAATTAATTTCACATCCTCTTTGCCTAAAAATTCCAGCGAATACGTCTTGGCGAAAAACGCCAAAGCGCTCAACGATTGCAAATACGCTTCCGGAGCGACGTCGTACTCCATCTCCGCGTGTTTTTTAACCACTTCGTACACGCACTTTGGCGAATCGATGATCGATATCAAGTATAATTCCGCCAACAAACACAATTTCGCTCTTCTTAACAACGGCGTCGGCGGTTTGTTCTCTTCGTCGTCGTCGTCGTTGTTAAGGTCTTCTCCTTGTTGTCCTCCAATACTACTATCACCTCCTATTCCTAACCCTACTCCTACTCCTAATCCTATTTCTAAAGCCATCTGTGCAGCCTCTGCGCTACTCATCGGCGTCGCGATTGCCAAAATCTCCTTCTTCAACATCTCCTTCATCTCCGTCCTTTGATTCTTTTGAAACAGTTGCCCGAACATTGAATGTATAACCTCCGCGGCGTAAAACGCATCTAATGCTTTCAACTTCCCTCTCGAGATGGCAATTATACATTCTTCCATGTATTTCGACGCGTTTATTTTCGATTCAAAATCGCTTTTTAAAGTCACAGATGTCGCTTCCGTAATCGCGCTCGTTTTCAGCTTTTTCACCAGCGCGACGTTCTTCTTGATCGCGGAATCCATCCGGCGTAACTTGTTTTCCATTTCTTTTTCTTTCGAAACTTTATCGTTTTCCTCCTTTAAAAAAACTGCATCGAATTCTTCGTTTTTTACTCGTAGCTTTTCTCTTTTCACTCTCGTTTGCTTTCTCAAATCCAGTTCTTTTTTCTTCTTGAGGAACAGTTTTTCCTTCTCTTCGTTGCTTTTCCTTTCGTTTTCGATCCGGATTTTTTCTTTCGATGCAAAGGCGTCTCTTTCGATTTGTTCTTTTAACCGGAGCTTTTCAGACGCGGATAAAGGTTTACTGATATTCATCGTTGATGTTTCTTTCTTCTTCGTATTCTTAGTGCTCTTATTAGGAGGAGGAGGAACGGTTGTGTTCTTCGTCGCGTTGTTCGTCGCAGACTTCTTTTGCTTCGAAGACGAAACATTTTTCATCATCATCGTTTCCCCGAGAGAAGTCTGAGTCGTCTTTTTTGGAAGAGGTAAAGGAGGAGGAGGAACACCACCAACAGAAGCAGCGGCAGAAGTACTCGTCGTCGTGGTCTTCTTCTTTGCCTTCGGAGGCATGATGAGATGCGTACTCTAATAAAGTGGCGTTTTCGACTGTCTTTTTGTCCCTCTTGGAAAGGGGTGTTTTGTGTTAGGGTATAAGACCCTAAATTTTATTTTTCTTTCTGTCTTTCTTCTTTCTTGGGAAAAACAATCACATGTTGTGTAAAGACACATCGTATCATTTATTCTTACGAGAAGAGAGTTTAAAGAAGAAGACAAAGTTAAAGAGAAGACAACAAAGGATGATGATGGTCGTCGAAGGGGAGAGAAGAGATGATTCTTTGTGGGGTATGATCGTGAAGTGCGACGATATAACTTTCACTCATATTTTACCGAGATTGAATCAAACGGATCTCAAATTCTTGTACGAGGTGAACAGTGAAACGAGAGCGTTGATTAAGAGATCGTCTCGCAAGGGGGAGTTGGAAGAGGGGTTTAAAGTCAAAGAGATGTCGTCGATATCGACGTTGGAAGTTGCGTGGGAGCATAAATCGTTGTGGCCGAGTTGGTTGGACGAAATATGGTTCTGCATTCGAGTTGCTCTAACGAATAAACTCGAGTTGCTCAAGTGGATACGAGAGGAGAAAAAGTGTGAGTGGGATGATAGGACGAATAATGCGGCCGCACGTCAAGGTAATCTGGAAATGGTCAAGTATTGCGTTGCAAATGAGTGTCCTATCGATGTGGAGGCGTGTGCATGTGCTGCCCGATACGGTCATCTCGAGTGCCTCAAATACTTACGCCAAGAAGCCAAAGCGCCTTGGGATTCGAGTACTGCCTCACGGGCGGCTGAAAATGGTCATCTCCATATACTCGAATATCTTGTTGAGCGTAAATATGATCAATATAGTACACTTGTGTGTTGGGAAGCGGCCGGGAACGGCCACTTGGACTGTTTGAAGTACTTGCACGAAACCGCCAAAGCGCCTTGGAACTCTGAGGCCGTACGAGTAGCGCACGAGAACAAACACACCGAATGTGTACAATACCTCCTCGACAACGACTGCCCATTACCAGAAGGTTGGCGATACGAACATGGAGAGCTACACACGATTTAAAATCACGTTCATCAACAAAAAAAGAATACGAGAAAGGAGCTTCCGTTTTCGAACGCGCGAAATACGCGAATATAAGCAGAGAGACATATAGATATGGTGCTAGAAACAGCTCAGAATTGAAATTAAGAGAAACATACATAAAAAAAGCAAAAAGAAAACCTGTCATCACGCCGACTTCTCACGTTATTACTAACCGCAATACTATTGGCGCCCAACGTGGCTTAATTTCGCTGTGCTGATGGGAAGCGATGGATTTCACGTGGTATGA
>Ga0209630_10005633_pt1 | contig 10542 bp, 7 predicted proteins | sample COG_01_FD_184745 | JGI IMG/M metagenome (GOLD analysis project Ga0209630, IMG submission 184745) | Pelagic Microbial community sample from North Sea - COGITO 998_met_01 (SPAdes) (version 2) | ecosystem: Environmental > Aquatic > Marine > Neritic zone/Coastal water | place: Helgoland, sampling... | reverse complement strand
GCGGGGGCGACCGCGGCTTGGTGTGTGGCAATCGCGGTCGCATTCCTCGTGGCTTGCCTGACTGCGCGCGGCAACGAGTCATACTAGAAGAAGAGAGGAAAACGCGCGGAGAGGAGTATCACCGCTTCGCGTTCGATGAAGTTTCGTGTACATATCTCTAGTTGTTCATATTCTAAATTCATCAGGAATAATCGCACGTGCACGCGCTCGACGACCGTTCACTCTCACGGCGTGCCCGGTATCACTCCTCTTCATCCGGCATCCCCCCAGGCACGAGCAACGCGATGTTGTTGCCGTTCAGGAGGATCTGATCGAGCTTGGTCACACGCTTGCCCTCCGGCGTCATCTCACTGTGGAACGAGGAAGATTCGCGAAAACGGTCAGTCTTCTCGTCTCGTGCCGCGTTTCCTCGAGTGTCGACGGATCGATCGTTCGCTCGCGCGAGCGAGCGGGAAAGATTCGAGATCGAAATTGAAACGATCTTCACGCGGTGGGCGGGCGCGCCAGGGAATGGGAAACGAAAGCGATGAGGCCGGGGACGCACTACTCGATAACATCCTCTAACACCATGTTCACGTAAACGTCAAACCCGCGCAGAGTCCCGACCATCTCCTTCTCTCCCTTCATGATCACCCAGATGCGCGAGCCCACGCAACGATCGACGAGCTCCGAGGGGAGCAGCTGACTAGGGTTCGTCGCCATCGCCTTGGTGGGAAGGGCCATGGCTTAGGACGTGGGTTCGTTCTTACGGAGCTCGAGAGCGAACACGCGACTGTTCGAGTACCGTGACGATCGAACGAACGTGCGAAAGTGCGCGGGCGAGTGCGACGCGGGGAGAGCTCCCGAAAACTTCGTGTCCGTCGTCTGATGAGTTGTCAAATTAATTGCGTCAGTGTCAAGAGCGCCGTGCGGCCTTCGAAGTCCTCGCGAGCATCATGTCCGCCGCACTTCAGCCCGCGGTCGCGGCGCTGCGCGCACGGAGTCATAGAGCCTCCCATCCCCGCCACGTTCGCGCGAGTGCTTCGCGAATCGCGTCTCGGCGCCCCGCGTCAATTTCTTGCGCGGCGACCGCCGGGGACGCCGTCAAGGACAAACGCGTCCCCGTGACCATCCTCACCGGGTTCTTAGGGTGCGTGAAGTCGTCTTCGCCGCGAAAGCAAGAACGACACCTTCGAAGCGATGCGCGCGTTCGCGACGGCGTCGCCGGCGCGCGCGCGAAACCCTAGACCCTCAAATCTTCTTTTTCTTCTCCAACCGTCGTCTCACGCGAATCGAATCCACCGCGCGTTCTCGCAGGTCCGGCAAGACGACGCTGCTCAACCACATATTGCAAGGTGATCACGGCAAGCGCATCGTCGTCATCGAGAACGAGTTCGGCGAGATCGACATCGACAGCGACCTGGTCACGTTCAAAGACAGCGGCGAGGAGGATATAATTCTCCTGAACAACGGATGTCTGTGCTGCACCGTGCGCGGGGACCTCGTGGACATGCTCGGCCGCCTCGTGAAGGACAAAAAGGGCGAGTTCGACCACATCCTCATCGAGACCACGGGTCTGGCTAACCCCGCGCCGATCATCCAGACGTTTTACCTCGAGCCCGAGCTCTTAGATACGCTTCGCCTGGACGGCGTCGTGACGCTCGTGGACGCGAAGCACGCGACGATGCACCTGGACGAGGTGAAGCCGGAGGGCGTCGTCAACGAAGCGCTCGAGCAAGTCGCGTTCGCGGATCGGCTCGTCGTGAACAAGACGGATCTCGTGAACGAGTCCGAGCTCCGGACTATCGAGAACCGCGTCCGCACCATCAACCAGCTCGCGTCCATCCAGAGGGCGGAAAAAGCCAACGTCGACCTGGACTTCGTCCTCGGCGTCGGCGGCTTCGACCTCGATCGCGTGCAGGACGTCGTGGAGGAGCCGAGTCACTCGCACAGTCACGGGCACGAGGATAGTCACGGGCACAGTCACGCGGGCGAGGAAGAGACGTGCGACAAGCCGGATTGCGACGATCCGACGCACTCGCACTCGCACTCGCACTCGCACGGCGGCGACGCGAAGGCGGAGGCTGACGCGGAGTGCGAGGTGTGCGGCGAACACGGTCACAGCCACAGCCATCACACCCACGACGACAGCGTCACGAGCGTGAGCCTGACTATGGACGGCGAGGTCGACCTCGATCTCGTCAATGACTGGCTCGGCATGCTTCTTAACGATCGCTGGCAGGACCTCTTCCGGATGAAAGGCGTCCTCGCCATCGAGGGCTGCGACGACCGGTACGTCTTCCAAGGCGTGCACGCGCTCTTCGAGGGCATGCCGGATCGACCCTGGGAGGACGGCGAGCCTAGAAATTCTAAGCTCGTCTTCATCGGGAAGGAACTCGACCGCGAGGAGCTCAAGGCTGGGTTCGAGGCGTGCAAGGTCGGGGTCAGTGCGGTGAATGCTTGAGCGCGGCTAGTTGTTTTTTTTTCTTTTCTCCTCGAATCAGCAGAGTGTTAAATTCTATCGATTGTTCCCGTCCTCGTCCTCGACCTCGCCGTCGTCGTCCTCGCTACCACCCAGCTCCTCCATCCACTCGTCGTCGTCGTCGTCGTCGTCGTACGGGTTGCTAATCGTGTCCTCGACAGCGGCTAACTCCTCCGAGGTGAACTGCCTTCCGTCGCGTTCCTCGCGCAACTCGTCGAGAAGCGCGGATACTTTCTGACCGCGCTCGAACGAGTCATCGTACACAAACCTGATTTCAGGAGTGAGGCGAAGCGACACTTTCTTTCCGATGTTCCTCCTGACGTACCCCTCCATCTTTTTCAAGCCGTTGATGGCGTTCTTCTTCCCTCTCTCGTCGCCGAGGATGGAGACGAAAACTTTCACGACCTGGAGATCGTTGGATACCTCGACGTCGGCCACGGTCGCCATGACCGAGATGACGTTATCCACACCCATGCGCTCTTCCGGTGATATCATGTTGCGCAAGTTCTGCGGAGGACAATACGCGTTGGGGAGGGACTCGCCGCGTCAGCGTCGAGAATTTCGTGCGACGTCTTAGCGCGTTTTGTGGCAAAAGGGTTAGGGTTTCCACGCGTGGGGACGACTGCGCGACGGCGGGCGAGACGTGACTCACCTTGTCCGTTTGTAACATGTTCGATATCTCTCTGCGCATCTGTTGCTGAACCTTGGCCACGCGTCTCGGATTAGCCATGCAGGTGACAAGCAGGGGCGAGCCAAACGCGGTCGAAGTCGATCTCTGAGGCGCCGACTGCGTTGTTCGTCCACGAAGCGGAGCGGCGAGAGAGGGGCAAGACCCGAAACCAGCGCACGCTCGCGGCGTCTGCGCCATCCGACAGTCACGACGGGCGCCGTCACTTCGTCGAACCGCACCGCACACCGCCACGGCGGAGGAGAAGGCGCACGACATCGCGCCGGAGTAGTGAAGGCGACAGCGTCATCCGACTGAGTTTCGTGGAGTTTCAAACAAAAGTACGAAGTACGGAAGTACCTCAGTTGCGCAGTACAAAGGTGCTTCCGGAGACTGTGGATCCTGGACGAGTGCGAAGAGCAACTTACAGTACACGTACCGTACAAATCAAATGCGTTCTTAAATCCCAGCTAGGCGTTAACTACGGCGCAGGACTTAATATTATCGGGGCGTCGTCCCCCGAGTCTCTTTCTATGTTGTGACGAGCTAAAACTTTCATCGGCGAAGCAAGAGCGTTTCGCTTAAATGATGGTACCGTTGGGGATGTAGGAATCCTTCACGATGACGATGATGCCATCCTTGATGATGTAACCCTTCTCCTCCTCGTTCGCCTCCTGCACATTGTCCTTGTTGATGAGCTGGCAGTCCATGCCGATGCGCGCGTTTTTGTCCACGATGGCGCGGCGGATCACCGTGCCCGCACCGATGCCGATCGGGGTGCAGTCCGGGAGATCCTCGCACTCGTGCGTCTCCTCGTAGTAGTCCGCACCCATGATCATAGAGTCCTCGATGACGCAACCCTCTGAGATGCTCGTGCGCAAGCCGATCATGGAGTTGCTGATGGTGGACTTCTTGATGAAGCAGCCGTCGCCAATTGTGGACCTGGAGACTTGGACGTCGAGCAGCTTGCTCGGGGGCAAGAAGCGGGACTGGGTGTAGATGGGGGAGCCGCTCTCGTAGAAAGAGAACTTGGGCGCATCCGGGTCGTTGCATTGGAGGTTCGCGTTGTAGAACGCCTCGATGGTCCCGATATCCTCCCAGTACCCTTTGTACAAGAACGCTTGCACGTGCTTGCCCAGCTCGTTAGCCTTCGGGATGATCTCGCCGCCGAAGTCGTGGCAGTCGGGGAACTTCTCGGTGAGGAGTTCATCCATGGCGGACGCCTTGAACACGTAGATGCCCATGGACGCGATGTACGGCATCTCCTTCGCGAGTTTCTTGTCAAGGCCAAGGATGGTGGTGTCGACCGCCATCGCCTCGAGCTCCTTGCCCTTCGGCTTCTCCGCGAAATCGATGATGCGCCCGGAGTCGTCGATCTTCATGAGACCGAAAGCCTCCGCGCGCGCGGCATCCATGGGGACGGCGGACACGGTGATGTCCGCTCCTGTTTTGCGGTGCTCCAGGATGAAGGGTTTGTAGTCCATGCGGTAGAGGTGATCGCCGGAGAGGATGATGTACTCTTCGCACTTGGACTCGTTGAAGAGCCACATGTACTGGCGCACCGCGTCCGCGGTGCCTTGGAACCAAACCTTGCTCTTCGGGGACTGCTGCGCGGCGAGAACCTCGACAAAACCCTGGCGGAGGCCGGAACCGACGTTGCTGTTGTACGCCTGGGAGAGGTGGCGGTTGAGCGACGCGGAGTTGAACTGCGTGAGGCAGTACATCTTGTTAATATCAGAGTTGATGCAGTTCGAGACCGGGATGTCGATGAGGCGGTAGTTCGCGCCGAGGGGGACCGCGGGCTTCGCGCGCTTCTTCGTGAGCGGGTAGAGGCGCGTGCCCGCGCCACCGCCGAGGATGATCGCGAGGACGTTGTCCGTGCTGTCATCGACGACCTTGCCCGCCGTCGTCGTGGTCGTGGTGGTCTCGGTCGCGACAGCCTTCGTGGTGCGAGCGACCTTCGCGGAAGCGCGAGCCTTGCGCGCGGTGAAGACGGCCTTGCCGCGGACGGCCTGGCGGGAGCCTGCGAGAGGAAGACGGTCACAGACGTCACAATCGGTCAGGAACGCTCTCACGAGTTCGAGGCGGTCGCGGCGTCCGCTCGGGGGCGATCTCCGGGACAGCTGGCGCGCGATGCGAATCTGAAAAAAAAAAAACGACGCTTCGACGACGCCGGAGATCGCACCGATCTTCGCGGGGACGGCGCCGGAGGCGAGGGTGGACGCGTTCGCGCGCATGGTGACAGCGTGCATCTTCGACGAAGTGCTCGAACACGTGTGGCGAAGGTCGCGCGGTCGTGTGTGACGGACGTCCGCCGTGACGGCGTCGTACAGCTCGTCTATCTTTCCAGGATAAGCTCACGAGCGAGTCAGCGCCAGCGCCGAACCGCGAAGCCGCGAACCTGACAGCGCGTAAAACGAGAGGCCCGGGGGCGCTCCGAACTGAAAACACATACAGTACGGGAACGGAACGTACACGTACACGTCTATAGCTACGTTAATAGACACGTGTACAGTCCACGTACTAAGGTGCACTAGCTCTAGGGCTACTGTACGTGTACACGTACTACGTGCGCTTTCTCGCTTTTTTTTGACACTTGTCGCTTGTTCCGCTGAAAAACGGTCCGCGGCACAGAGACGCGCACTCCGGGCGGATGCCCGCTGCCGCGGAGGATGAACGCGTGCGCGTTTTTGCGCGCATCCGCCCCCCGCAGGCTTCAACCTTGACCGCCGCCGCGACGACGAAGCGCGACGACCGTCGCGTGACCGTGTCTAACCCTACCGCGGCGATCTCGTCTCGGCGGGAATTTCGCGTTGACAAAGTTTTCGACGCCACCGCGACGAACGAGGACGTGTATCTCGGCGTCGGCGCGCCCATCCTCGATGCCGTCCTGGCGGGTTGTCACGGCAGCATCCTTGCGTACGGTCAGTCCGGCTCGGGAAAAACGTATTCTATGTTAAACGACGACGGAGACGTCGCCGCCGCGGGGATCGTTCCGCGAGCTGCGGTCGATCTCTTTAAGCGGGTTCGCTTCGACCAGGCGTACGTCTATGACATCGCCATTTCGATGGTGCAAATATATAACGAGACGGCGATCGACCTCCTCACGAACTCGGGAGCATCCTTGAAGGCGACACAAAGGAAGGACGGAGCTGGCGGGTTCGAGCTCGCCGACTGTGAATGGCGGCATTGCCGCGACGCCGTCGACCTCCTTGGGAACTTTCGTCGTGGACGAACAAACCTGATATACGCGGAGACGAAGATGAATCGTCACTCGTCGCGATCCCACTGCGTACTGCTTGTCCGGGTCAATCGCGTCTCGCGCGCGGCGTCGTCGTCGACTGACGAATCCACCGGTTGCAAACTCTACACGCAGTTGCAAGGTCTGTTGACCATTGTCGACATGGCTGGCAGCGAGCGCGCGAAGAAATCGCAGTCGCAAGGCGTCAGGTTCAACGAGGCCACGCACATTAACGGCAGCCTGCTGACTTTCGGAAACGTAGTGCATGCGCTGGCCGAAAAACAGATGCACGTTCCATTTCGCGACAGTATGCTCACCAAGCTTCTCGAATCGTCCCTTTCCGGGCGAAGTCGCACGGCGTTGATCGTCTGCGTCGCGCCAGAAACGGAACATGCCCACGAGAGCATCACATCTTTGGAGTTGGCGGCGCGTTGCATGCGCGTTGAATCGAGACCGATTGTTTACTCCGCTGATGTTGAAGTCGATCCTTCGGTCTTCATCAGAGGCCTGGAGGAAGCGTCGGGGACCACGGCGTTGCACCGCTTGAACGAAACGCATCAGCTTCTCTCCAAATGCGCACAGTCCGAACGTGCGGCGACGGATGCCGAGAAAGCGCGGCTGAACGAGCTTCTAAACAAGGAAATGCAAGCACGTGTGGCCGCGGAGGAGTCGCTCCGGGCCGTGGAGAAGTCGCTCCAGGCCGTGAAGGAGTCGCTCCGTCTTGAACAAGTAAAAGTTACGAAAATGGAAGAAGAACATCACGAAGCGCTAAGCCGAGTGCGAACGAGCGAGGATCACGCGTCTAAGAAGCGGAACGACGAACTGCGGGAACTTATACTGCGCGAGAGGGCGGATCACGCGGCCGAGGAAGCGCGTCTGCGCGAGGTGAATAAGCACGAAGAACAAAAGCACGCAGCTGAGACGGCGTCGTTGCACGAAGCGAAAAAAAGCGCGGAGGCTCGTGTTCACGAAACCATCGAACGCGAAAGGACGGAACGCGCGACTATGGAAATCAAATACCGGGAGCTGGTCGACCGCGCTAAAACAGAACGCACTATCGAGAAGGCACAATGTGTCCGCACGCTCCGCGAAAACTTGGTCCGCGAAAAATCAGAGTGTGCCGCGACGGTGAAACGTCTGAGCGAGCTGCTTCAGAAGCAAGAAGCAGAATTCGCGATGGAGTCAAATGAGCTACGAGAGCACATCAGTAATGAACGCGCGGAGCACGCCGCGTCCGAGAATGCACTCAAAAGTAAGGTGGACAATTTGGAATCCTCACTCGCATCGGCGCTCGCGGAGCTCGCAGGTGAAAGAGACGTCTGTTGCAAATTACAAAACGAGCTTGCGCACGCCGTCGAAAGCGCAACGAAAGCTGAAAATCGCGCCATTATGCAAGGCGTGGCGATTGACGCGCTTCAATTAGAGATTACCACCGAACGCGAAGCCGCGCAAAGTGCTACTCGGAACGCGGCGAAAGAACTAGAAGAAGAACGCGCCAACACGAGGGCGCTCGAGGTGAAGATCGTCGCCGAGCGAGCTGAACGAGATACAGAGAGAGCAAAAATCATCGCTGATCACGCACGTCGCGTGAGGTCGTTAGAAGCTGAGGCGTCAGCAGCGAAGTCTGAAAACGAAAAGCATGCCGCAGTGAGAGACGCCATGCGGCAAGAGCTTCACATCCTTAGGTCAACGTGGCGAAATGATTTGGCAAGTATTCAACGCGAAACTGCGGTGGTCGCGCTCGAAGCGGAGAGAGCAGCACATCTTAAGTTAGCCGCGGGGGTGGCATTGACGAAGTTGGGCAGGAACGGAAAGTTATACTCTCGAATGGTCAAGTATGACGACGTCAATGACGAACTGATCTGGTTCCCTCTTGGTCCTGCTCGCCGGATGTCGATCGCCGGCGCATACTTGAAGTTTGCACCGGACGCGTCAAGTTTCGTCATCAAAGGAAAAGAGCGCGACTTCAGCGTTGAAGTGAATGGGGACACCGCGGTGAAGCTGTGGGGGCGGACGCTCCATAACCGACTGTCGGCCGGTCGACAACGTCGTAAGACGGCGGGGAAACATCACCCAACATTCAAGGAATTCCACTCCTTGAATTTGAACGGCAACAAGTCCTCTCCCTTGCCGGTTGATCTGTTCGCGCCGTCGAGCCCTGCTTCTGCCGCCGCTGCTGCCGCACAAAAAGCCAAGGATGCAACAGAGCGAGAGTGCCTTGTCGTGACTCCCGCCGCTTTCGCTCGCACGACTTCGAGTAAGGGCGATGTTTCACGGTCGTTGTTTAATGAAATGGTCGATGACAAGGGTGATGTCTTGGTGGTAGATGCAGAGTCTAACTTCTAGCTGACCTTCGTACAAATGTATGTACTGTAAATGTTTCACCGCTGATCCTCCTTGCGATCCGCGATTCCGCCTTGCCACAGATCGGGCTCCCAACACGCGAAATCTGCATCATCAGGGGTAAGAAGCGTACCCGCCCCGCCGCCGGCCAAGCACCGCATCGCCTCGGAAGCGGTGAACATGTTATGGCAACTCGCCGCAAACCAGTCCGAGAGCGTCTCAAACAGTTTTTGCCTCAACGACAGCTTCTTCTTAGCGTCCGGTTCAGCCGCGTCCAAGAAACGCTCGGTAGCCGCCTGCCAAGTCAAGCGATGGAGATCATCCGGCGATATCGGTTCCGGTTCGCCGTGCAAAACTTCGCGTACGCACTCCGCGAACTCGTCGGAATTCGCGTACGTGCGGCAGTTCGCAAATGTTGAAAAGAACTCGTTCGAAGGGTGGCGCGCGCACACAACAAACTTGCCCATCGCGAGTGCTTCTGCCGTAGTAGTCGCCACTACGTCGGACAGCGAAGGGTTGATGAAAAATTTGTACCCCACGGTCGTCTCCGAAGCGTGGTCGGCCTGACCGTGGAAAGTCAGCGCTAACCTTTCGCGCTCGGACGCCGCTTTTACTTCCTGGAAATCGTCGCCGTTGCCGAAAACGTCCATGACGAGCTTATCTTTCTGCGCGGCGGTTTCATTATATTCCTTCACTCGGTCGAGCAGTTCGAGGTAGCCTTTCGCCCAAACAACCTTTCCAATAAAATATCCGCCTTTCGTAAAACTGCTGTTGCTGCTGCTCTCTTCACCTCGCCGGGACCTCTCCTCGGCGGCAAGTGCGATTTTACGACCAACCTCGATGAAGTGCGGCGAGACGCCGTGTACATTCACGGTGACGGATCTCGCGAAATCTTGCACCGCGTCGGACAGTTTGATGACTTTATGACAGTGCGCTCGAGTCACGGTGCGATTCACGCCCCTGAGCAAGGCCTCTTTGCGTTCGCCATCTTTTTCACGACGCGCGTATTCGAGGTAGTTCGTGTGGATGATGCCGACGACGTGCCTGAACTTATCCGACCAACGCATGCCGTGGTGGAACCATGTCAGATGTTCCGGCTCCTCCAGTATCGCCACGTCCGCGTCTTCGTCCGGCACGCACTCGGTGACATCCCCCACGGGAACGATGCTACCCTTGTCGATCGCGTACCTGCCGGGGTAAAAGCGAATATCAAACGACGGGTCGAAGTCCACCCGTCCAGAGAGCCATCCCCGGACGTGTTCCTTCTGCTGCTCAGGGTTTTCGAATATCGCGTTCGGGTGCACGAGCTTCTGGTCACAGAGCGGCAGCCACGGAACCACGAGCGTGACGCGGCAAGACGTCTCCCCGCGGTGAGCCAAGTAGGCTGCTCTGAGCAGCGGGTTAACGCTGGTTCCAGTCATCCAGGGCAGGCTGGCGGTCGTGACGATGCAGAAATGCCGGCCAGGCTCGCGCAACGTCGCATGCGAGGTCGTGGCCTCCGCAGCTAGGTCTTCGCTGGATGCTCGAAGCAGTCTGCGCGCGGGAAAGTCGTGAAAGTTGTCAGGTCGAAGGGCGAGAGATGCGAAGGGCGAGAGATGCGAAGGGCGAGAGATTCGAAGCCAACGCCATCGCTGCAGCACACACACACACCTTGGGAACCGCATCGTTGTACGCGCTATATGCAAAGGGACGCCAACGTCGATAATCCGCGAGTCGTTTTCCTCCGCGAGTGCGCACTTGCTGACGCGCGTCAAGCGCAAGCACGCAGTAAAGCGGAAGGGGGTGACGAGGACGATTTTGACCGCGAAGTTGCAGTTGCACTTGCACACT
>Ga0209630_10005628_pt1 | contig 10548 bp, 7 predicted proteins | sample COG_01_FD_184745 | JGI IMG/M metagenome (GOLD analysis project Ga0209630, IMG submission 184745) | Pelagic Microbial community sample from North Sea - COGITO 998_met_01 (SPAdes) (version 2) | ecosystem: Environmental > Aquatic > Marine > Neritic zone/Coastal water | place: Helgoland, sampling... | reverse complement strand
TATATTTCTGCTGTACCAATACGAACTCCACCAGGATTTAAAGTCGCATCTGATCTTCCAAAAATTATGAATCCGTTATTTTCAGTTTTTACAACATAATCACCATGACACCATACATTTTTAAATTTACTAAAATAGGCATCATAATATTTTTCATTCTTTTCATCATTCCAAAAAAATAATGGCATAGTAGGAAAACTTTGCGTACAAACAAGCTCGCCTTTTTGATTTTTAATAGACAATCCATCATCATTATAAACATGAACATCCATACCTAAAATTGGTCCTTGTATTTCACCTCTTCTAACCACAGACATCGGATTACCACCAATAAAACAGCCAACTATGTCAGTTCCACCTGATAAACTTGCAACAGAGACATCTTTTTTTATATTTTTATATATATAATCAAAGCTTTCATGGACTAATGGCGACCCAGTTGAGCCTATTGTTTCTAAATCTATTAACTTATATTTATTAGTTATTTTAATATTTTCCTTACTAAGAGCATCAATATATTTTGCTGAAACACCCATGAAGTTAACTTTTTCTTCATCAACATAATTCCATAGAACTTCTGGGCTTGGATAAAAAGGTGAACCGTCATATAAATAGATTGTAGATTTAAGTAATAACCCTGAAACTAACCAATTCCACATCATCCATCCACAAGTTGTAAAATAAAATACTTTACTATTTTTCTTTGCATTTGAATGTAGGCCTATTTCAACTAAATGTTTAAGAAGAACACCACCATTGGAATGAACAATACACTTAGGCTTACCGGTAGTACCACTAGAAAACATGATATATAATGGATCATCTAAACTTAGGGGCTCGAAAGATATCTCTTTCGAAGAATATTCTTCTAGGATCGAATTAAACTTCAAAAATTTATTAAAACTATATTGTGTTTCAATACCTAGAAGTGGCGTTATAACTACTTTTTGTAAAGAGGGTAGAGCTTTAACAACGTCTAAAACTTTGTTTGTAATATTAACCGCTTTACCATTATACCAGTAACCGTCTGTAGTGAGTAAAATCTTGGGTTCAATTTGACCAAATCTGTCTAAAACTCCTTCAACACCAAAATCTGGTGATGCAGAAGAAAAAATTGCCCCTATAGCCGAGGTTGCTAACATCATTATTACAGTTTCAGGCATGTTAGGCATATAGGCAGCAATTCTGTCTCCCTTAACAACGCCTTCACCTTTTAAAAAACATATTAGAGTAGCTACTTGATCCTTAAGTTCATCCCAAGACACTTCTTTTCTTACTTTATTCTCAGATTTGAATACAATTGCAGTGCCCGTAATATTTCCTGAAAGCATATTTTCAGCATAATTCAATTTACCACTAGGGAAAAATTTGCTTCCCGGCAATTCATTTATGGGATCAATATATGGTTTTGAGCCCTTGGAGCCAATAATATCAAAAAAATCCCAAATTGCTTCCCAAAACTGAGTTTTATTTTCTATTGACCAAGCGTGCAATTCAGAAAAATTAAAGAGATCAATATTATATTTTTGATTAATATTTTGCATGAATTTGTACATCTGCGAAGATTTAACTCTTTGATCAGATGATGACCACATTATAGTATTTGAAACTATATTTTTTTCCATTACATTTTAACTTAATAAATTAATTAAAGCTTTTAGAACAAGTGTCTGCAAAAATAGCCATTTCATAATCTAATTTAGAAATGCCACCTACATCATGTGTTGTCAGAGTAATTTTTACTTTATTATAAACGTTTTCCCATTCTGGGTGATGATTGATTTGCTCTGCTTTCAAAGCAATTGATGTCATAAATGAAAAAGCTTGCTTGAAGTCAGAAAACTTAAAAATCTTAGTATATGCATCTCTTCCGTCAGAAACTCTCTCCCAACCCTCTATATCTTCAAATTTTGTTTTGATGTCCTCACATGCCATTTCCAAAATCCTTTCTATTAATTATTTTTCTTAGAGGTTTCATATTTGAAAGATAAGCTAAAAATAATTTTAAAACATAATTAATTCTATCATCTAGCCATTCAGGAATATTTTTGCCGTGAGTCCCGGGAATAAATTCTTCTACATTTCTAATAATGATGTTCTCTGGTATCCACATTATATGTGTATTCTTGTAAGAAGACGATCTTAATTCTGCTACTGGGTACGCACCACCATTTCCACTACTAACTGATACTATTAAACCAGGTTTATGTGCCAATTCACCATTATCACACAATAAAAATATATTTTTTGCAGCCGGAGTTGCCATTCCACCATACTCAGGAACAACTAAAATAAACCCATCTGATTTATTCAAATTATCTGATATTGAAGCCCAAGTTTCTCCCCAAACACCCTTTCTATTTTTCTTTTCATCAGACCAGAGTGGCAATAATACTTCAGCTAAATCTAAATGAAACAAACTCAAATCAGATATTAAATTCAATAAGTCTTTATTAAGTAAATTAGAAATTCTTTTTGATTGAGAATTCTGTCTGTGACTCGCAGAGATAATTGATATTTTTATAGCAAACTCCTCAAAAATTGAGTAACATTAAGTATGAATTATGTTATTAACATAATATATTTTGTTTTTCAATTTTAGAAGAAACTATGGAAAAAATTAAGATTATTAAGCCTGATGATTGGCATGTACATTTTAGAGATAATGATATTTTAAAAGCCGTAGTGCCGGAAACAACAAGACATTTTGCTCGAGCAATAGTAATGCCTAATTTGATTCCTCCAATTCTAAGGGGTGTTGACGCCGTTAAGTATAAAAAAAGAATCCAAAACGCTGTTCCTGAAAACAATAATTTTCTTCCTTTAATGACAATATATCTAACAGAAACTACTAACAAATTCGAGGTGCGTGAATCTTATGAAAAGGGGCAGGTTTTTGCTGCTAAATTATACCCTGCTGGAGCGACAACAAATTCAGATTCAGGTGTAAAAGATTTAAAAAAAATTATGCCTGTACTTGAAATAATGTCAGAAATAGGAATGCCTCTGTTAATTCATGGAGAGGTAACAAATAACGAAATTGATATTTTTGATAGAGAAAAGATATTTATTGAACAAAATCTTGATTTTATTTGTAATGAGCTACCAGAACTCAAAATCACTCTCGAACACATAACTACAAAAGAAGCAAAAATTTATGTAAATGAAGCTAATAAAAACCTAGTGGCATCAATCACACCCCATCATCTGGCTTTAAACAGAAATGCTATTTTTGTTGGCGGTATTAGGCCCCATAACTATTGTCTACCTATACTAAAAAGAGAATCTCACAGAAAAGCTCTTTTAGAGGCCGCGGTAAGTGGCAACCCAAAATTTTTTTTAGGAACTGACACAGCTCCTCACCTAAGTACAGATAAAGAAAGTGCTTGTGGATGCGCAGGGATTTTTAATGCAACATATTGTTTGTCAATATTAGCTCAATTATTTGATAATGAAAATTCTATGCCTAACTTAGAAAAATTTATTAGCATAAATGGCGCTAATCACTATAATTTAAACTACAATAAAGAAAAAATTGTGTTGCTTAAATCTAGTCAAGAACTAGTATTTAAAGAATATCTGAATGTTAACAAACAAAATATTACAATTTTTATGCCAGACTTTCCAGTTTTTTGGACAATTGATAGCTAAGATCATATAACAAAGAGTAGTTAATATTTTCGTATTTATACCTACAAATTTATTGAATCTATCAATTTATTTATTAAAATCTAAAGCTATAAAATTGAATAACGAAATAAATTCTAAATATCTGATTTAATTAATTTAAAGATTTTTATTTTGACTATATTCCGGAATTAATTTTTTCAATAATCTTTTAACATTTTCACCGTCTTTGTTATCTTTTGATTTAATTAATTGTTGCATATTTTTTCTAATAATTTTATTGGAAACTGTACGTTCTGATATGTAAATTTTGTGATGAACTGTTTTAAGTGTTTTTTCTTTATCTAAGAGTAATTCTTCATACATTTTTTCACCTTTTCTAAGGCCCGTATATTTAATTTTTATATCAATTTCTGGTTCAAAACCACTCAGGCTTATCATATCTCTAGCTAGATCAAGAATTTTAACTGGTTTACCCATATCAAGCACAAATAATTCACCCCCCTCACCAATAGCACTAGCATAAATCACAAGTTGACTGGCTTCTGAAATTGACATGAAATAACGTGTTATTTCTGGGTGCGTTATTGTAATAGGTCCCCCTTCTTTTATTTGGCTTTTAAAAAGAGGAATTACACTACCACTACTTCCTAGAACATTCCCAAAACGAACTACCATAAATTTAGTAATCAAACTATCTTCTGAAATAATTTGACAAGCAATTTCAGCTGCTCTTTTTGTAGCACCCATTATATTTGTTGGATTAACAGCTTTATCAGTTGAAATTAATAAAAAACGTTGAACATCATATTTAACAGCTAAATTAGCCAAGTTACAAGTGCCAAAAAAATTTGTTGTTAATGCTTCAGAAGGATTTTCTTCCATAATTGGAACATGCTTGTACGCAGCAGCATGAAATATAATTGAAGGCAAGTGTTTTGAAACTACCATTTCTGTAGTTTTAAAATCTCTAATATCACCTATAACCGATACAAAAATCAGAGATGGAAATAAAGATTTCAATTTCATCTCGATTTGATACAAAAATAATTCAGTTTGTTCAAATAAAATAATTTTACTTGGAGACAGTTTTGCAATCTGAATACAAATTTCACTACCTATTGACCCACCAGCACCAGTAACTAAAACTACATCTTTAGTAATTATCCCATGGAGTAACTTCAGGTCTAAATTAATTGATTCGCGTCCTAATAAATCTGACGGTTCTATTTCTTTTATATTATGTTGATTTACTTTATTGTCTAGTATCTCATGTAGAGAAGGTATAGTACTTAACCTTAAATTTGCATTTTTTGTATATTCTGAAATCTTTAATACTTGTGAGGCACTGGCTGAAGGTATAGCTAAAATGACTTTTGAAACACCAAACTTTTCACTAACTTCAGAAATTGTTCTAATATTTCCCAAAACAGATACACCACAAAATTTCTTTCCATGTTTTTCAACTGCATCATCAAGAAAACCAATTGGATTACTTTTTAATGATGGTGATGATAATAGTTTTTCACAAAGCTGGATGCCTGCATTACCTGCTCCTATAATAATTGTATTTTCACCATCTATTTTTTTTTTGAAAAAAAGATATCTACTAATAAATACTATTCTTATCATCAAGCTTATATTAAATGACAGTAGAGCAAGCAAAATTATATGCTCTATATCTATTTTAAATTTATTATAAATTAAGATGAGTGTAACACTTACAATTATTGATAGAATTAGGTAGTAAACATTGCGTACTTTTAGATGATTCCAAAATATACTGTAATTACCAAATAGTTTTAAAAGTAATATATTTAAACTTCCAAAAAAAAGTGATTCAAATTGAATAAACAGAGTATTTTTGGGAAAATACAAAACCATTAAGATACTGTATATTAAATAAAAAATAAAAAAATCCAAAGCCATGAAAACAGTAGTTTCACTTTTTTTTAATAAATAATTTTTTAAGAATTTCATTTTAATCATCCTAACTTTATAAGACTTTATATAAAAATTTCATATATAAATTAGATTAAAGGTATTTTTTAACTTAATTTAACCATTTTGTTAAAATGTTTTTGAAAAGTCGAATGGTACTTTGATATAATTAACTCTTTGGATTTGCTTTCTTTATTAATATCCATTTTTTTAGCAAGCTTAGTTAATAAATCGTTGTTCTTTTTTGAGACTTTTAAATCGTAAATCATATTTTTACAAATCCCTTTTCGTTGAAGATGATTTTTTAATATTTTATAGTATTCTGACTTTAGAATTAACTGATCAAATGAAATGAAACATATATTATGATTCTTTTTCAGCATCCAATTTATACTACGATATTGAATTTCTAATATTTTTAAGAATTCTAAATAACTCTGAGGAACCACACCTCTGGCACAATAAACCTGAACAATTTGTTGATACTGAATACGCGGTTCTCGATAAACATAAATACCAATTGATCCACTTAATTTAAAAAACCATTTTGCTATTTTTTTATCTCTTGGAATACCATTGTCCAATAAAAGGTTTTTATATTTAAATTGAAAATAATACTTAAAATAAAACCATGTTTTAAACTCTTCTTCATCATAACTTTTTTTAAATAAGAGCATATAAATGCTGAGGAAATAAGACAAAATACTTCTGTTCACACTTCCAGGCTCATGCATCTCAATACCGCGTCCTTTTAGACGTAAATAGAAATTATAAAGAGGAGTTTTTTGAATAAGATTAAAGGGTATTCTTATCACAATTCTTTTGAGTAGATGTAGAGTTATTCTTCTGCGTTCAGATGATGTATAACCATTACCTATAGCTATAGGCCAAGAAAAATTATCTTTGCGATCAACAAATTCATCAAGTCTAATATTTTTTATTAACGCACAACCATTATGTCGCAAGATATCAATCATTAATCCTGAACCACTAAAGCTAAAACCGTCAATACCGATGATCTTTATATCGTTTTGTTTTATATTTACCTCGTTTAGATAACTTAAAAGGAAACTTAGTGATAAAAATAAGCACTAAATTTAAAATTTAAAATTAGCAAGAGATTTTTTCCCTGTAACTTACGTAACTCAAAAAAGTTTGTTATTTTAATCAGCATTTTTAAGACCTGTGTTATAATTTTGATTGATAAAAGGAGAATATTTTATTTGATATTTAGTATGTGAACAGTCTATTTAATTAATATACAATACTTTAATTTTTCTTATTCAAGTTAGCCTAAGAAAATTTAAATTTGTAACATCAATTCTAACCTTTAATAGGGGAAGATTCATAAGGGCTAGAAAAGTGTATATACAAATGGCGCCAGAACGGAACCTTGTGCAAGCACCAACAAACCACCTAAAACTAACATAACAATTATTATAGGAGCAAGCCATAGTTTCTTACGAGAGTATAAAAAATTCCAAATTTCCTTTAAGAATTCCAAAATTTATACCCTTTCTAAAATTGATTTTTAAAACAAGAGTTTCTATCGTCTATTTCTGGATCCAACCAATGTGTATCCTTCTTTTTAAATTTTAAATGCAAACAATCCCGTCCAAATAGAAGCATTAAAATAGCAATAGGCGTAAACATACCAAAAAAAATAACTCCAAACACTATTGGATTCATGATAGTTCCAAGCAACAATCCAAATTGCATCCAAATTTTGTTTAGAGAAAACAAAAGGTCAGGTTTAACTAATGTAATAATAAAAATACAAATTAAATTCAGCACACAAACGAGTGAATATATTTTAAAATCATATAAATAAAAAATTGCCGATGCAACAAAAAAAACAAATGAGAAAAAAAAACCGAAATTACGATTAGAAGGTAATTTTATATTAGATAAATCCATTCCTTTATCTTTACCATTTATTTAAATTATAATAAATGAACTTGATTAATTAAAATGTCAATATAAAATATTTTAATAGATCAATTTGTAATATAACAACCAAATATTTTTTATTTTGAAATTAAAGTATATGAAAATGTCAATATCTTTAAGAAATTTGTTCACCTCACAAAGTTTTCTTTTCTTTTTTATAATTATTACTATTTTGGAGGTTGTAGGATATTTCACTCATGATAATAATTATTATTTTGATCAGAGATATATAACTCAATCAACAGATTCAATCGTAAACGAGATATCTACTGATACGCCATTTTGGAAATATAAGCCCTTAACAAAAATAAGATCTACTGGGATATACACTAGTTTTATTGAGGCAAAATTAGAATATGACTGTATTTTTAAAACTAATAAATATGGCTTTGTCAATACAGGAAAATTTAATGGTATTGCAGATTTTTTAATACTTGGGGACTCATTAACTGAGGGTCATGGTGGATGTCCATGGTTAACAGAAGAGACAATTGATTTAGAACCAAATTTAAAGAACATAAAAATCCTTAATGGCGGCTTTATGAGTGCCGGAATAAGAAAATTTGAACAAGTACTTTATTACGCAAGAAATGTTGCAAAAGTTAAAAAACTCATTATTATAGCAATATCCAATGACTTCAAACGAGATGGTCCAAGTAAATGGCACGTTGACCGCGATTGTTACGGACGTCAAGTTTGCTCCTCAGTTGATTATTTTTATTTCCGGAAATTCAGTACCTCTATTGCTAAACTGAAGGCAGAGTCTAAGCAAAGAAGAAAAGAAAGAGGTCCAAACATACTAAGCGAGTTTAGCCGGTATTCTTTTACAATAAGAACTATTATAAATTATAAAAAGATTTTTTCTAACTATCTATTTGCAGAAAATGTTGAAAAGATTAAGTCTCGTGAAAAAAGTTTTCAAAAAAATTTCAATGCTTTATCCAGGATACATGAGTTATATCCTGACTTATCTATAATTCTTGTGCCAACTAGAGATGAAGTTGGTATGTTCGGAAAAAAAAATAAGGATAGTCAATTTATAGAAAAGCATTTAAAAAAAGAAAATATAAAATTCAATTGGTGTGACTTAAAAGGTAATGATTTTTTGCCATTGGATGGCCATCCTAATAAAGTTGGTTATAAAAAAATGTTTCAGTGCATGGTTAATGAAATTAAGAAATATGAGAAAAATTAAATGATATCAATAATTAGAGAGTTATTTATTTTCTTATTATATAGGAAGAAATATTATTTACTCCCCTTGCTGTTTGTTTTATTAGTAATCGCAGGAGCATTTACCTTAGTTCAAGGAACAGTTGTAGCTCCCTTTATTTATACGCTGTTTTGATGTCATGAGTATTTACATATTAGGTATATCAGCTTTCTTTCATGATAGTGCTGCATGTTTAATAAAAGATGGCGTGATAATAGCTGCAGCCCAGGAAGAAAGATTCACAAGAATTAAACATGATGAATCATTTCCAAAATATGCAATAAAATTTTGTCTAAAAAAAGCTAAAATAACAGAAAAAGAAATCTCATTTATTACATTCTACGAAAAACCATTTCTTAAATTTGAACGTCTTTTAGAAACATATCTTGGTTTTGCCCCACGAGGATTTAAAAGCTTTTCAACGTCAATGCAAGTTTGGTTGAAAGATAAGCTTTTTCAAAAGAAAGTTATAATCAATTTATTGAATGAAACTTTTCAGTCCAAAGAAGATTGGACCAGCAAACTTCTTTTTTCTACACACCATTTATCTCATGCAGCAAGTGCTTTTTATCCTTCTCCTTTTGAAAATGCCGCTGTTTTAACTTTAGACGGAGTAGGAGAATGGACAACAACATCTATATATATAGGTAATAGAAACACACTGAATTTAATAAAAGAAGTTAGATTTCCTCATTCATTAGGCCTGTTATATTCAGCGTTTACTTATTACATCGGTTTCAAAGTTAATTCTGGAGAATACAAATTAATGGGCTTAGCTCCTTATGGGGTGCCACGATATTCTGAATTGATACTTAGAGAATTAATTCAAGTTGCTAAAGACGGAAGCTTTCAGATTAACATGAAGTATTTTAACTTCGCAACAGGTCTTACAATGACTAACGAGAAGTTTCATGAATTATTTGCTGGAAAACCTCGTTTACCAGAAACTGAAATAACTCAACGTGAAATGGATTTAGCAGCATCTATTCAAAAAGTTATTGAGCAAGTTATATTAAAAATTGCAATATTTGTTAGGAAAGAAACCAAACAAAAAAAATTATGTTTGGCCGGCGGTGTAGCATTAAATTGTGTGGCTAATGGCATTATTTTAAGGGAAAATATTTTTGATGACATTTGGATACAACCTGCTGCAGGTGACGCAGGTGGAGCAATAGGAGCAGCTTTGTCTACTTGGCACATCCATCTGAAAAATAAAAGAAAGCTTTCTAAAAAATCAGATGGGATGTTTGGTTCCTTATTAGGTCCAGAGTATGATGATATGGAAATAGAAAAAACCCTTATAGAATGTGGGGCTAATTTTAAAAAGTTAAGTTATAATAATATGATAGAGGAAGTAGCGGAGGAATTATCAAAAGGAAGTGCAATTGGGTGGATGCAGGGATCAATGGAGTTTGGCCCTAGGGCCCTTGGCTCAAGGAGTATTATAGCCGATCCTCGGTCTTCATCAATGCAAAAACAATTAAACTTAAAGGTAAAATTTAGAGAGAGCTTTAGACCATTTGCGCCTAGTATAATTAAAGAAGAATTAAAGAATTGGTTTGATCTTAAAAAAGATAGCCCTTACATGCTACTTGTAGATTATGTAAAAAAAGAGAGACTTGTGCACATTCCAAACGAAGTTAAAAATTTATTTGGTATAAATTTGCTTAATATACCTCGGTCTGAAATTCCTGCTGTAACACATGTCGATAATACGGCTCGAATTCAAACGGTAGACAAAAAATTAAATAAACCATTTTACGATGTTATAAATGCTTTTGCAAAAAAAACTGGATGCCCTATAGTCGTTAATACTT
>Ga0209630_10005626_pt1 | contig 10557 bp, 10 predicted proteins | sample COG_01_FD_184745 | JGI IMG/M metagenome (GOLD analysis project Ga0209630, IMG submission 184745) | Pelagic Microbial community sample from North Sea - COGITO 998_met_01 (SPAdes) (version 2) | ecosystem: Environmental > Aquatic > Marine > Neritic zone/Coastal water | place: Helgoland, sampling... | reverse complement strand
ATCATCTCTCCCAAATACTGTTTGGGTAAAAAACAAAGTCATCTCTGCATCTCTATATGACAAGTAGGTACCTCTGTACTTCTCATATATTTTAGCAACCTCCTCCAAATTGTCATCACACCATTCAGTCACATCCTTGTCGGTCATGTCTCGGTGGAGACCCTTCTCAATGAAATCCACAACTTCATCACCGAGGGGCATTTCAGTCATAACGGTGCAATCGTCGTAGTCCATTGTATTCGTTTACTTATTTTCCTACCATTACTTAGGTTTCTTACTTTCTTTTTCGGCTCGTACTTTGATAGCGTTTAGAGATGCTTTAGTTTCTGCGCGCTTAATTTGTCCCTTGAAAACCGCATCACGTCCCGGTGGTAACTTAGAACGTAACTTATTTACAAATGAGATAGCACTACGTCTATTGGCATTGGTCACTGGGACTTGTGCTTCACGTATAGCTTTTTGTTTATCTCGCTCAGCCTCATAGCCTCGCTGCTTATTGGACATGATCTGCGACACCGCGTTGGGTTTTTTTGAGGGGGGCCCATTCCTACCAGGTCTTAAATTTTGTACCATCTGTTTCTGTATAGCTTTTACGTTAGCACTCGTTTTCGCCTTTCTGATTTGATTCAGTCTGTTTCTAGACTTACCCATATTAGTACGCCCCAACGCTCGCGCAGTTGCTGTAGCAGTTGCTTTATTTTGTCGTAATTGTATTCGATTACGATTACTCATGCTATTATTAAAAAGTGGGTTACCACGAACCTTACCAGGATCTCCCATATCCGTCACCACATTTGTAGATTTACCTACAAACAATGGATTTTCCTTGAGCCCTTTTCCAGTTACGGCATTATTTGCCGCTCTCGATTTTCCTTGTTTTAATTTATTAATTTTCTTTTCAAGATTGTTCAATTTCTCGATACTATTTATGTTGTAGAATACATCGGTGAAACTCCTCTTCAAAATCGGATCTTTATCAATTATATTGGCCAGTGCTTTGTAGCGTGGGACTGCAGTGTAACGAGCTTCCAAATTGGTGAGAGATTTGGCAAACTTCTTTGCGTCACGTTTGATGCTGTTTTTTAATTTTGTTTCTAATACTTTCTCCTGACCAAAACGCTTAATTGATCCGTAATCGCGTATATTACGTTCAACTTTATTGATAAATGTCCGCCTCTTGTTTAGTTTAGAATCAATTTCATTTAATTTTTCTATCGTGTCAGCTTTTCTTATTTCCCCACCCCACGCACCAATAAAAGATCCACCGATAATTTGTCTAGCTTTACTTGTGACTTCTTTCTTTTTTTCATCTACGGATGTTACTTTTTTTATAGCTTTATTCACGAGATTCTTAGACGCAGCCGCAGCTTCCGCATCGGATGCGGCCTTGTTGGCGGCGGCCTTGTTGGCGGCAGCCTTGTTTGCGGCAGCCTTGTTGGCGGCGGCCTTGTTTGCCGCAGCCCTGTTCGCGACAGCCTTGTTCGCCGCAGCCTTGGCAGAGTTCTTACTGTTTATAGCTTTCTTTATTTTCATTTCCACGGCATCAACTCTGGTTACATTTGTCAAAGTGTTTATATTTCTGGTGAAATTTACTCCACCCTTATTCGCTATACCCCGAAGACGATTCTTTTCGACTTTCAAAGTATTTCCAGCCACCCTATTCTTAATCTTTTTCGAAGCACTTTTCGCCCTTTGGAAAACACGAATCACATTATCATTTTTCATATTTTCAATGGCATCAAAGCGCTGAAGTAGGTTATCACGGGTTGCCTTTTCAACGGGAACTGGTGGTTTTCCATCTACGTCATCTAGAATGCCTATGATGACGAGCCTTTTAATTCTCCGTTCTTCCTTTTCTTCCTTTTCTTTCTTTTTCTGTGCCGCTAGTTCCTCGTCCTCCTTTTTCTTCAGTTCCTTTTGTTTTTTCCGTTCTTCTGCCTCCTTTTGGCGCTTTTGTGCTTCTTCCGCATTCTTCCTTCTTTTTTCTTCTGCTAAACGCTCCTTTTCTTTCTCGGCCGCATTCAAATTAGCCATCTTTTGATTGTGTTTTTTCCGGCTTAGTACACGAGCCTCTTCGAAAATATTGTCAATGTCTTCCATCTTTACGACTCTGTTTAAAAATCCCTTCTTTTCCATGTCTGTTAATGTCAGGGGTGCCAAATTTCGCGCAAATGAACGTTTGGCTTCTTTGATCTGTTTTTCCCTCGCTTTGATATTGAGGAGACGCTTTTTTTCTGCGGCTACTGCGTTTGCTTTCTTGTTGGCAATTTCTTTGTTCCGTAAACGTTTTTCTTCTTTCTCCGCCGCAATGGCGGCTGCTTGCTGTTCTTTTTTGATTCTCAATTGTTCTGCTTGTGCGTTTTTGCGAGCTTGTTGATTTGCTGCTTTATTTATTTTAGCTTGGGCTTTGGCCGCTTCATTCGCATAGTACTCTTGATTTTTGTTACTGGCTTGTTTGTATACGTCATCTATGTTAGATGAATCTCGTACCTTGGACATGAATAATTTTCGATCAGTTTTTGTCAATTTTTCTAGAGACATTAATTGTGTGGCTAGCGCAGCTTTCGCCGCAAATAGGGCAGCTTCTTTCTTTTTTAGTTCACTTTTACGTTCTTCTTCATCAAAGCGATTTTGATTTTCCTGGGCTCGTTGTTTAGCTGCAAGTTCTTCCCTTCTAAGCTCTTCTTGTTTTTCTAGAGCTATTTTCCGTTCTTCTTCAGATCTCGCATTTTGAGCTCTCCTTTCTGCGTTGTTTATTTCTGCTTGACGTTTCGCGACAGATCTGTTTCTCGCGGAAGCAAAAATTGTGTTACGATCATCTGGGGAAGATAATTGAGTAACGTACATGTTTATTTCCGCATTATCGAGTTTTCCCAATTCTTTGAGATCTGTTCTAAATTGATTTTTAACGGCCGACATATTTACCGGGGTTACAATCGGTTTATTGGGTAGTATATCTACAACCGTAGGTGTGGGTGTGTTTGATCCATTGGGCTTGTTAGGGACGTTGGGCTTGTTAGGGACGTTGGGCTTGTTACCTCCCCCAAATAATCCACCGAACCACCCCCGACGTTCAACTGGTTTGGGCTTATTGGATCCGTTGGGCTTGTTATTGACCGGTTTGTTGGATCCATTGGGCTTGTTAGATCCATTGGGTTTGTTGGATCCATTGGGCTTGTTGGATCCATTGGGTTTGTTGGGGACGTTGGGCTTGTTGGATCCATTGGGCTTGTTGGAACCATTGGGCTTGTTGGGGACGTTGGGCTTGTTGGGTTTCTTACTCCTTCCCCCAAAGAATCCACCAAACCAACCCCGACGCTCGGTTGGTTGGGGTTGGGGTTGGGGTTGGGGTTGGGGTCCAATAAATGGGGTTTCACGCTTATTTCTAATGCACCCCGTTCCCATTTTGTTGTTGGTCCCAAAAAAGAACCCGGGTGGACAGTCGGCAACGCTCCGTCCTTTTATAAAATTCCTATTACGTCTTCCGAGCATCGGTTCCTTATAGTATCCCATACCTCTACTACCCCTACGAAATACATAACCAGGCTCATCTCCATAAAACGTGGAACTTGGAACAAATGATCTATTGTTTACAACGCCACCACCTAAAAACTTTGGTCGTTCAGGTTGGGGTCGAGGTCGAGGTCGAAGAGATCTGTTTCCATATATGCTAGTGGGAAATATAGTTTTCCGGGGTTGATTGTTTCTTCTTAAAAAACTTGGTTGGGACATTTTTATACTTTTTGGAAAATTGGGTTTTCTTATATTTCTGGAGTTGGTGTTATTTGTTTTTCTCATCGCCGAATTGATATTATTTGTCTTTTTCATCGCCGAATTGATGTTATTTGTCTTTTTCATCGCCGAATTGATGTTATTTGTTTTGTTCATCGTTGAATTGTTGTTCACTGCTGCGTTGTTCACTGCTGCGTTGTTTACTGCTGCGTTGTTCACTGCTGTGTTGTTTACTGCTGCGTTGTTCACTGCTGTGTTGTTCACTACTGTGTTGTTCACTGCTGCGTTGTTCACTGCTGTGTTGCTGAAACCCTTTTCCACTTTTTGTTTCCTACCAATCTTCACGGGTTCATGAATTTTCATATACCTTAAACGTTTTCCAATTGCGTCAATAACCTGTATTTTGGTCATTTGATCCAAACGCTTGAGACCAACTTTATACGCAATCCTTCTAAGATCTTTACGTTTACTCGTTGAACTGAAGAGTATATCATAGTCTTGAACTTTGAGAGGTGACTTCTTGTCAACCAAATATGTTCTGTTAGAACTCATAATCATTGGTGGTAGTGGTAACTTCCCATCCTGAATATCGTCATATGCTTGACAAATCTGTTCTCTTGTTAGTGTAAGGTTTTCTCCTGTATTAAGCTTTACTAGCTTTTTCAGTAGCTGTATATCCGCGTCGGGATCACATGCATCTATCATATATCTTAAACTAACAAAAAAAAGAATTAATTCAAATATCCCATGTTAAATAATCTTATTTTTTCCTCGTACGTCATATTGAAATCAAATACGTTTGTGTTTTTTACATTTATTTCTATAATGTTTATAGGTTTATCATAACTAGATCTAAGACATAGTGTTGACAACACCAGCGTTTCTATAAAATCTTTTGGGTTGTTTATATTTTCTTTAAAAATTACATCTGATTTTATTTTCAAACATGTAATTTCATGTGCCTTTTTATCTAAGAATGGACTCAATGGATATTGTTCAATCGTTCCCCCATCGACATATGTATTTCCGTTATACTTTCCACATGAAAATATAACAGGTACAGCCATGCTCATACATACAGCATCTATGACTTTCATATCTGGGTGTGTATCTTTAGAAAAGTATACTGTTTCAGATGTATTCAAGCAAAAGGCTGATATATAGATTTTCATATCAATATCTTTAAATGTTGGGTCACATTTACACATCTCGACTAGTTTTTTTCGGATTGGTTCCATATCTACAAAACCAAAATTATTATAAAAAGATGTGATTTTTACTTTCATCAATTTGGTAACATCTATAGATAGTGTAAGTTTAAATATTTCGTCTACGGACATACCGAGTGCCATAAATAATGTGATAATCGCACCCGCGGAGGATCCCGAAATTTCTTCAACACCTGTCAATTCACTCTCCATTGTTTTTAGACAACCTATCAACGAGAATATACCCATCGCTGCGGGTCCTATAACCAGATACCTCATTCTCTTATTTAATAGAACTGAGGATATTGACGTCGTAAAATCGCAAAAAGGACCGCAAGAACGATTGAATGCAATACTACTGACAGCATGCTGGTTTGACCTGAACGGAACACACCACCCGACCCAGGTGGGAGGGTTAAGAGCAAGCCGGGGCTGAGAATAACAAACAATGTCGCAGTCACGATCAGATCTGCTTTGGTGAGGACGAGGCCCATCGCCTTGGCGATGAGACTGTAAACTATTAAGAACACGAGAGCGTGTACTAAAACGGACATTTGGTCGGTCTTTCCGTTTTTGTATGATATTTTTGTACCGTCCGTGGTTAGAAGAACACCTGGACTGAGCGCCATAAAAAGCGCCGCTGGGATAAAAACTTTGTTAGCTGTGAGGTCTTTGAGAAACATTTAATATACACTGATACTATTTTTTGCAAAGTCCATGAAATCGTATACATTTGCACCCCTGAACATTTCCTCATAGAGTCCATTTTCCATCACACTTCGTCTGAGGTTCCTCCAAATGTGACTAAGACGTTCTTCAAACCATATGGTCTGTTCCTGGTATTCCCAGGTCACCCGCGTCATAGTACCGTCGTGTTCCGTAAAACAAAATTCTACAAAATCCCAGTAATCCCCTGAGTAGGTGATTCCCGCGTCTTCGAGTAGGGTCCTGGTCATATTCCAGAACATTGTGAGTTCATCTGAGTATTTGACTTCCCAGTCATGCATATTCAGAGGAGTGTCATCATTAATTTCTTCGTCATCACTGGCATAGGTATCTAAGCCAGTGGTTGCTTCGTATACATATTGGCTCCAAACCATTGGTTCTACTTATCTTCTTTTTCGGGCTTTTCCTTTATACCGGTTAATGAAATTGAGGTAGATTCGGTTACTTTAAGTCCATCCTGGATGGCATTTAGGGCTCCTTCGACCTTTGCTTCGTCTCCCGCAAAAAACTTCAAAAGTCCATCCTTGATTGCATCCTTACTCATACCAGATTTTCTGACACTTTTACGTATACTAATCTTGCCTTTTCTGAGGTTAATGGTATCAATACCCTGACCAACCATATGCCTCTTCACAGCTTCTTTGAGGCGCTTCTCTTCCTGGTTTAGAATCTTGATATCAGCTTTTGCTTCTGAAAGTTGTTTTGTAAGGTCGACGAGCTTTGAAACGCTCTCCGAAAGTTCACTAGGGACAGAGGTCATTGTTACATACGTCTACCACCTAATCTTTAAGCGCATAAACCACGCTGCATTGTGTCGGGGACAATTGTAGAGTTGTTCCAAACGAAGGGGTCCTTGGGGTTGGGGGGATCGGCTCGGATCTGTTGGTTGGCGTTGCGGAGGTTGCCACCGATGGTCTCTGGGAAACCAACCTGTTGACGGGGCTCAAGGAAGTTCTGTCCCTTGAGGATGTCCTCTGGGGCAAACTGACCAAAGTCCTCCTCTGTCGCAACTTCGCGGGGGAGGAGAGAGGACGCCAAACCTGTACCCTTGTTCATGCCCGCACACTTTCCGTTGGATGGGGCGACCGCTGGACCTGGAGATGGGGAGGGAGAAAGCGCTGTGTACTCCTTGGTGGTGTAACCAGACTTTTCCATGGACTGGAATAACAGGTACACCACGACCACAGCGGCGACTGCGATTAGGATGGGTTTCATTTTCTTTAAATTGTTGGCCTTAACCATCGTCTTCTTTTATATATCATTAACAATTTTTTTTCTACTGATCTTGGGTATCGACAAATGCATATCCCTCTGGGTATGTATCCATGATCGGGTCATCGTGAACCCTCATCTGAACAACATTCCAAGATGGACCGAAATTTTTCTTGGCGAACCAAAGTCCGGCGAATTCGAGAATGACATCACAGACCTTCCCTGGTTGTACCGATTCGGTGTCGACAACTTCCTGCTTGGAATTATACACCCTGGTCACGTCGAGGAGGTCGCCTGTGATCTCCTGACTAACGTGACTGGATGTGTATGCCGTTGTAATTACGTTCTCTGATAATTTTCGGTTGAACCAGGTCTCACAATTCTCAACAGCTGCTTTGAGATTGCCGGTGTCAATTTCAACCACCTTCTCAACATTATCATTGGAGGAGAGGTCGAAAACAAACTCGCCTGATACATCCACAACCTTAACGCCGTTGACCTGTACGAGGCACTTACGCTTTTCGTCAGTCAACGCCTTGACAAAATAGAGACCATCTTCACCCTTTACTGGGGGATTGTATAACATGTTATACTTGGATTGTGTCTCATTTCTTTAAACCAATGTAAGGTATAGCCGCAGCTTTCTCTAAAACTGACCTGGGAACCCATTTATTTCTACTTGGTTTATATCCGTATAACGTTTTCAATTTGTTGATGTTAGCTGGGAGTTTCTGAGCATTATTTGGTCTGAGTTTATATTCATTCTTCACGTATGAGTTATTTGTATTCGTCTTCCACTTTAGGGTATTTAAATCAAACCGTTTGTTACCACTCGTCGCCGTGTAACCCGGTACATTTGTATTATTTAAGACAGGATTCAAACCATATACAAATTGTTTAGATAGACGATCTACTCGTGGTTTGGTCGTAAATTTAGAATACTTTTGTGGATCTATACGAGAAGCTCTGTTCATAGATACATTTCTATACACTTTGCGTGTTGGAGATCGTTTCGTGAGTTTTCCCTGAATATGTTTAAACGCAGCATCTATAGAGGTGTTTAAATTTAGTTTCGTGTCAATCAGTTTTATAAGTTTTAGGAGACGCTGACGATCTTTATCCTTTTTCTCTGGACGGAGATTGAGTTTATGCATGAGGTAGATATCTTCTATCAAAAAGTCTCTACCAGCTATGAATATGTCATTATTCACTATGAGTTTGTTTGTTTCTACATTTCTGTATGTGACACCCTTCCGCTTTGACACGGAAACACTGTATCCAAACTCTTCTGGACGCATAAATGGAATGTCGAGAATTCCACCAACAGTGAAGTCCTCTACGCGACCACTTTTGGGTGAGAATGCACGAATATTCATATCGAGTGCAAACAATTCTACATCTATGAATACATCCCCCTTTTTGGGTTCTTTGTTTTTTCCCACCTTTTTCTTTTTGAATAAGTTGTATCGTCGGGTTACATAGGGCCCGGTTTGTTTGAATCCCAAACCCAGAAATTTGAAAATTTTGGGACTTTTCTTGATCATGGTCAATAACCGACGTTTGATTCGTGTGTTCAGTGATTGTGCAAGCTCACCAAGTTTATCCCACAATACAAGTTTGACTACCTGAAGTTTCCCGTAGTACTCGGAATCCATTTTCATGCGGGGAACAAACTTGGCGTCGATGTCAGTTGTGACTACGCGGTCCTCGTAAGGTACGTACATATTATACGCTTCACCACCACTGATGATCAAATCACCCATAGACTTCATGACATCGTTGACTTTACTGATCGTCTCGAGTATAATGTCGCGAATGGAGTCTGTGACCAGTGCATATATAATTTTATCAAAGTCTTTGGTTGGGTATTTATTGTGAACACGTTCCCTGAATTTTTTTAAATCCCGCTGTTCATTTCTGTCATAGTATTTTTTCAACTTGACATCATCGAATAGTAAATTTGTCTTGATATACTTATCGATGATTGACTTCGAGTAAATCTTCTCGTCCATTATTATAAAGAAACATATTAATTACTCGTGCTGTGAATAGACTTAAAGGTTTCGTCGCTAAGATAAATATAATGTCTCTCGACTCCACCATCCAAACTGAACTTACTGCTATCCGTAACGAAATCAAGACTCTCACTAAGCTTGTTCGTAAGATCAAGAACACCCAAGAAGATCCGGATGGTGAGAAGGCCAAGAAGCGGTCTGAGAACAACGGCTTCAACCGAAAGCAGGAAATTACACCTAAGTTGAGGGAGTTTCTGGCTCTTCCAGAAGGCGAGCTCATCTCTCGTTCTGAGGTGACCAAGTTCATCAACAAGTACATCACAGAGAAGGGTCTTAAGCACCCCGAGAACGGCCGTCAGATTATCCTTGACGATACACTCCGTGCCCTACTCGCACCCCCCGCTGACGTTCAGGTGACCTACCTTAACCTCCAAAAGTTTCTCTCCCCCCACTACGTGAAGAAGGAAAAGGCTTAAAAAAATAACACATCCTTATAGTAAGAATGTTTGTTGAAAAAACTCAAATCGAACAACTTGTTGGTACAAAGATCAAAAACCTTGATTTGTACCAAAAGGCTTTTACCCATAAATCCGCTCTCAAAGAGTATGCACAATTTACAGAGTCCTTCGAGACTTTGGAATTTATTGGTGACTCTGTCCTAGGTTTCGTTATTACCAAGTTTCTTTTCGATCGGTACGAGAGTCGTCAAGAAGGTTTCCTCACGAAGGCTCGTACCAAGCTTGTTCGTGGTGAGACTCTGGCACACATCGCAAATCAACTAGGACTTCAGAACTATATCATCATGGACGAGAAGGGAATGCGTAACGGATGGAATAATAACCCCAAGATTCTCGAAGATGCCTTCGAAGCCCTCATTGGGGCCATCTATATGGACATTGGTCTGATCCACGCGAAGGAGTTTGTATTGAGAATATTCACAGATCCCAATATTGTTGATTTGAATATCATTATGATTGACGATAACTTTAAGGATCACCTGATGAAGTACTGTCAGGTCAATAATATGGAACTTCCAGAGTACCGGGTGGTCGGTCAATACGAGGGTCTCTTCTACATAGACATCTACATTCAGAACGCGTGTATGAGTAGAGGTATTGCGAAGAGTAAAAAACAAGCTGAGCAGAATGCCGCTCGTATGTTTTTTCAGGTAACCCACGAGCTTAAGAAACAAGAGGAACTTAAAAGTAATAGCCCATAGATATTTAATATGCATCCCAATGTTAAAGCTGCTTTAGAACGAGAGTATGCGGCCCAGAAGTCTGAAGAATGGTTGGCTCTCCGCGGTAAGATGTTAACCGCCTCAGATGCCGCCACCGCCATTGGTAAAAATAAATATGAAACTCCCGATGCACTTCTTCTCAAAAAATGTGGTCTCGGTGAGAAGTTCACGGGGAATGCAGCCACCAGGCATGGTGAACTTTACGAAGATGAGGCGAGGATCCTCTATGAAGAGAGGCATGGAGAGGTTGTACACGAACTTGGTCTATGCCCTCACCCAGTTGAAGACTGGTTAGGCGGAAGTCCTGATGGTGTAACTGAATCTGGTAAACTGGTGGAGATTAAGTGTCCACCCCAAAGAAAAATCATCCCTGGGGAGGTCCCCGAGCACTATATGCCCCAGCTTCAGTTGTGTATGGAGATCT
>Ga0209630_10005625_pt1 | contig 10558 bp, 7 predicted proteins | sample COG_01_FD_184745 | JGI IMG/M metagenome (GOLD analysis project Ga0209630, IMG submission 184745) | Pelagic Microbial community sample from North Sea - COGITO 998_met_01 (SPAdes) (version 2) | ecosystem: Environmental > Aquatic > Marine > Neritic zone/Coastal water | place: Helgoland, sampling... | reverse complement strand
GCACGCCCGAATTCATGGCCGAAAAGAAGACCGCGAACCGCTTGAAGGCCGCATCCGGCGATCCGGTCCGGGCCACGGCGGTCAGCAGGCGCGGCGCCAGCCGGGTGAACAACTCGCGCCCCCGCGCCGAGCGCGTCGCCGGGATACGGCCGTGGTGCCAGCTGCGGATGGTGTCAGCCACATTGGCGGGCTCCGAGAAGCCCATCCGCTTCAGCGTCTCCAGCGTCTCCGGGTCGTTGTCCACGCCGGTGAAGACCAGACTGCCCCAGGGCGAGGACAGGTCCTCCTCTCCCTCGAACAACTGCCCATAGGTGCGGTTGACCCCCAGCAGCAGGGCCTCCACGCCCCGGTCGAAATCGGCGAGGCTGTCCTCGCCCGACAGGGCCGCGACGGCGATGCGGCGCTCGGCGTCGACCGGCAGGGTGTGGGTCTGTTCGTCGTCCAGCATCTGGACGCGGTGTTCCAGCGCCCGCAGCTCGGCATAGGCGGCGGTCAGGTCGACGGCGACCTCGGTCGGGATGTGACCCGCCGCCGCGAGCGCCGCGAGGGCCTCATCGGTGCGGCGCGCGCGCAGGGTCTTGTCGCGGCCGCCGAGGATCAGTTGCTGGGTCTGGGCGTAGAACTCGATTTCGCGGATGCCGCCCCGGCCGAGCTTCAGATTGGCCCCCATGGCCACCAGCCCCTCGCCGGTCTTGTGGGCGTGGATCTGGCGTTTGATCGACTGGATATCGAGCACGGCCTGATAGTCGAGGCTGCGCCGCCAGACGAAGGGGACGAGGGCGTCGAGGAACTCCGCTCCCGCGACCGGATCGCCGCAAATGGCCCGGGCCTTGATGAAGGCCGCCCGCTCCCAGTTCTGGCCGACGGATTCGTAGTAGGAGAGGGCCATGGGCGTCGCCACGACCGGCGGGGTCGATGAGGGATCTGGCCGCAGCCTCAGATCGACGCGAAAGACATAGCCGTCCGCTGTCCGCTCCTGCAGCAGGGTCGCCGTGGCCTGGGCCAGACGGTCGACGAAGGGCTGGGCCTCGACGCCGGGCGCGAGGGCCGGCGCCAGCCGGTCCGGATCGAAGAAGAGCGAGATGTCGATGTCGCTGGAATAGTTCAGCTCGAAGGCGCCGTGCTTGCCCATGGCCAGACCGAACAGGCCGGGGACGGGACCGGCGGGATCATCGGCGGCGGAGAGCAGCCGCCCCTTCGCGCGTTGTTCGCCCGCGACCGAGGCGAGAGCGGTCTGGGTCACCGCATCGGCGAAGCGCGACAGGGCGGCGGTGACGGCGGTCAGGTCCCACACTCCGCCCAGATCGGCCAGCGCCGTCAGCAGGTGCAGATCGGCCTTCAGGCCGCGCAGCGGCGCCCTGACCTCATCGGGCGGACCGGACAGGGCCAGGGTCTCGGCGAGGAGGGTCTCCAGCCGGGCCTCGGGTGCGGTCTCCAGCGTTGCGCGCAGCCGCTCCGGCGAACGCCGCGCCAATCCGGCCAGATAGGGGGAGGCGGCGAAGACAGGAGCCAGCGCCGGCCATGCGCGGTCAAGGCAATCGCTCCAGCCGCCCTCCTCCGCCGCGGGCCTCAGCCGCTCCAGCCAGCGCGAGGCGGCCGCCGCGTCCGCGACCGGGCCGCAGGGGCCGATCCGGTCGCCGAGGACGGGTTCGGTCACGGCGCCGGCTGCAGGACGAGGGCGACGCGGAGGCCCGGGCCGAAGCCGCCGTAGACGCCTGGCCCCTCATCCAGCTGAACGCGTCCGTCATGGGCTTCCAGCACGGCGGAAACCAGCGACAGGCCCAGACCCGAGCCGGCCTCGCTGCGGCTGTTGTCGAGACGGACGAAGCGCTGGACGACCCGCTCGCGGTCCTCGGCGGGAACGCCGGGGCCGGTGTCGGTGACCGAATATTCGATCTCACCTGAGGAGCGTCGGCGCGCACGCAGCATCACCGCCCCGCCGGTCGGGGTGTATTTGATGGCGTTGTCGATGACGTTGGCCAGGGCCTGGGCCAGGAAGGGCTGGTTGCCCTCGATCATCAGGCCGCGCTCGATCTCGGCGGAGAATTCCAGCCCCTTGTCCTCGGCGGCGGGCTCATAGAGCTCGGCCATGTCGGCGGCCAGATCGGCGGCGTCGAACACCTGCGGATCCGGCGCGCCGCCGGCCTGCAACCGGGCGATGGCCAGGACGGTATTGAAGGTCTTGAGCAGGTGGTCGGCCTCGCTCAGGGCCACTTCCAGCGCCTCGACACCCGAGACCCTGCCCGCCTCGGCGTCGATCAGGGCGACCTCCATCTTGGCCCGCATCCGGGTCAGGGGCGAGCGCAGGTCGTGGGCGATGGCGTCACCGGCGTGACGGATCGAGGCCATGGAAGCCTCCAGCCGGTCCAGCATGCCGTTCAGGCCGCGTCCGAGCTCGTCCAGTTCGTCGCCGCCCGAGCCTTCGCCGCCCCGGACCTGGGCCCGCGCCTTCAGGTCCCCGTCGCGCACGGCGGCGACCACGGCGTTCAACCGCCCCATCGAGCGTTCGACGTTGCGGCTGATGATCAGGCCGCCGGTGGCGCCCAGCAGCAGGACCCCGCCCATGGCCATCCAAAGGGCCTGGGTCAGGCGCGCGAGGGATTCCTCAATGTCGCCGATATCCTCGCCGACGACCAGCTTGCCGCCGGTTCTCAGGGGCATGATCACCCCGATGGAGCGCCGGTTCACGACATGCCCCTCGGCGTCCGTCGACGTCAGGCGGAAAGTGTCCCAGTCGCCCATTCCAGGCGTCTGGGTTCCCGGATCGAAAGGCAGGACAGACAGGTTGCCGGTCACCACCTTCCCGGCTCCGTCCGTCAACAGATACAGATAGGGACCGCCCCGAATGGTGCGTTCGACCAGGGCCTGGTTCAACGCATCCTCGCCACGGGTACGATAGATGGCCGTCAGGGCGTCGAATTCGCTCTGCACGTCCTTGGTCGCCCGCGCTTGGGCCTCCGACGCCGAGGCGAAATAGACATAGGCCAGGATGGCGCTGGCCGCCGCCGCGAACAGGGCGAGGAAGAGCAGCGTCAGCCGGAAGGGCGTGCGGCGAAAGAGGGACGGCAGTTTCATTGAGGCGACTTAGGCCTCCAGCCGGTATCCCGCCCCGCGCACCGTCTGCAGCATGGCCTTGTCGAAGCCCTTGTCGATCTTGGACCGCAGACGGCTGATGTGAACGTCGATGACGTTGGTCTGGGGGTCGAAGTGGTATTCCCAGACCTTTTCCAGCAGCATGGTACGGGTCACCGACTGGTTGGCGTGGCGCATCAGGAACTCCAGCAGCTGGAACTCGCGCGGCTGCAGGTCGATCTCGGTCGTGCCGCGATGCACGGTGCGGGCGATCAGGTTCATCTCAAGATCGCCGACCTTGAGCACCGTCTGGACGCCGCCGGTCTCGCGACGGCGGGCCAAGGCCTCGACCCGGGCGATCAGCTCGCCGAAGGCGTAGGGCTTGACCAGATAGTCGTCGCCGCCGGCCTTGAGGCCCGTGATCCGGTCCTCGACCTCGCCGAGCGCCGACAGGAACAGGACCGGGGTCTGGTCGCCGTCCTTGCGCAGGGTCTCGACCATGCCGATGCCGTCGAGGCGCGGCATCATCCGATCCACGACATAGACGTCGTAACCGCCGCGCTGGGCCTCGAGCAGGCCGTAGGCCCCGTCGATGGCGTGCGACACCTCGTGCCCGGCCTCGCTCAGGCCACGGACCATCGCCGTCGCCGCCTCGGCGTCGTCCTCGACCACCAGAACACGCATTGACCCCTCCTGAATTCAGAATCGTCACGGACGTTAGCGCATCCGTGACGATCCTGTCAGTTAAGGCTTATTCACTCTTGGACAGTTCCAGGGCGATCAGGGCCGTGGTGCCCTGAGCCGTGACCTGCAACAGCACGCTGGGGCGGCCGGCGGCGCGGGCCGCGTCGATGGCGGCCTTGAGTTCCTGCGGCGTGTTGACCGGACGGCTGAAGGCGCGGCTGATCACCGTGCCGACCGGCAGGCCGCCCTGCGCCGCCTTGGAGCCGCGGGCCACCTGGGTGACCACGACCCCCGAGACGTCATTAGCGATGCTGTAGCGGCTCTTGAGCGCCGCCGTCAGGGGCGAGACCGACAGGCCTTCGACCGTCAGGCCCGACGGAACGGCGGGGACCGCCGGCGACGGATTGGCGTTGCCTTCCTCGTCGGTCGGATAGAGTTCGGCCTCGGACGGGCGTTTCGCGGCCCGCACCGTGACCGTCTGGCGGCGTCCGTCACGCATCAGTTCGACGCGGAGTTCGTCGCCGACGCGGGCGTTGGCGACGGCGCGGGTCAGGGCGTTGCCGGTCTCGACCGCCTGGCCGTTCACAGCGACGATGACATCCTCGGCGCGGATGCCGCCCTTCTCGGCGGGACCATCCGGGGTCACGCTGTTGATCAGGGCGCCCTTGACGCCTTCCGGCAGACCCAGGGCGGCGCGCTCGTCGTCGCTCATGGTCTTCATCGACACGCCCAGATAGCCGCGCTCGATGTTTCCGCCGCGCATCAGCTGGTCGGTGATGCTCTTGGCGGTCGAGGCCGGGATGGCGAAACCGATGCCGACCGAGCCGCCGGTGGGCGAGAAGATCGCCGAGTTCACCCCGATGACGCGGCCATAGATGTCGAAGGTCGGGCCGCCCGAGTTGCCCCGGTTGATGGCGGCGTCGATCTGCAGATAGTCGACATAGGCGCTGGAGCGGTCCTGCAGGTCGCGGCCCCGGGCCGAGACGATGCCGGCCGTGGCGGTGCCCCCGAGGCCGAACGGGTTGCCGACGGCGACGACCCAGTCGCCGACGCGCGGATCGGCCTGTTCCTCGAAGCTGACGAATTTGAAGTCGTCGCCCTGGACCTTGATCACGGCCAGGTCGGTGTTTTCGTCGCGGCCGACCAGGGTGGCGTCCAGGGTCCGGCCGTCGGTCATCTTGACCTTGATCGACTTGGCGTTGGCCACGACGTGGTTGTTGGTGACGATATAGCCGTCACGCGAGATGAAGAAGCCGGAGCCGGCGCCCTGGGCCAGTTGCGGCTCGGCGTCAGGCTCTTCCTGCTGCTGGCCGGGGCTCGGGATGACCAGGCCGGGCAGGCCCGGGATCTGGAAGCCCTGAATGCCTTGCGGGCGCTCGACCGGGGTCTCGACCTCGATCTGGACCACGGCCGGGGCGACCTGCTGGACGATGTCGGCGAAGCTGAGCGGCGCGCCCTGCGGCGGGGCGAAGGCCAGGCCCGCGCCGGCGGAGGCCACCAGTTGACCCGGACGGGCCTCGGCATGGGCGCCTGGCCATGAAATGACGCCGCCGGCGGTGGCGCCCGCCGCAACGATCAGGCCGGCCGCAGCCCCCAGAATGAACTCTTTCCGCTTCAGCATCGTCGTCTTGCGATCCTCTTTCGGCCTCGTCTGGAGGCCGTTTCGCGTTGAGATATAGACCCGGTCGGGCAGAAGCCAAACCCGGGGCGTCGGAACGATTGTTCCCCGCGCACGTCAGTCGTGGGACGAAGTTGCGTCAGGATCGGGGCGAACCTCGCCGCCACGGAGAAGATCGTTCAACCGGCGCTCCTCATCGGGCGAAAGCGGCGCGGCGTCGGGCCTTTGCCGGCGAGACCGGGCGATGAAGACGCCGCCGACCAGCAGCACCAGAGCGAGCGGGCCGAACCACAGCAGCCAGGTCGCAGCCTTCACTGGCGGCTTGAACAGGATGTAGTCACCCCAGCGGCGGACCAGATCCTCGCGGATCGATTCGTCCGTGGCGCCCGAGGCGATCTCCTCCCGCACGAGGCGGCGCATGTCGGCGGCGATGCCGGCCGGGCTGTCGGCGATGGATTCGTGCTGGCAGACCACGCAGCGGATGTCCTGAAACAGCCGCTGGGCCCGCGCCTCCTGCGTCGGAGACGATAGCGGCTGGTCGGGCGCGGCGGCGGGTTCGGCTATCGCAGGCGCGGCGAGAAGTGCGAAAACCAGGGCGATCGCGGCGGTTCTCACGCGGCGCTCTCCGCGGCCTTTTTGCGCCCGGCCACTCCGATCCGGAGGCGGCGGTCCAGCAGGGACAGAACCCCGCCGATCGCCATCACCAAAGGCCCGAGGAAGATCAGCCGCGCCCAGGGGTTCCAGTAAACTCTGACCGTCCAGGCCCGCGCGGCCTGAGGCGTCGATCTGCGCTCGCCGAGCACGACATAGACATCGTCCAGCCCGCGGAAATCGAGGCCGACCTCGGTCGTGGTCTGGCCGCCAGCGGGGAAGAAGCGGCGCTCGGCTATGACGGTCCGCTCAGGACCACCATCGGTCGGGGTGACGGTCAGATGGCCCTGCTCGGCCAGATAGTTGGGGCCTTCGACGATACGGACGTCGTCCAGCCGGACGGAATAGCGGCCTGCGGTCACGCTCCCGTCGAGGCCGAGCGGCGCGGCGGCCTCGACCTTGAAGCCGGTCTCGACCACGGCGCCGAGCACGAACAGGCCGAGCCCGGCGTGGGCCAGGGTCATGCCCCAGGCGCCCAGCGGCAGGGCCCTGGCCCGGCGTCCGACTTCCGCCAGAGGAACCCGGAACAGCCGGACGCGCTCGGCCACCTCGGCCAGGGCTCCGAGGATCAGCCAGGCGCCGATGGCGATGCCGCCGGCCGCCATAGCCTTGTGCGGTTCGAAGGCCATCCAGCCCAGAAGGGCGCAGACGAGGGACAGGCCCGCCGCGACCGCCAGCCTCTGGCCTACCCCTTTCAGATCGCCGCGCTTCCACCCCAGCAGCGGCCCGGCGGGCAGGATCAGGAAGGCGACCACCATCAGGGGGGTGAAGGTCAGGGCGAAATAGGGCGGGCCGACCGAGATGGTCGCCCCGGTCGCCGCCTGCAGGATCAGGGGATAGAGGGTGCCGAGCAGCACCGTCGCCGCCGCCGCGGTCAGGAAGAGGTTGTTGAGCACAAGCGCGCCCTCGCGACTGACGGGCGCGAACAGGCCGCCGCCCGTCAGCTTCGGCGCCCGCCAGGCGAACAGGGCGAAGGCCGCGCCCGCCGTGACGCCGAGGATGCCCAGCAGCATCAGCCCGCGCTCCGGATCGACGGCGAAGGCGTGAACGCTGGTCAGCACGCCGGAGCGCACGAGGAAGGCGCCCAGCATGGAGAAGGTGAAGGCCAACAGGGCGAGGAAGACGGTCCAGCCCGCCAGGGCTCCGCGCCGCTCGGTCACCACCGCCGAGTGCAACAGGGCCGCGCCCGCCAGCCAGGGCATGAAGCTGGCGTTCTCGACCGGGTCCCAGAACCACCAGCCGCCCCAGCCGAGTTCGTAATAGGCCCAGAAGGAGCCGAGGGTGATGCCGATGGTCAGGAGCACCCAGGACGCCAGGGCCCAAGGCCGGACCCAGCGCCCCCAGGCGGGATCGACGCGGCCCTCGATCAGGGCCGCCACGGCCAGCGAAAAGGTCACCGAGAAGCCGACATAGCCCGCGTAGAGCAGCGGCGGATGGAAGGCGAGCGCCGGGTCCTGAAGCAGGGGGTTCAGGGACGCGCCCTGGAACGGCGCCGGGTCCAGCCGGGCGAAGGGATTGGAGGTGAGGACGGCGAAGGCGAGGAAGAGGCTTCCCAACGCGCCCTGCACCCCCACCGCCGAGGTCTTGAGCCCGAACGGCAGGCCGCTCGCTCTCGCCAGGGCCGCGCCGAAGCCGGTCATGACCAGACACCAGAGGACCAGCGAGCCCTCGTGACTGCCCCAGGCCCCGGCGACCTTGTAGAGCATCGGCTTGTCGGTGTGGCTGTTGTTGGCGACGTTGGCGACGGAGAAGTCACTGGTCACGAAGGCGAAGATCAGGGCCGCGAAGGCGAGCGCCACCGCACAGGCCGAAGCGATCGCCGCCCCCTGCGCCGCCCCGGCCAGAACGGGCGAACGCCGGATACGCCCCAGCGCCGACATGACGGTCTGCAGCACCGCGAGCGCGAGGGCCAGGATCAGGGCGTAGGCGCCGAATTCGCTGATCACAGGGTGACGTTTCCGGGGGCGGCGTTTCCGGCGGAAGCCTTCGAGGGCTCAGGACGCCATTCGCCCTTGGCCTTCAGCTTGTCGGCCACTTCGCGCGGCATGTATTTTTCGTCGTGCTTGGCCAGGACCTGATGGGCGACGAAAGTGCGGTCGGGCTGGAAGGCGCCTTGCGCCACGATCCCCTGCCCTTCGCGGAACAGGTCGGGCAGGTCGCCGTGATAGATCACCCGGGTTGAGGCCATGTTGTCGGTGACGGCGAAGCTGACGTCGGCGCCGTGGCGCTGGACGCTGCCCGCCTCGACCAGACCGCCCAGACGGATGTCGCGTCCAGCCGGGGCCTTTTCGACGGTCACTTCCGAAGGCGTGAAGAAGAAGGTCACGCTGTCGTTCATGGCCCACAGCGACAGGCCGACGGCGAGGGCGAGTATCGGCGCCACGGCCGCCACGACCCACAGGCGACGGCGCGCCTTCGGCGATCGGGGAAGCCAGCTCATGTCCGGAAGGGTCCGCGCGCGGAGGAAAACTGGCGGCCGTATAGCGGGGCGCGACAGCGGCTGAAAGAGGTCATCGGGCCGCGCTCGCCAGCCGCTTCTCAAGTTCCACGCGGCGCGGATCGGCGGGATCCAGCGTCTTGATCAGTGGCGTCCACAGGGTCAGGGCGCCGGCCCGGTCGCCGCGCGTCAGGGCCGCGTCGCCGAGGAAGTACAGGGCGCCCAACTGACCGGGATCGCGCTTCAACGCTTCCCGGAAGGCGGCCTCGGCGTCGGCGCCGACGGCCCCGTCCTGCGACCGGACCAGGCTCTCGCCCAGCCGCGCCCAGGTGCGGGGATCGTCGGGATTCATCGCCAGCGCCCGGCGGAAGGCCGAGGCCGCGCCCACGGGGTCATCGGCGGCGAACCGGGCCGCGCCCAGCATGGTCAGGATCTGGCGGTCGTCGGGGCGCAGCCTCGCCTCGCGGGTCAGGACCGCCGCCACCTGTTCAGCCTCCAGCGGCTCAGCCGAGGCGCCCCAGGCGTCGACGCGGCGATCATAGGTCTGGTCGCCGTAGCCGGGCTTGCCTATGCCCCAGTAGAGGCCGAGCGCCACCACCGCCGTCAGCACGACCCCGCCCAGAACCCGGCGCCGGTCGGCGGGGTGGGCGCGCAACGCCATCGGCCCGGTGCGGTCGGCCAGCAGGCGGCGACCGGCCTCGGCCCGCGCGGCCGCCCAGGCCTCCTCGGTCAGCAGCCCACGCGCCTTCAGCCGATCCAGCTCGGCCAGCTCTCGCGCGGCGGCGTCCGGCTCGACATCGACCACGGCGTCGACGCCACGCCGCGCGCCGGTCAGCACCAGCAGCGCCGCCATCGCGGTCGCCAGTGCGGTCATGATCCAGAAGGCCGTCATGGACCCGCTCTAGCCGATCCCGGAAGCGGCGGCGAGACCTCTCCTCCAGAGCTCAGGCTGACAGTTTCATCGGGGCCGGGCCGCCCGCCACGGCGGTGCGACGACGGATGGCGCGCGCCTCGGTCAAGGCGTCGATCTGCTCCAGCAGGTCGGCCATCATGGCGGCGCGGTCGATGGCCTGGGTCTCGTCCGGGGCGTCACCGGAGTTGACGTCCTCGATGATCAGGTCGGCATAGCTGCTGAGATGAACCGTCAGGCTTTGCACCAGGGCCAGACGCTGGGACTCGCAGCCGAACGCGCCGGCGAAGCTGCGTACAAGGCCGACCATCTTCAGGGCGTCCTTCGCCGACTGCACCGTCGCGGCGTCGAGCGGCAGTTCGAGGTGCGGCGCCTTGCGAGTCATCCGGCCCGAGGTCTGGACCTTGTGCATCGGCGTGGCCTTGTCGACCAGCTTTGTCACCCCGCTGAGCAGTTCGCCCAGCCGCTTGCCGATGCGGACACGAACCTCGCGCAGCCGCTTGCCCCAGTCGCCTTCGCGGTCGAGGTGGACGGTCGCCTCGATCTCCTTGAAGACCTCCGCGCACCATTCCAGATCGTCCTTCAGACCCTCGGGGCCGTCGCCGATGCGGAAGGCGACGATGCGGGCGCAGCGCCCTTCAAGACCCGCCACCAGCCGGTCGATGAAGACAGCCAGCTCGCTTTCCGACAGCAGATTGCCGCGCGAGGCGCTGGTCGAGGCGTGAATCATCAGCCGGAGAACGAGGGAGGCGTCGGCCAGATGGGCGAACAGAATGTCCATCAGCCGCTCCGCGCCGTCGGGCAGCATCTCGGAGGCGTCGCGAACCAGAAGCCTGAGCTCGGCGACCTGATCTCCGTTCGGGCGGCCGACCCAAGCCTTCAGCGACGGCAGGGCGCGATAGACCAGGCCGCCGAAATCGCAGCAATGGGCCAGATCCTCAAGCCCCGTTTCCCGCTTCGCCGGATCGCCGAGAGCGGCCGGCCAGACCTCGGCGGGGCGATCACGCACGGCGGCGGCGGCGGCGGCGTACAGGCGGACGCAGACGGCGGTGGTGCGGGCGATCTCGCGCTCGTCGTCATCATCCAGAAGCGGCAGGAGATTGGGTTCGCGGCTGGAGGCGATTTTCCAGAGCCGCGGCAGGACGCCGGGCGGGAAAGTCATGGCCTCGATACCGTCGGCGCGGGG
>Ga0209630_10005624_pt1 | contig 10560 bp, 5 predicted proteins | sample COG_01_FD_184745 | JGI IMG/M metagenome (GOLD analysis project Ga0209630, IMG submission 184745) | Pelagic Microbial community sample from North Sea - COGITO 998_met_01 (SPAdes) (version 2) | ecosystem: Environmental > Aquatic > Marine > Neritic zone/Coastal water | place: Helgoland, sampling... | reverse complement strand
ATCTGTCAAAAGTCTTCATCTATGACGCCACCAACAGGTGCACGGGCGGTCCACTACTGGCGAAGCTAGCCATTATCTCAAGAAGACTTTGCTGGGAGACTTGTTCGTTATGCCATGTGTAACCATGGAAAGCAGAGAAATGATGTCGCTCTCCGTCAAGAATACCGCGTTATGGGCGCTCGAAGTGCCTCTGGAGGAGATGTGTTGATTTGGCAACCAAAGTGCCAGTGCTCGGAGCAACATCAGATGTTTCCTTAGGCACACAGATAACCACCGGCGCCACGTCTCAGGACGGAGGTTACATGCGCAACTCTCATTGAGGAACCTGCTCAAGATGGTGTTCAAGAGCTGATTGTACCATAACATTATACCACACTCCGTCAAGATTCTTGAACATTCACCGTCGCCGTGAGCGCAGCAGCTGCCATATGTCACCTCAGAAGGTTTGGCGCGTAGCGCGTGTCAATATGTACAACCGACCGGCGATCGTATCATATATATATATAACATATTCTGATTTTCATATTATTAATAAGTAAGTAAGCAAGTAATAAGGGAGTGACATTTTTAACGCAAGCAACTTAACTTGAATATGACATATATTAATAATATTAATATTATTATTAGTTAAGATTAATAAGGATAATTATTAAGTCGCTTATTATTGCGTCAAGATAAAGTCTTTACGTTCATAAAATCGTTTTGCATAAAAAAATGTCACAACCTTACTTATTATATGAAATTCAGAACACACATATATTATATTATATTATTATATATGATATTCTGAATTTCATAATAAGTAATAAGGGTGTGCCATTCATAACGATTTAATATAATAACGTAAAGACTTTATCATTACGATCCACACAATCACTCCAGTGGGCAAAATGTCTAAAGATTCCGCTTATGTTCACGTAAGCGACTTATCCTTAACTATATATATATAATCAAGTTACGTTAAAAGTGGCACACCGGCTACCCTTGTGAAATTCAGAATACAATAATAATGCAAATATGATAAAAATTCCTTGTAAATAAGAGTTAAATATTGAACAAGAGGTTGATTTTTTTTTCGCCGCGACACACACGACTGGTACACGACGTTCGTCGCGCAATTAAAGAAGCACCGATCGAAGCTGCACGGGAGAAGAGGTTGACACCACAACTGGTCATGCAGGCGCACACCTTGTCAACATCATGGCAACCGACCGCTTGGCAAAGGAAACGCTTGGCGGAACCACAACAACTCGTGAGCCTATGTTCCCGACATCCCAGTTATCTTTCCCACTCCTAACCGCGTTGTTCCCACTGCAGTTTCGTTGTGGCTCGCGTTGTGGCTCGCAAACGCGATCCACAAATAGTTCACGCGTACCTTCATGTGCCGACAGTCAGCCAGGCGTTGCAGACCGTCTTGATGCAGTACGAATACTCCCAGTCCAAAGCTTTTCGCGCCGCGCTTTGGGTGTTTTTGGGGCCGTCTTTGTTCCGGTGAAGGCAGCAAACGCTATCGGTTTTACTAAGCAGTTGAAAAAAGCAGACATTTCAGAGGCAGATTACGCTCTTTCTGAACCTTTTCTTTTCCGTGCCGAATCTCACTTTGGAGTAAAATATTTTGACACGCAACTTGGCGGGGGAGAGAGACTGGAAATGGGAAAAGTCGCAGTGGTTCACTTTACTTGCAGATATCGGGGTCTTACCGCCCTTTCCACTCGTGAAGCTCGTACATTAGGTGGTAATCGGACGATTGCTGAACCCATGGAGTTTACATACGGTGTGATACCTTCTGAATTTAACAAACCCATTGTCCGCAAAACAGTCGTCGGAATAGGAGCAGAGGTGAGCGAGCCACTATTGCTGACAAGAGTTATTGATTACTTCCTTATCACATGATTGTTTCAGGTTAGGCTCGATCCAGCACTTCAAGAACTCTACATCGTCAGTACTGTTTTCAATGGTCCAGCAGAAAAGGCGGGCCTTCAAGTGAATGACGTGATAATTTCAATAGATGGTTTCCAAGATCTCGCGGATTTGCCTATCTCGAGAATCGGAACTCTGCTCACAGGCAACATGGGGAGCACTGTGGACATTGAAGTAAGAAAATCAAGTGGACCGACTCGAGGTGCTACAGAAAGATTTACTCTTACTCGAGAGGTGAGATTTTTTTCCCCCCATCTTGGCATTTCTGTGAACTCTCAAATAAATTTCCAGGCAACCGCAATAACTGCCAAAAAACGCACCACGAGTGTTGAGACTGGCGGGGGTTTATTTGCTGGTACAAGCGGTCCGAAGCCCCCACCTGTAATTTACATCCCTGAAGCTCTTGCCGGTATGCGCGTCGGAGGCCGTCGTGTCATCATTGTGCCTTCAGATGTTGGGTACGAGGATATGGGTGAGGGCGAAATACCACCTGGTGCTGACTTCAAACTAGAAGTTGAGTTGTTGGAAAGTCGAAATGCTGCTTAAGCAAGCAACACATTTATGGATGTTTTGTCGATTAAATCACTTTCACCGTCTTCTGCAACAACGTAGTTTCCGCAAAACTCAGTTGAGTGGATCTCTCCACAACTTATTTGATAACTTGAGGTACACACTTGGTGGTTGCAGCTACTGCGCCTTCACATCAAGTACGCGGTGGTCGGCTCGATTTGGATCGTTGGCCATGATCTGTGCTTAATTAGTTCAAAAATGCTCATACGGTGCTGGAAAAAACACCCTCGTTGATTCAACTAGTCAGACTGGTCAGCAGCCATTCCTTCATGGTGTGCGTTTGGTGAGGTATTTTCAGCCAGAAATGAGCTCACGTTCAACTCGTGACTGGCAATTCCAAGTCGGCCATATACTTTCGATCCTTTTGTAAAGCTTTGAGGTGTTGCTCCGAGACGATATGAAGCATGTAAAATCTTTCGCGCTTGCTCTTTCTGCTGTTCCTTCTTGAAAGCTTGTGCAATGTTTGATTTCACAGCCTTGTTCTTCAAATCTTCTTTAAGTCTTTTTATGAACTGTACCTTGACTGTTTCGCGATCAATTTTCTGTTTGAGCTTAAATCTATACAGTGCATCTTGGTTTTGCTTCATCTCGGATTTCATCTTTCTGTCTTCAGAAATAAGCTTGCGCTCGGTAAGCCTCATCTGGCGATGAAATTCATTTGCAGCTCTTACTTCTTCTGAGAGGCGCATTGAGGATTCGTATTCTGCTTGATAGCGTTCTTCACGTTGTTTTTGGGTTCGCATGGCGTCTTCGTACGCGCGTATTCGTTCTTCCTCTTTTCGTCTCATTCGGAGCTGCTCCTCACTGGCCTTTCGGTCTTTGTCTTCTTCAACGACACGCATTTTCGATGCCCTTTTTCCCTCTCTATCCAGTATTGCCCTTATTCTATGATTGAGCCGGTCGTTAGCAACGGCTCTCGCCCGGTTTATTTTATTTTGATAGGCGTCTGACAGAACTCGCTTGGTGTTGTCAAAATGTTCTTTCCGCTCCTGCATCATATGCTCCCATCGTTTGTCATCTTCATCCTGAGCCATTTTTTTGGCATCGATCCGCGCTTGCTGCCAGTCCAGGATATCACGGGTCTTGTTTCTCCATTCTTCCTCCTTCTGCTTTCTTCGTTCCAAGGCTGCTTGAGCGTCCCTCGTTTTTCTTAGCTCTCGTTCCATCTCTTCCTTGTATTGAGGAACATATTTCCGCTCATTTTCTTTGATGGATTGAATTTCAGAGTGATAATTTCTCTCCAGCACCCTTTCGAGACGGCGCTGGTGCTCGTCAAAGCTTGTCTTGCTTCCATAAGCCATCTGCATTGAACCACTGCTCTTCGCATTGTTCAACTCTGACTTTGCGAGAGCACCAATTGAGGGACGATATTCTTCTAGGACCTCTTCTGTCAAGTAATTCTCGCGCATTGTCTGAAGCTGGGACAATATCTGCTCTCTCCTCTTTCGTGCATGGTCGTACTTGAGAAGCCATATTGACGCGTCGAGCTTTTCGTCATGAAAATCGTCCACTACCGGCACCTCAAGATCGACGGGATCTACGCCCATCTCTAAACACGCCTTGATAGATCGAGGTGAGCTTAGCCGGGGCACTCGTTGTGCAGCTTCAAGTCCAATGATGTCATCCAGTGTAACTGGAGCACCCACAGAAGGTTTCTTTTTGGGGTGCACAATTGACGGGGAGACTGCGTCCTGAACCCAGAGGTTCTCTGCATGAGTTCCATCTGGCCTATTCTTGGGAATTTGACTTTCTTGGCCCCACTCAGTGGCAGTTTACTGCCGAGCTCAGAGTTATTCAAGTCTTCCCCGCGACCGGGGAGGGTAGAATCGTTCATGTCGGTCAACCGCGCTTTCTTTCCCCTTTTTTTTTTAAATAAAATGAAGCAGTCGGTCTGTCTTAAAGAGCAAGCAATTAGTAGCACACGTGATAGTGCGTGCGATCTGGAGGGTCTTTCACGTTATCGCGCGTGATTCAGAAACAACTGAGTCGACCGCACAAGTAAAGCGGACGAGAGCGCCAAACTTTGTGTGTCCGTTGACGCTTTTTGCCCAGAACAAAGTGGATGCAGAGCCAAACAATACGTTTCGAAACCTCAAGAGTTATTACGGAATCGGACCGTAATCATGACCAATTCCGCGAGTCGATGAAGAAAAGTATGCCAATATTAAATGTAATATAATAATATGACAACGGAAATGAAATAAAGTACGCCTTTGCAATTTACAAGTATGTTTCAAGTATGTTTTGAAGTATGTTTTGAAGTATGTTTCCTCGTGATCGAGGGTTTATATTCTCTAACGTTGCTCATACAACAATATTGAAGGAAACAAGCAGCTTGCTGCGCTTCCACTTCCAGCGCCGCTCATTGTCATGTAGATCTAAGTTGATACAAGTGTCACGGTGGCCCTCAGGAAGGTTTGGCTGTCCTCTCTGTCTTCGTCGTTCGGCCATGGCGAAGCGAAAGAGTGGAGGCTGTCGGTTTTCAAAGTTTTTTATATGAGCAACGTGTTAGAATCTGTTTCCAGTCACATCAAAACACTCGAGCTGCGCAAAAAATCAAACTCAACGGCAAATGCATTCGCCACAGTGGCGTATTCGTGTGAAATGGAGACTGATTTTTTGCGCGCTTTTGTCCCACCTGTGCGCGGCGATGTCACTTTTGTATGGGAATCATTACAAATCACGTGATTTGGATCGTATATTTGATTAAGATAAACTATGTTACCATATATACGATAATTAAATCAATCGTACCGAGTCAATGAAGAAAATTCCTAAGGCAGTACTTTTCTTCATTGACTCGCGGAATTGGTCACATGTTGCATATTCTATAATAATGTTTCGTATTCGTAATAATAAATAAAAAATGTGCCCATACATTGCATTTTCATCCAATTTCCATATCGTTGACTCATCGTTGACCGGGGTCGGACCCGATCGCGGTCGGTTGCAGAATATTTGGGCTGATTTGGGATTGTAATGAGTAATAATAATATATGTGTCTGAATGATATATATATTATTATTAGTAGTGTCCAATGAAGTGTACTTGAGTATTCTGAATTTCATAAGGGTGAGGCATTTTTTACGTAACTTAATTTGATATTATTAAGTTTCGTATAAATACGAAGGTATAATATATTTATATAACAGTTAATATAATTAAGGATAAGTCGCTTATTACGTGAACATAAGCGGAATCTTTACACTGTTTGCCCACTGGAGTGATTGTGTGGATCGTGATAAAGTCTTTTATACGTTCATATAAAATCGTTATGCATAAAAAAATGTCTCACGCACCCTTATGAAATTCAGAATACGTCGTTATTATTACTCGCCTGCCTGCTGATTATTACTTATTAGTAATAAGATGCGAATAAGCTGCGAATAAGGTACAAATAAAGGTATAATACCTTCGAAGGTAACACTTATTATTAGCTTCTTCGTACGTAATAAGAGTTTCGTAGCAGTTTATTATTTAGACTCTTACGCGTAATATATAGCTAGCACCTTCGAATCATATTATATATATATAGTTGAGCTTGAGTTTTGACTCGCGACTTCGGTCTCTTGCGGACAAGAAAGTTCCTCTTGAGTACATATTTACAACCGCGCGAAAGGCCCATCGCGCCCCACACAATCCCCATAGCATTCCAAGAACCACTCGTTCCCCACATTCAGATAATGTTCAGGAACCAGTACGATCAGGCAAGACGGCCAAAAACTTTCCCGCAAAAGTTAATCACGAGTTCCTTTGCATTTCCAGGACATCCTCACGTGGAGTCCGCAAGGACGTCTTCACCAAATCGAATGTACGTGTTCAATCGAGTTCGCGAAAGATCCGATCCTAGAAATAAAACTTGTTTTTCTCGGTAGATGCGATGGAAGCTGTGAAGCAGGGGGGGGCAACTGTAGGCTGCAAGGTGTTCTCACTTTTACCCTTCCAAAAATTCCCATTCAATACCTGGTTTTCGCAGAGTAAAGAATACGTCGTGTTGGCCACGCTCAAACGAGCTGCTTCGGAACTTTCCTCCTCGCAGCAGAAGATTTTTAGAGCGGATGAAGCCATAGGGGTTGCAATTTCCGGACTCACTGCTGATGGAACAGCAGCGATCAAAGCACTGAGGAGGGACTGCATATCCCATTCCTTCACTTTCCAGTCTCAGGTCGAGGTTTGTAGACTTGCCGGCAGAATCGCTGATAAGTGGCAGGTGTGAACTACGTCGTGATCCCATTAACTCTGCACACGTATGCCATTTAGTCGCGTTCTTGCAGGTATGTTCGCAAAGAGCTGGATCAAGACCTTCAGGGGTTGGATTGCTGATCGCAGGAAGGGACACACAAGGATGTCACCTGTATCAAGTCTGCCCCTCTGGGAATTTGTACGATCACGTCGCCACCGCTATAGGTATGGCCCTTTGACAAACTCGACGCTCTCCTTTGTATCCAAAACTTTTCTGACAGCTTCAATTTTTCCATCTCACTTTCAGGGGCGAGATCACAAGCTTCAAAAACATATTTGGAAAATTTTCATTTTCAGATGGACAACCTGCCTCTAAAAGATATAATTTTACTCGCGCTGCGCGCGCTGAAGGAGGCAACTTCGGAGCCTCTCACGAAAGACACTTGCACCATCGCAGTTGTTGGAGTTGAGATGCCATTCCGAGTTCTCGATGAAGATGAGTTGAGATCACCTCTAGCTGAACTGGCAGCGGACACCCGTTGAACATGTATCTTACTTTGGCACGATTGCCACTGACTGTGAACTGCAAAAAAAAGGTTTCTGCATTGATTGGATTATGTAGGCGGCATGGATATATAATAAAAGATATAGGGGGCAGCGGGCATAAAAGTGCACGGTTGTTTGGAACTAATTCTATAATCACGAAAATTTTCCAACCAGTACAATTTACCCTCACACCCACCCGTCCTATTTTCCATAAATGAATGTTTGGTGAAGCACTATCCAACTTGAGCCGGCCAGGCGGTTTTTTTCGCATTCACAGGGGATGTGCGTGCACATTGGTGTTTTCCCAAAGGCACATCTGCCCATCATGTTTTGCATGCAAGTCCAAAAACAGTTCATAGCCCAAAGCCCTTTGTGATGAACTAGCACTCACATCTGACACTTAACGCTTCTCTTTCTTTTCTTTTTTGGATTTTTTTGCTGGACTTTCCGATGGGTGTTCTTTCTCCTTCCGTTTCTTCTTGTCTTTCTTCTGTTTTGCATCCGCATCCGGATTGTATGCTTTTGGAGGAGATAGTATTGCAGGAGCATCCTTATTGACACGATTGTGTTCAGTCTTCTTCGCTCGTTCTGTCGGAGAAACAACTCCGCTTACATCACCAAGTGACTTCCCTTCAAGTTGTCTCAACCTTGCCTCCACTTTCTCACGGCTGTCAATGCCGATGGTTGCCTCGTTTGATTCACCAAGTGCGTCTACACGTATGGAAAGGGCACATTTTGCGGCAAGTACGCGTGAAATTTTTCCCTTGAATTTCGGCGCAGCCTGGCCAATAAGTGATGCGTGATATATCAAACCATACTTGGGCGTCTCATGCTTGGTCTTTAGTGCACGAAACAAAGCTTTCTCGGCTCCTAAAATCTGTACAGTGCTTGCAGGGTGCTTTGCAAGGTTGATAAGGGATCCAGCGTGGGAGATTAAGCGTGCACCAACGAGCTCGCCAACAAGCGCGGTCAAATTCGGGGCGATTGCGTGCATGCGGCTCTTAAGATAGTCAAAAAGTTGGATGCGATACTCAGATAACGAGATGACCTGTTCAGCAAGTTGCTTGATGTTGTCAAGATCGTCCCGTGAAATTTCCGTGCCCATAGAGATTATAGCAGCATCTTTGAGTTCTTGCTCCACCTCTTCGTCAAGCCCCGTAGATGATAAATCATGTTGAGCAGCTGTTGCACGATCTCCCATTTGCACCACCAACTTAGCATATTGCGTGTTATCTTGGATTATCTTTGTCAGCTCAGGAAAATGCCATCCATACCACTCCCTAACGCGCATTGCGTAAGTGTTTAGCTCCTTGTCGAGCTCATCCAGCAAACCAATCGCTTGAACAACCATGGTGTCTACCTTATCGGGGGAAAATTTCAGTTTGTAGCGGGAAAGAGAGTGAGAGAGGCCGAGTGCCATTGGAGCAATGTCGGCGTCAGTGAAGCCACCGATAAGTTCATTTATTTGGTAGCGTACGCCACGCATCAGTTCCATGACGCCCGAATTAGAAATACAAGCGATGCCTAATTTCTCCTTGATGAGACCGCCAAGCTTGGCATCGACCAGGGCAAGCGTCTCACCACAAGCGTGCTTTTTGAGAAACTTTTTTAGATCCTTGCCGATCTTCGAGTCGACCATGGCTGCTGTCGCTGCGAGGGCCTCTGCAGTATTATCGAATTTATAGAACGCCTCCAGGGAGACAATCTTTTTGGCTTTCTCAGATGAGCTGAAAGCTTTCTCTAGGTCCTGCGAAAAAAAGCACATCTTTGGTGTGAGAACCAAGTTGAAAAACCGCCGCCGCCGTGTGGCGAATTGGCAAAAAAAACCGTTGCCCTAGGGCTTCGAGGCGGTCCGCTGTAAAACAACAACGACAGTTTTAAATGACTGATCGGGCATTCAATATTGGGCACATTGACGAGAAAGTAAATCACGTTGATATCACAATCATGCGTACAAAAGTTGAGTGGACAACAGGGGAGGCGGGAAACCTGCTCGCGCCAGGCGTCCAGGGCCAGAAAAGCTGCCTATCTCGTACCTCCACATTTTCGAGGATGCCTTCGTCTTTTACTTTAAAGAGTGAATAACCAGCGGAAGTTTCAAACAAAAGTAGCATTGCCTGCGATGTATATCTGCCTTGATGGGTCCAAGACTGATGGGCTCGTTAATTTGGAGCACGAGAAGGTGAAACTGGTTCAGTTTCGTACTCAGGATATAAGGCAGGGCTTGAATAAAACTTCATTTGTTGAGTTGATTGGCCCCCGCGGGTTCAACAAATAAACATTTTTTGGTGGAAAAATTATATATGGGCTGATTTTAGATTCGCAATCTGGAATTTCTATTAAATAATATCAAACAAACTTTTTCCAAATAATGTTGACTGTTCATGTCTTATCACGTTATCACATTAATATTTATTTCGGGCTTATTCGGCATAGCCGATCTTACGGGGATTTCACGAAAAAAATCCTCGCCTCACCTGGTATCGTTAATCAAGGTCGAAGGTTTATTTTCCCCATACATTGTCACAAATTTTGACATCGTTAACTCAGAATCGTTGGTTTAGCGTTACGTATATTTGAAGCCTTCATTGGACGAAATGAACAAATTTTCTTCAGTCACGTGTTGAAAATTTGTCCGATGATGTTTATTCATACGTGAGGGCTTCGCCGCGCACACAGCCATCCAGGAGCAGGATCGTCAACCACGGCCTCGCTCGGTATCGCTGGATCCTCCAGCGGCCGGAGCATAACAGGGGGCGGGTAAGAATACCGGGGAGTGGGGAACCGAAATGGAATAATAACAGAGATATATATATGTAATATAACTCAATTAATTCACATCTGAGATAATTAGTCATGTCAATAATATCACATCATACCATCCGACCAAGCAACCGATAAATAAACGTACGTATGTAGTACGTACCCTCATCAGTCTCATCATGTTTTAATTAATAAGTCATGGGTATGCCGATACACCTGGGAACGAACCCACACAATCACGTTAAACACTACTTCTGTTGGTCCCTGGAAGATTTTAATTATCGTATTACCTTGCCTCCACTTATTAAGTTTTCTTGATTGGGTGGTTGAAATCCAGAATATGCATACCTTCGTTCCTTCGAATAAGGTACTTTCGAAACCTTACGAAGGTATTATACCTTGCTTGGTACGAAGGTAACATTTAATCTTTCCATTTTCGTTCGAGCAATAATAATATATATATGATGAAGTAATAAAATATGCCATGCATCAAATAAATAAAGCAAGCAAGCAAATCATGACAACATGATATGGTATTCTGAATTTCAAGCAGCAGGTTCGGCCAGCCTAAGCGATAAT
>Ga0209630_10005622_pt1 | contig 10565 bp, 13 predicted proteins | sample COG_01_FD_184745 | JGI IMG/M metagenome (GOLD analysis project Ga0209630, IMG submission 184745) | Pelagic Microbial community sample from North Sea - COGITO 998_met_01 (SPAdes) (version 2) | ecosystem: Environmental > Aquatic > Marine > Neritic zone/Coastal water | place: Helgoland, sampling... | reverse complement strand
ATCAAGTACTGTTTCACTATTCCCTGTTCCTTTAAACTCTTCAAAAATTACCTCATCCATTCTACTGCCGGTGTCAATTAAAGCCGTAGAAATAATTGTTAATGATCCGCCTTCTTCAATATTTCTGGCTGCACCAAAAAATCTTTTTGGCCTTTGAAGTGCGTTGGCATCAACACCACCAGTTAAAACTTTGCCCGAGCTTGGTATCACCGCATTATAAGCTCTGCCCAATCTAGTGATTGAGTCTAATAATATTACTACGTCCTTTTTATTTTCAGTTAATCTTTTGGCTTTTTCAATTACCATTTCGGCTACGGCCACGTGTCTTTGTGCGGGTTCATCGAAAGTGGAACTAATAACTTCACCTTTTACAGATCTTTGCATATCTGTCACTTCTTCAGGTCTTTCATCTATTAAAAGTACTATTAAATAACACTCAGGATAATTTTTAGCTATTGAGTTAGCTATACTTTGTAAAATCATTGTCTTACCAGCTTTGGGGGGGGAAATAATTATCGAACGCTGGCCCTTACCAATAGGACTAACTAAATCGATTAACCTTGGAGTAAGATCTGGTTTTTTTTCAACTTTTGTAGTCTCAACTTCCATCACTAATTGTTGGTCTGGGTAAAGCGGTGTCAAGTTTTCAAATGCAATTTTATGTCTTGATTTTTCTGGATCCTCGAAATTAATTTTACTAACTTGAAGAAGAGCAAAATATCTCTCACCTTCTTTTGGGGCTCTTACTGGCCCCTCAACAGTGTCTCCTGTTCTTAATCCAAATTTTCTAATTTGACTTGGGCTCACATAGATATCGTCAGGTCCTGGTAAATAATTAGATTCCATGGCTCTAAGAAAACCAAATCCGTCTTGCAATAGTTGAAGAACTCCTGCTCCAGTAATTTCTTCCTTTTCAGCAACTTTTTTTAATATAGCAAAAAGAATTTCTTGTTTTCTTAAAGTACTAGCATTTTCGATGCCAAGTTCCTCCGCTTGAGTAATAAGTTGTTCAGATGATTTAAGTTTTAGTTCTTGAATGTTCATGATTAAAAATTATTAAGGACTTAATAATGAGGCAAATATATATACTATTTAGAATAGTTCAACCCTAGATTGGCTTAAAAATTACTATAAAAACTATTAAAATTAACAACAATGTCGGTATTTCATTGATATATCGATAAAATTTAGAAGTTTTCTTATTCTGATTTAATTTAAATTGATTGAGTAATAACCCAAGATAAAAATGATAAACTGTTAGAAATATCACCAAAATTAATTTTAATTGAAGCCATAAATTAGCTAATTGTTCAAAACCCACTTCATGAATAAGCACCAAGCCAAATAACCAGCCTAAAACCATGGCTGGTGTCATGATATAGTAGAATAATTTTCTTTCCATTGTTTTAAATACATTTGAAATAATTTCGTTTGGGTTTTCTGAATGATAAACAAATATTCTAGGTAAATACAAAAGTCCAGCCATCCAAGAAATAACCGCTATCAAATGTAAACTTTTAAATAATAAATAACTATTCATAACCTAAACATGGACATTTCTTAAATTGATTTGGACATTGTGTCTTGGGGGGGAACAGTTCTCCGTTAAAATTGTAATTTTGTTTATTAATAATTAAATTAGACATTGCTTTTATATAATTTTCATTTGTTCCTAATGCTGGCACCCTTGAATAATTTTTACAGCCATTTTTATTTGCTAATTCTTTATATTCTATATCTAATTCAACCAGAGTTTCTGAGTGTTCTGATACAAATGCTACTGGTACCAAAACAATATGTTTTCCTAGCTTTGAATTTTCCACAATTATATCCTCGGTGGATGGACCAATCCACTTCAAAGGCCCGACTCTACTTTGATAGCTCAATATCCAATCTAAATTTTTTATATTCAGAGAATTAACGATTTTGTTAACAGACTGTTCTACTTGCCATTGATATGGATCGCCCTTTTTAATATTTTTTTCAGGCAAACCGTGTGCAGAAAAAATTAATTTAAAATTCATCAAATTTTTAATTTTTTTAATTATTTCATTTTTATGAGCTTTAATAAAATTTTCATCGGTTGGATAACAACAAATAGTGCTTGTTTTTACTTTATAATTATTTTTTAAACAAACATCATTCCATTCCTTAATAGATGAACCAGATGTTGCTGCTGAATATTGAGGATAAAGGGGCATTAAAATTATTTCATCTGGATTATAATTAATTACTTTCTTCACAACATTCTCTGCTCTTGGATGCCAACATCTCATAACTATAAAACATTTATAGTTAGACAAACCATCATCTTCATTCAATTTTAATTCTAAAGCAGCGGCCTGTTCTTCGGTAAGTCTTAGAATGGGAGATGAGCCTCCTAATTCTTCGTAAATTTTTTTTGCTATTGGAGTTCTTCTATTTGCTATCAGTTTTGCTAACGGAAATCTAAAAATACTGGGCAAATTTAAAATTGCCGGATCATTGAATAGATTAAATAAAAAAGGCTGCACATTGTCTAATTTATCTGGCCCACCAAGATTGAATAAAATTATAGCTTTCTTCATTTAATAATCTTTTACAGTTTTGACTAAATAATCCATCATATTGGGGTTGGTTTCGGGCAACACTCCGTGACCTAAATTAAAAATATAGGGATGATCTTTAAATATATCTAGATATTTTGTTGCCTCTTTTTTTATATTTTCTTTATCTGTTAGCAAGATTTTTGGGTCCATACCACCTTGTACGGGTATTTCTATTTTTTTTGAAACTTCAACTGGGTCAACCTCATAGTCTATACAAATTGCATCTGGTTTAACAATTCCACAATATTCTTTATAGTTTTTTATTCCTCTTGGAAAACAAATCACGGGTGTGTTTAAAGATTTAACATATTCTACTAAATTTAAAGTAGGTGTATAAACATAATTTGGTAAATCTTTTTCATTTAAAAGTCCTGCCCAACTATCAAAAATTTGAATTACGCTTGCGCCATTATTTATTTGATTTTTAATATGAATTTTTAAAAATTTCTCAATAATTAATAGAACATTATTTATTAAATTTTTATTCTCAAAAAAATCTTTTTTTAATTGTTTTTTAGGAGATTGTTGATTTATCATATAAACCAATATGGTCCAAGGAGCGCCAACGAATCCAATAGTATTCTTATTTTTTAAAATATTATTATTACTTACATTTTCTATGGCTTCATAAACTTGTTTAACTCTTCCAACAAAATCAATTTCTTTTACTTTAGATATTTTATTTAAATCAAGCCTGCCCAAAATAGGACCAAAATCTTTTTTAAATTCCACATTTTGATCCAAACCATATGGTAACATTAATATGTCTGAAAAAATAATTGCTGCATCAAAATCGAATCTTTTTAATGGTTGAAGGGTAATTTCAGAAGATAAATTTGGATTTAAACATAATTTTATGAAATCTGTATTTTTTGCTCTAATTTCCCTAAATTCAGGTAAATATCTTCCGGCTTGTCTCATTATCCATATAGGATTTATTTTAGTATCTTTCTTTATTATAACTTTGTGTAGAGGGGTCATATTAAATTAATATATATAATTATTGTATTAGTATTATGTAATGTGAATAACGAGTATTAATTTTTATTAACATTATATTGACATTTTAATAACATCTTTAATTTAATTATATTGTTAAAAATGTAGCTTTTTTGTACTTTTTTATAATTAATGTATTATTTTATTAACAAGTTTATTATTGTTAATAAAACCCTTATTTTACAATAATAATTAAACAATATTTAAATTGAGTAATTTTATTAAAATAATACAAATTTATTAACAATTTTTTCATGATTAATACATATCAAATTTATTTAATCTCTGATTCCACCGGTGAGACTTTGGATAGAATTTTTTTAGCCTTAAAGGCACAGTTTAAAAATATAGAATATAAAGTTCATTCTTGTTCATTTACTAGAACAGAAAATCAAATTTTAAAAATTTTAGAAGATGCTAAAAAAAATGATAATTCAGTAATTTTATATACAATTGTGGACAACAATTTAGCAAAATATTTGGCGAATGTGAGTAGTGAAAAAAAGATCCCTTGTTTTGGTGTTTTAGGAAATTTAATTTTAAATTTTTCAAAAATTCTTAATCAAAAAGCATCTCATGAACCGAGTGGCCAACATGTTTTAAATGAGGAATACTATGAAAGAATAGAGGCTATCCAATTTACCATGAATCATGATGACGGTAATTCAACTAAAGATATAAACAAATCAGACATAATATTAGTTGGAGTTAGTAGAACAAGCAAAACCCCAACATCTATTTATTTGGCAAATAGAGGTTTTAAGACTTCTAATATACCAATCATAAATGAAAACTCTTTACCTAAAAAACTAAGAGATAACCCACAGCTTACTTGTGTAGTTGGATTGAGCACAGAACCCGAAAGGTTGGCTGAAATAAGAAAAAATAGAATGAGTTCTTTAAGAGAAACAGAAAATAAAAATTATACGAATATTGAAAATATTAAAAAAGAAATTGCTGACGCGAAAAAAACTTTTCAAAAATATAAATGGCCTTTTATTGATGTTACAAGAAAATCAGTTGAAGAAGCGGCGGCTTCAATAATAAAAATACACGAAATATATTTAAATAATGTTAAATAAAATTATACTTGCATCAAAAAGCAAGGTTAGAAAAGAAATACTTGATAAAAACAAGATTCCGAATACTGTTAAACCATCAAATGTTGATGAAGAGATAATTAAAGAAAGTTTAATCAAAAAAAAAGCTACACCAGATATTATTTCCAAAAATTTAGCAGAATTAAAGGCAAACAAAGTAAGCCTTAAAGAAACCGATCAAATAGTTTTGGGCGCAGACAGTGTAATTGATTTAGATGGTGAATTAATATCTAAGCCAGAAAATAGAGATGATGCTTTTCATATTTTAAAGAAATTAAATGGAAAAAAACATTGTCTAGTAAGTTCAGTTTGTATTTCAATGAATGGCTCTATGATTTGGAATTATACAGATAAAGCGACATTAAAAATGAAAAATTTTTCTGATGATGAATTAAAATCATATTTATTAAAAATACCAGATGAGGCTTTATATGCCTACAATGTTTATCAGATAGAAGGTGAGGGAAAAAATTTATTTTCAGAAATTAATGGTGACAAAAACACAATAATGGGTTTACCAATACAAAAAATCAAAGGATATTTAAAAACAGTAAAATGAAAAAATATTTAGTGGTCGGAAATCCTATTGAACATTCTTTATCACCCGAAATTCATAATTTTTGGATAAAGGATAATAATATTGATGCGATCTATGAAAAAAAAAAATTAAATGATAATGAATTTGCAAATTTAATATTGGATATAAAAAAGAAAAATATTCATGGAGCAAACATTACAGTTCCTTTTAAAAAAACTGTAATTCCGTATCTTGATCAATTAAGTTTAGAATCAGAAAACACACAATCAGTTAATACTGTTTATTTGAAAGATAATAAGATAATTGGACATAATACTGACATAGAGGGGTTTGAGCGAAGTATTCAAGATCTTAAGCTAAATTTTAAAGGTAAAAAAATTTTAGTTTTAGGAGCGGGTGGTGTAGTGCCATCAATTATTTTTGCATTAAGTAAAATGTATGTGTCAGAAATTATGATTAGCAACAGAACAAAAAAGAAAGCAGAGAATCTGAAAGAATTATTTAAAAATATAAAAATTATCGATTGGGGCGAAGTTCCTAATTTTGATATAGTTATTAATGCAACAAGCGTAGGACTTAATAAAGATGATGAAATAAATTTAGATATTTCTAAGATTGGTAAAAATAAATTTTTTTACGATATAATTTATAAGCCTAAAGAAACAAACTTTTTGAAAGCCGGTAAAAAATTAGGTCATAGAACGGAAAATGGAAAAATGATGTTTATATATCAAGCCCATGCAGCCTTTTATTTGTGGCATGGAATTCAACCAAAAATAAATGATCAACTAATTAAACTTTTAGATTAATGATTAAAATTGGAATTTTAGGGGCAATTGGTTCAGGAAAAAGTTATGTAGCCAAAAATTTTGGCTATCCTACGTTTAACGCTGATTATGAGGTTAGTAAATTATATAAAAATGATAAAAAAATTTATAATAAATTAAAAAAAAATTTACCAAAATATATTAATTCATTTCCGATAAATAAAAATGAGGTTTCAAAAGCCATATTGGCAAACAACTCAAATTTAAAAAAAATTATTAAAATTGTTCATTTTGAAGTTAGAAAAAAAATGAAAATATTTTTAAATAAAAATAAGAATAAAAAAATTGTTATCTTAGATATTCCACTGTTGTTAGAAAATAAAATTAACAGTAAAAAAGATGTTTTAATTTTTGTTGAATCAAAAAAATCGGATATTCTAAAAAGATTGAAAAAAAGAAATAATTTTAATCAAAAACTTTTTAACAAATTTAAAGCCATTCAATTACCAATTGTCTATAAAAAGAAAAAATCACAATATATAATTAAAAACAATTTTACTAAAAAATCAGTTATAAAAGCTATAAAAGATATTTTAAAAGAAATTATATAAATGAAAGAAATAGTGCTTGATACAGAAACAACTGGCATATCAGTAAAAGATGGTCACAGAATTGTTGAAATAGGATGTATCGAATTAGATAATTTGATACCTACTCCAAAAAAATTCCATAGCTATTTAAATCCTGAAAGAAAAGTCTCAGAAAAAGCTTTAGAGGTTCATGGGTATGATGATAATTTTTTATCTAATAAGAAAAAATTTAGAGAAATTGTTGATGAATTTTTAAGTTTTATTGAAGGCAAAAAATTAATAATTCACAATGCCGAATTTGATTTGGCGCATCTTAATCATGAATTAGAACTTCTTGGGAAAAAGAAAATTAAGAATGAGATTGTAGATACTTTAATACTAGCTAGAAATAAATTTCCAGGATCTTCAATAAGTTTGGATGCTTTATGCAAAAGGTACAGAATTGATAACTCAAAAAGAACTCAACATACTGCATTAATTGACTGTGACTTATTAGCTAAGGTTTATATAAATTTAATAGATCAAAAAGAACCCACTTTAAATTTCAAAAATCGTGATGAAAAAATAAAAGACATAAAAAAAGAAAATATTTTGTATTTTAAAAAAATAGTTGTTGCATCTGATGATGAATTAAAAAAACACAAAGAATTTATAAAAAAAAATTTAAAGAAAAATTTTTTTAATTAAATTTTTCATTATATAATTTGTTAAAATCTATTTTTTTTTCGAGTTTAATAGCTGGATGACCTGAGTTATGAACTAAATTTAAGAAAGCTTTTTCTAGATCAGGATATATCTTCTCTGGGACTTCACACAAAATAATTTTTTCTAATTCTTTTTTTTCTTTTACATCATCATCAATCTTAATAATTGTTGCATAAACTATCTCAAAATGTGATTTTTTTTCATTAGATTCTTTATCTTGAAATTTTAAAGTTGTAATAACTTCAATTAGTTTATTTTTTAAAGGTTTAGATGCAATATCTATATTTAATTGATATTTCGATATATTTTCTTTAACGAATAAAAAAGTTTCAATATCTTTTGTTTCACTTGACATATCTTTTATATATTTTGTTAATACTTTAAATTTTTCTGTCATCATCTTCCTCTATATCTTCAAACTCACCATCTATAAAATTATTTTTTTTTGTTTCATGTTTTTTTAATTTTTTAGATAAATTTCCAAAAACTAATTTTCTCGTAATTGGAAATATTAATAGAAATCCTAAAATATCTGTTGCAAATCCAGGAATGATTAAAAGAATAGCACCAAAAGCTATTGCTGCACCTGAAATTATCTCATACGCAGGTACTTCATTTTTAACTATTTGCAAGAATCCAGATCTAAAAGTGTTTAGACCCTCATATCTTGCATAATAGATACCAATTATAGCTGTCAAAAATATGAGGAAAATTGTATTAAAAGCTCCTATTTGTGAGCCTATTTTAATAAATAAATAAATTTCTAATATTGGAATTAATATTATTGATAATAACACTGAGTTCATTTGTCTTTAATGTAATTGTTAGTTGAAATTAATCAACATAGTAATTACATTTAAACAATGAATTATAGTTTAGAATATATCGATCTAATACTACTCGCAATGATTGCTGGTTTTATTTTTTTAAGGTTAAGAGGAATTTTAGGTAAAAGGTCAGGCCTAGAAGGTGAAACATCTTCAAAATTTGAAAATATAATAAATAGCAATGCTCAGGTAGAAAAAAAAATAATTCAAAAAGAAAATTTTGATAAAGAAGAACAAAAAGAATTTTTGAAAGGAGCTGAAATCGCCTATGAAACAATCATTACAGATTTTGGAGACAGTGATAATAAATTAATTGCCAGCAAGCCACTTTTAAGTAAAAAAATATATGATCAGTTTAGTGAAGCCCTCAAAGAAAGAAGTAAAAGAGGACACTATGCTGAAATAACTTTTATTGGAGTAAACTCAGCAAAGATTAAAGAACATAAAAAATTAGATAAAATTTTAAATGTTACAGTAGATTTTATAGCAGAAGTAATCACTTGTATTAAAGATAAAGAACAAAAGGTAATTTCAGGGGATTCTGAAAAAATTAAAAAAATTTATGATACATGGGTTTTTTCTAGAGACACAAGATCTAAAAACCCTAATTGGCAATTAGTAGATACACTTTCATAATTGAGCAGTAAAATTTCAGACAAGGATAAAAAAGATTGGGAAAAATTTTTATTAAATAAAGATAAATTACCTAATAAAGATTTTAAATTAGACAATTTAAAAAAAAAAAAAATTCTTCATATAGATTTGCATGGTTTTACTTTAGAAAATGCAAACAAAACTATTAAAAAATTTATAGAAAATGGATATGAAAATGGGATTTCAAAAATAATTGTTGTTACCGGCAAAGGACTACATTCTACTGTTGAAGAAGATCCATATGTTTCAAAAGATCTAAGTATATTGAAATATTCTGTTCCCGAATTTATTCATAATAATAACGAATTAATGAGCAAAATTGTAGAAATCCAAGATGCAAGTATCGAGGATGGGGGAAGTGGAGCTTTTTATATTCTTTTAAAAAAGAAATTATAAAATAAACTTTGATAGGTCTGTATCTTTAACTAAATTATCTAAATTTTTATTTATATACTCTTTATTAATAACAATTTTTTCACCTGCACGATCAGTAGCTGTAAAACTTATATCGTCTAGAATTTTTTCAATAATGGTATGAAGTCTTCTAGCACCAATATTTTCGACAGTTGTATTTACTTCCGATGCTATACTAGCTATTGCTTCAATACCATCTTCTGAAAATTCAAGATCAACATTTTCAGTTTTTAATAAAGCTATGTATTGTTTTATTAAACTAAAATCAGGTTCTTTCAAAATTCTTTTAAAATCTTCACTAGTTAAAGCCTCGAGCTCAACTCTTATAGGTAATCTTCCTTGTAATTCAGGAAGTAAGTCTGATGGTTTGGCTAGTTGAAAAGCTCCAGATGCGATAAACAAAATATGATCTGTTTTTATTGGTCCGTATTTAGTATTTACAGTTGTACCTTCAATCAGTGGCAATAAATCTCTTTGAACACCTTCTCTTGATACATCACCGCCAACTCTGTCAGTTCTGCCTGAAATTTTATCAATCTCGTCTAAGAACACTATTCCATTATTCTCTGTAGATAATTTAGCTGCTTTAATAATTTTATCTTCCTCAATTAATTTATCAGACTCATTGTTTATTAAAATTTCATGGGACTCCTTAACAGTCATTTTCTTTTTTTTTTCTTTATTTCCCATAGATTTACCAAGCATTTCACCGATATTAATCATTCCGACATTTGCACCTGGCATTCCTGGAATTTCAAATGAAGTGTTACCTCCACCAGTTTCATTAACAGATATTTCAATTTCATTATCATCCAGATCACCGTTTCTTAATCTTTTTCTAAAACTCTCTCGTGTAGCAAGACTAGCTTTTTTTCCAACTAGAGCATCTAATACTTTTTCTTCAGCAAGTTTTTGTGCTTTTGCAAAAACTTCTTTTCTTTTTTTTACTTTTTCCATCGAAATAGCAATTTCTATTAAATCTCTTACGATTTGTTCAACGTCTCTTCCAACGTAACCAACTTCAGTAAATCTTGTTGCTTCAACCTTTACAAAAGGAGCTTCAGCAAGTTTTGAAAGTCTTCTTGAGATTTCTGTTTTTCCAACTCCAGTTGGGCCAATCATTAAAATATTTTTTGGTAAGACTTCATTTTTCATTTCACCTTTAAGTGCTTGCCTTCTCCATCTATTTCTCAGTGCAACAGCAACAGCTTTTTTAGCTTTATTCTGTCCAACAACAAATCGGTCTAATTCAGAAACTATTTCTCTTGGTGATAAAGAGCTTACAAGAGATGAATCTGTTTTTTGTTCTTTTTCTTTAGGATGTAGTGTTGTGACGTTAGTTTTATCCATTATATTTTTTCAATCTTTACATTATCGTTTGTG
>Ga0209630_10005614_pt1 | contig 10573 bp, 9 predicted proteins | sample COG_01_FD_184745 | JGI IMG/M metagenome (GOLD analysis project Ga0209630, IMG submission 184745) | Pelagic Microbial community sample from North Sea - COGITO 998_met_01 (SPAdes) (version 2) | ecosystem: Environmental > Aquatic > Marine > Neritic zone/Coastal water | place: Helgoland, sampling... | reverse complement strand
AGAATTTCTTTCTAATAGACCTTCAGCTTCCTCTCTTCCATCTCTACCAAAATAGGCATGCAATAGATAAACCATTGCCCATAAGTGCCTACCTTCTTCAACATTAACCTGAAATAAATTTCTTAAGTCATACAAAGAGGGGCACGTTTTACCAAGTTCTCTTTGTTGTTCAACAGATGCGGGCTCCGTATCTCCTTGAGTAACTATTAATCTTCTCAATATTGAACGATAGTCACCAGGAACTTGTTGCCAAACAGGCTGACCAATATTATCTCCAAAATGAATTTTTCTATCTGTTACTTTATCATTTAAAAAAATGCCCCACCTATATTCAGGCATTTTTACTTTACCATAAGTGGCCCATCCTTCTGCATCTACAGATGTTGCTGTTCTGAGGTAGACATCAGAAGCTTGAAAGCCCTCTGGACCCATTTCTGTCCACCAGCTTTTAAATTTTGGCTGCCAATGTTCTAGAGCTCTCTGTAGAGATAAATCATTACTTAAGTCAACATTGTTAGGTATTTTTTCTTGGTAGTTTAAGTTAGTCATAATTTACACCCTTTTATTATCAAATTTTGCTCTTGTTCCTGTGCCAAATAATTTTAATGCACCTTTTTCGCTTACTGCATTTGGTCTATTAAATATCCAGTTTTGCCATGCTGAAAGCCTTCCAAATATTTTTGTTTCACAAGTTTCTTTTCCTGGAAAACGCAAATTAGCTTCTAAACCTGTCAAAGCATCAGGTGAGAAACTTGTTCTTTCCTCAACACTTAATCTAATTTCTTCTTTCCAATCAAGGTCATCCGGAATAATCGTGATTAATTCTTCATCGTAAGCTTCTTCAGCATTAATCTCTTTATTTATTAGTTTACGTAAATTATTTAATTTTAGTTCATCACTATTAAATCTTGTTGATAATCTAGTAAGACCATTTACCATCTCTAATGATTCAAAATTTATTTTACTTAATGATATGTAAGGGCCTTTAAGAAAATTTGCTTCTAAAGCATTATTAAGCATGTAAGTTCTATCTGCACAAAAAAGTAATTCAGCTAAAATACCTGAAAAACAACTATCATTGTCAACTATAGTAAATATAGACCTTGAAGACAAATCTAATCTTGATAAAGTCCTTCTAAGAAAACCAATAATTTCATTAACAAACCAATTATTTTTATTTTCTTCAATAATAGTAGTAAGTTTAATAGCATTTTCTGTATTGCCTTCAGATGTAATAGTAAACACCCCTACTTCTAACTCATTTGTTCTTAGTAAAAGTATTAAATCTTCAAGTTCCCTTGCAAATTTTAATGGCCACCAATTACATCCTAATTCTTCTGCATCACCTAGAGATATTAATTGATCCTCTTTAGGTCCTATAATATGAATATTTGCTATGCGGCTTTCTTTATCTATTTTACACAAGACTGTTTCATAATTTATTTCATTATCATTAACTGCTCTATTTAATTTAGATAATGTAACTCCTGTTTTACCATTTCTTAATTTAACAGTATTAGATAATTCAGAAACTCTAGATTCTGTCAAATCGTCAAATTTTGAAGGCGGAGCAATATAATCTACTAATTTCCATTCAACCGCTTTTTTCCCTCTAATACCATCAGCATTAGTACAAAAAATATCAGCTAAATCTTTTCTTACTTTTCTTTTGTCTATTAATCTTGTAACCCCTCCTGTTCCTGGAAGAACTCCTAACAATGGAACTTCTGGTAAACTAACTGTACTTGACCTATCATCTACTAAAAGTATTTCATCACAGGCAAGCGCTACTTCATAACCTCCACCTGCACAAATACCATTTACTGCAGCAATAAATTTGATAGATCCAGAGTTACTAGAATCCTCAAAACCATTTCTTGTTTCATTAGTAAATTTACAAAAATTAACTTTCCAAGTATGTTCTGATTGTCCCAGCATATAAATATTTGCTCCTGCTGAAAAATTCTTTTCTTGTTTAGAAGTAATTACAACTACTTTTACTGTTGGTTGTTCAAAACGTATTCTTTGAACAATATCATTTAGCTCTATATCAACTCCTAAATCATAAGAATTTAGCTTTAAGTCATAACCAGGTTTAATTCCATCTTTCTCAGAAACATCTAAATAAAGAGTCGCTTTATTGTCAGTTACTTCTACAGTCCAATGTTTATAATTACCCCACTCTTTGTCAAATGTAATCAAAATCAATCTCCCATAATGTGCAATATAGTGCATTAAGTAATAATCTCAAGTTTTAAATAATTTTAATTTAAGTTTTGAATAAGATTGTTTAACTGAAGCATTTTCTGTATCAATTATTAAATCAGCTTTTGAATATAAGGACACCCTCTCATTTAAAATATTATTTAAATCTTCCATTGCTCTAGGATTAGAATTCATTGGCCTAGAATCTCCTTGCATTAAAACTCTAGACATATGTTCATTAGGACTTGCCTTAATCCAAACAGTAAAATAATTATTCAACAGATAATTGTATGTTTCTTTTTCAGAAACAATACTTCCTCCAGTTAGAAGTATTAAATTTTTATGATTTTTATGAAAAGAACTAACTATATCGTATTCAAATCTCCTATACATGCCTTGACCACCAAGTTCTATTATTTCATTAATATTCATACCACCTAAAATTTCAATTTCATTAGATACTTCAAATACAGGAGTATTAAACTCTTTATGAAGCATATTACCTAATGTAGATTTCCCCGCACCTCTTAGACCAATAAATGCAATTTTATTTTTATTCTTTTTAAGTGTGTTATCTCTATAAATGTTCTCTATTAAACTATAAACTTTTTTTAATTGTTCAGGGGAAAACTCACTAAGTTTATTATCAAGAGTTCCTAGCTCTAATTTACTATAGTCATTTTCAAAAAGCATATCAGAAAGCGACATGTTGAGTGCATAAGCAATATTTTTTAAAATAGATATAGAAGGATTTGCTTTACCACCTTCTAATTGAGCCAAATACCTAATCGAAGTCCCGGATAAACTTGCTAAAAGTTTTCTTGTTATTCCTCTTTTAGATCTATATTTTTTTACCATCAATCCTAAATTATTTAATCTGATACTTTCTTCTTCTATAGCTTTTAATGATAAAAGATTATTTTCTTGATCTAATATTTTATTCATTTACAACTTTCATTACTAATGATATCTAATAAATGCATTATAGTGCATTTATTTAACAAATGTAAACTTATTTAACTTTGGATAAAAATATGAGTTCTAACAATTTACTAATATTAGTTGCTACAATGACTGGCACAGCACTTATGGCAGCTGAAGATATAGCTGAATATTGTGAAAATAATGATATAAAAACAACAATTCATGAAATGGATGATCTTCAAATTAGTGAAATAATAAACGTTAATAGCCCTGTTTTAATTTGTTCTTCTACCTATGGACAAGGCGATGTTCCTGACGGATCCCAGGAATTCTATAATGAATTAAAACAGGCAGCCCCAGATCTATCTAACGTAAAATATAGTGTTTTTGGTTTAGGCGATATGACTTATAGAGACACATTTGCTTATGGTGGTAAAAAGTTCTTTGACTTGTTAAAATCTTTAGGTGCAAACTCTTTAGGAGAACCTTTTTATCATGATGCCTCAGACGGAACATTACCTGAAGAGATAGCTGTTGATTGGTTTAAAGATAATATAATGCAATTAATAAAAAGTTAAGTAGAGCTAATAATGAACATAAAATATAATGCTGCATATGATTTGTTAAAGAGAAATATTGATAAAAATCCCGAAAAAATTGCCTTTATAGATAATGACAATTCGATTACCTATAAAGAATTATTTGATAAAATAAAAGCCTTTTCATATTCTATAAAAAAACATCAAATAAAAGAAAATGATAGAATTATTTTATGTATGCATGATTCTATTGAATATCCAATTGTATTTTTAGGATTAATATGGGCGGGTATAATTCCCATATGTATAAATACAATGCTTCCACAAAAAGACTATGAATATATGCTGGAAGATTCAGAGGCTAAAGCTGTTATTACTTCTTCTAATTTAAAAGATTGTTTTTTATCAATAATTAAAAAATTAAAGAATAAACCATTACTAATTATTAATGAGGATGATAAATTAAACAGCCTTAATATGCTTATAAATCAAACAGATAATTATATACAAAAGCCCTATGATACTAATGGAGATGATGTTGCCTTTTGGCTTTATTCTTCAGGCTCTACAGGGACTCCTAAAGGTACATTACATATACATAAAAGCTTAATAGCCACGGCAAATACCTATGCAAAAAAAGTAATTAAGATAAATAAAAATGATATCTGTTTTTCTGCGGCCAAACTTTTTTTTGCTTATGGTTTAGGAAATGCGCTTACCTTTCCTATGAGCGTTGGAGCTACATCTATACTGATGGCAGATAGACCAACCGCAGAATCTGTTTCTAATATTATTAAAAAATACTCTGTTACATTGTTTTTTGGCGTACCAACCTTATATGCTGCACTTTTAAACTCCAATATAAATATAGAGGATTATATATCCTTAAGGCTTTCAGTGTCTGCTGGAGAAGCATTACCTGCTCATCTATGTAAAAAATGGAGCGAAATATTAGGTATAAGCATTTTAGATGGAATAGGTTCTACTGAAATGTTACATATTTTTATATCTAATACAGTTGAAGAAACTATTCCAGGAGCTTCTGGTAGACCAGTAGAAGGATATAAAGCAAGACTTATTAAGGATGATGGCACAAAAGCTTTAGATGATGAAATTGCTGAATTAGAAATTCAAGGACCTTCAAGCGCTATATCTTATTGGAAAAAACCAGAAAAATCTCAAATAACCTTTAAAGAAAATTGGGTAAAAACTGGTGATAAGTACATTAGAAGTAAAAATGGTATATATACATACTGTGGAAGAGCTGATGATATGATGAAAGTATCGGGTCAATACGTTTCGCCCTTTGAAGTGGAAGGAGCATTACAAAGTCATAAAGGAGTCTTAGAAGCTGCCGTGGTTGCGGAAAAAGATGATAATAATTTAATTAAGCCAAAAGCCTTTATCGTTTTAAATAATAATATTTTAGCATCTAAAGATTTAGAATTAGAACTAACAAACCATGTAAAAAATCAATTAACACCCTTTAAATATCCAAGATGGTATGAATTTGTGGAAAATTTACCTAAAACTGCCACAGGTAAGATTCAAAGGTTTAAACTAAGAGGTAAAAATGGATGAAGATGATGATTTTATTTATATAAATGGTTTTAAAATAGAAATTAAAGTTATTTCACAAAATTCTAATTTGGAACCTATTATTTTCCTGCACGAAGGTTTAGGTAGCGTTTCATTATGGAAAGATTTTCCATTAAAAGTTTCAAAAGCTACAAATAGAGATGTAATATTATATTCTCGAATAGGTATGGGAAAGTCATCCCCTATAAGAGAAAATAGAAAATCAACCTACATGCACGATGAGGCAAATATATATTTACCTCAAATCATCAAAAGTTTAAACCTATCTGAAGTAATTTTATTTGGTCACTCTGATGGAGCTTCAATTGCATTAATATATGCAGGCAGTGGTTTTAAAGTAAAATCTCTTATTTTGGAAGCTCCACATGTGTTTGTAGAAGATATTTCAATAAAAGGAATAGTATATGCAAAAAAAATGTGGCATAGCAATGACTTAAAGAATAAACTTTCTAAATATCATAAAGATGTAAGTGGGGCATTTAATGGGTGGTGTAATGCATGGTTATCAAAAGAGTTTAGAAAATGGAATATTGAAAGCTACTTAAAAAATATTAATTTACCAATCATGTTGATACAAGGTCTAAATGATGAGTACGGAACTTTAAAACAATTAGATAGTATAGATAAAAATGTTATTAATAAAACCTACAGGATAGAGATAGAAGACTGTGGTCACAGTCCTCACACTCAATACCCTAAAGAAATTATAAATAAGATAAAATATTTTTTATCTTATAATTTAAATTAAATTGACGGTAAATTTGATAACGCCATAGCAACTTCACTTTCATCATAGGCTTGGTCTTTTAATTTTCCACCAAAATAATCCATGTATGCTTGCATATCAAAATGACCATGACCACATAGATTAAATAAAATTGTCTTGCTCTCTCCTTCTTCTTTTGCCTTTAAGGCCTCAACAATAGCACCTTTAACTGCATGATTGGCTTCAGGAGCTGGTAATATGCCCTCTGCTTTAGCAAATGTTACACCTGCTTCAAAACACTCTAATTGTTTATAAGATGTGCATTCAATATGCTCTTCATTTGCCAGATGACTAACTAATGGTGACATTCCATGATATCTTAATCCACCAGCATGAAATCCAGGTGGCACAAAAGAGGAGCCTAAAGTATGCATTTTTACTAAAGGCGTTAAATGACCAGTATCACCAAAGTCATATGCAAATTTACCTTTTGTTAAAGTTGGACAATTTGCAGGTTCTACAGCAACAATTCTTGTTTTACTTTCTCCTCTTAAGTTTCTTCCTATGTATGGAAATGATATTCCTGCAAAATTAGATCCTCCACCAGTACATCCAACTATAACGTCTGGTTCATCACCCGCAATTTCTAATTGTTTAATACTTTCTTGCCCAATGATTGTTTGGTGTAATAAAACATGATTTAGAACACTTCCTAATGCATACTTTGTATCATCTCTTTGTGCTGCCATCTCCACTGCTTCTGATATAGCTATTCCTAGACTACCTGTACTATCTGGACTATCTGCTAGTATAGCTCTTCCCGATTCTGTCTCATTACTTGGACTAGCTACACATCTCGCTCCAAAACTTTCCATTAAAGCTCGTCTATAAGGTTTTTGACCATAACTTACTTTAACCATATAAACATCTACTTCTAGACCAAAAATAGCCCCTGCATAGGCTAAAGATGATCCCCACTGACCCGCTCCTGTTTCAGTAGTTAATCTTTTTATACCTTCTTGCTTATTATAATAAGCTTGAGGAATTGCTGTATTGGGTTTATGACTTCCAGAAGGACTTACTCCCTCATACTTATAATAAATTTTTGCAGGTGTATCTAAAGCTTTTTCTAATTTTCTTGCTCTATATAAAGGGCTTGGGCGCCACTGCCTGTAAATATCTCTAACTTGATCTGGTATTTCTATTTCTCTATCAGTACTCACCTCTTGCATTATTAATTCCATAGGAAATAATGGGGCTAAATCAGCTGGTCCGATAGGTTCTTGTGTTCCAGGATTCAAAGGAGGAGCAAGTGGCGTTTTTAAATCTGAAGCTATATTATACCAATGAGTTGGCATCTCATACTCATTTAAATGAATTTTTACTCTTTCATTTTCATAATTTGTTTGATCTAGCGCTGAAAGCACATCTTGTTCACCTTTTTTAAACATATAACACCCCTTTAATAACTATTTTTTTGACTTAACCCATATTCCTCTATCATGCATTAATTTGATTTGTTTATCAATAATTTTTGATTTGTATTCTTTATGTTTCATTGGTTTATTATTTAAATATAAATTTTTTGGATATATAGGATCTTTATATAATAATTGATATAATTCACTTCTAATATCTTTCATCCAGTTATCCCATTGAGCATTTTCCCTATGGTATCTAAGGGCTTCTATATCTACCACCCCAGAAACATAGGTTGAAGAACCTCCATAATCTTGTTTACCAACTATTTTTCCTTTATAATCAATAAGAGAAGACCGTCCTCCAAAAGTATCTATTGGAATATTACTTTCTTTTTGTAAATAGTATGTACCCATATTTGGGGCTAAAACATACATATTATTATCTAATGCTCGGGCACGGCTTTGTATTTCGAATATCTCATTTCCAGTTGCAGGATGAGGATAAGAAGCTCTATAAACAACCTCTGCTCCATTTAATGCAAGAGCTCTCGCATTTTCAGGATAAGAACCTTCATTAGCCATCATGATACCAAGTCTACCTATATCTGTCTCAACTACAGGCCAAAAAGCATCTAAATTATTTCCATATTTATCTACCCACCAATCATAAATATCGTGAGGACATACTGAGTGTTCAACTGGAAATAAAGGAGAAACTTTATAATGAATTAATATTACTTCTCCTGAAGGATCTATAATAAAACCACAATTAAAAAATCTATTTGGCCAATCTGGATGTCTTGCTTTAGCCTGAGCTATAATATAAGTATCATATTCTCGAGCTAAACCTCCAAGCATATCTGTTTCCCATCCAGGAATATCAATACAACATGTTTTTGCAAAATCTTCGTGATCAGCATCTAGGACTTCATCATTAAAACCCTGCAATGCTCCTTCAGGTATAGCTATTAGTCTTACAGGCAAAGATAAGCTTGATAACCAAGAAGCTGCTTTTGTTAAGTGCTTAATATGGGTTAAGTTTTCCTTAATATCTGACCTATGCCTTATTCCTCTTACAGTAGGGATCAATCCAACTGCTGTATATGGCTTAATACTCATAATATCTCCCTTAAAATACAAATTAACAAAATTGGAGTCTGTACTTATATTTACATATAATATATATTCTTAATAGTCTTATCCTAAAATTGATAATAATTTATTTATAACATCTTTAGTTTTCGCTTTACCTCCTAAATCTGGAGTGAAAGGCCCCCCATCTTTAGCATATTTTTTAATAGCATTATTAATTCTATTAGCAGACTTATATTCTCCTAAATAATTTAGCATAAGGACCCCACTCCATATAGCTCCTATAGGGTTTGCAATTCCCTTACCTACAATGTCAAATGCAGAACCATGAATAGGCTCAAACATAGATGGATATATTTTATTAGTATTAATATTTGCCGTAGCTCCTATTCCTAAACTACCTGTTAATGCAGATGCTAGGTCTGATAAAATATCTGCATGTAAATTTGTAGCAACTACGACGTCAATTTTCTCAGGGCTATTAACCATTACTGCTGTAGCTGCATCTACTAATAACTTATTTGTCTTAATTGAAGGGTATTTTTTGCTAACCTCATAAAAAACCTTGTCCCAAAGCTTCATACCATGCCTTTGTGCATTAGATTTTGTAATTAATGTTAAATGCTTTTGGGGTCTTTTTAAAGCTAATTTAAAAGCATATTCATGAATTCTTCTGCATCCTTCTCTAGTGAATATTGCTAATTCGCTTCCTACTTCTAAAGAAAGCCCTTTATGAACAATACCTCCGGAGCCAGCATATTCACCCTCACTATTCTCTCTGACTATTATCCAATCTATATTTTTTGCTAAATTTTTATTTAATGGTGTATTAATTCCCTCCATATATTTAGATGGTCGGATATTTGCAAATTGATCAAGTTTCTGACAAATTTCTAATCTAAGTCCCCATAGGGTTATATCGTCATCAATATTTTTATCACCTACAGCACCAAAGAAAATTGCATCATGCATTTTTAATTTATCTAGACCATCGCTTGGCATCATTTTCTTATATTTTTTAAAATAAGCACTTCCCCATGGATAATACTTTAGCTTTATATAGATATTATCTAACTCTAAAGCTTTATTTATAACTTTTATGCTGGCTAAAATCACTTCAGGGCCAATACCATCACCAGGTATGATAGCAATGTTATGTTTAAATTTTCTATTTTTATTTAATTTTTTCATATATAGTAAATCCTATAATATCTGAAGTATTATTATACATATAAATTATGGGAAATAGAAATGATTAATTATTCAGAAGATTTTAATAATAAAGTTGTAATAATTACTGGAGCTGGAAGCGGCATCGGAAAAGAAACTGCGCAAAGAATGATTGATAATGGAGCTAAAGTTGCTTTATGGGATTATAACCAAAACACATTAGAAGAAATACAAGCTAAATTGGGAAATAATGCCATAGCTGTAAATGTAGATGTATCAGACGAGCAGTCTGTAAAAAAAGCAGCAAATAAAGTTAGAGAAAAACTTGGCTCAGCTTCTATTTTAGTAAATTGTGCAGGTGTAGCAGGAATAAATGCTACTATTGAGAACACTGAACCAGATGAATGGAGACGAGTAATAAATATTAATTTAACAGGAACATTTTTATGCTGCAGAGAAATAATATCAGATATGGTAAAAAATAAATATGGAAGGATTGTAAATATAGCATCTGTAGCTGGAAAAGAAGGTAATCCAAATGCAGCACATTATAGCGCTTCTAAATCAGGCGTCATAACCTTTACTAGGTCATTGGGTAAAGAATTGGCAGAAACTGGAATATTAGTGAACTGCATAACTCCTGCAGTTATTGAAACAGAAATGCTTTCTCAAGTATCAGATGAACATAAAGCCTATATGGTTTCTAAAATTCCAATGGGTAGAATGGGACAACCTAGTGAAGTAGCTTCCTTAATTTGTTGGCTTAGCTCTAAAGAATGTTCTTATAGTACCGCAGCGGCATTTGATTTGTCTGGAGGAAGATCAACTTATTAATTAAGTACTTAACATCAAGTATTTAATTAATAAGAATTTAATTTTTGCTTTTTAATAATTTATGTAGTACTTAAATATTAGTA
>Ga0209630_10005611_pt1 | contig 10576 bp, 10 predicted proteins | sample COG_01_FD_184745 | JGI IMG/M metagenome (GOLD analysis project Ga0209630, IMG submission 184745) | Pelagic Microbial community sample from North Sea - COGITO 998_met_01 (SPAdes) (version 2) | ecosystem: Environmental > Aquatic > Marine > Neritic zone/Coastal water | place: Helgoland, sampling... | reverse complement strand
CACCACGACCCGGCGCAATTGTGGAAACCGTATTGCGATATCGGCAGGTGGATCATTCGTGATGATGAGTTCGCGTAATGTGTCAATATTGGGAATGTATTCGTCCCCGACGCCGCGGAGATCGAGCGTCTCGACGTGTCGAAATGTCTGGTACGCGTCGTACGACCAGGCTGGATCGATCGAGTCGATGTCCAGTGCAATATTTCCGGCGAGCGATACCCGGACCAATCGAGTCGGGTGGGACACGGTCATGGGATGCGTTTCCCATGTCGATAAAAAATTCGACGACACGTCGAGATCCTCGACTGTGGGTGGGAGTGGGGGTACTTCACACAACAGACCGCGCGCGATGCGGATCGTTTTCAAATTCGATGACGGTAACATCTCGAGAACGCTATCGCGAACCGTCCCGTTCAATTCCAACCGCGTCAATGACGATGGGAATGCCGGCGTTCCGATTGTCTTTACCTCGCCCGCCTCGATTTCCAAAATCTCGAGACGAGACGACGACCCGATTTCCGCACGGATCGTCACAGACAATGGCGTGATGATGTGTACGGCGCGAAGTGAAGACGATACCCACCCGACCCCGTCTTCGAGCTCTAGACACGAAACATGAACGGTTTCGATTTCGGGTAAAAATTCGAGGACGTTCAATCGGAGTCGATCGACGGACCGGATATCGAGATGACGTAGTGCTTGACCCCAATACGCAAGATCGCGCGGAATGCCGAACAACGTCATCCTCGTCCAAATATGTTGTCTCATCAGCGCGAGGTACGCATTATGATCGTCTGTGACGCACCCTTCGGTACAAATTTGTATTGTCGGAAAGACTGCGCGAAGCGATATTCGATCGCGCGGGCATTGTAAATGCTCGAAGATATGCCGCTCCATTAGAAAAATCTGTACGCTGGGAAGGTCACTGTCCCGAGACGTTTATTGTACTTTAGAACCCATTTATTCGAATCATGGATTGGAAACGGGTTCGACTTTTGACACGCCTCATCATCGTCCGCGCATAGTTCGATTCGATGGTTCGGGAATCTCGTCTTAAGATACAATCCAGCTTCGTTCACGGTCCGTCCAACCACCTCGCGCGCGACGACGCTCCTGCATTTGTCGCTATTATGTTTGAGACAACACTTCGAAACGAAACCGGGTGTGACGTCGAGACATGAACCGCCCTCAGGCGGATCCTGGACAATTTCGCACGGGACGTCGATGACGCGGCCGAAATCGACATCATAATACCGACCACACCGACGACGCGTCTTCCCGGTCGGTTTGAGTCGCCAACAGTATTGAATCGCGTTCTCGGTAGATGGTTTGTCGACGCAAACGAGTTTGTTGGTGGCACCGTCGACGCGCAAGAAATTGTTGTTGAACAGTGATTTCATCATCACAAACTCTCCGTCACCGCAGTAGCCCGGTTCGAGTTTCCAGCACGAATCGGGCTCGCCGCGCCGGTCACTCCACTTGACCGATCCGTCCGTATTAACCGTTAGGAACCGATTCATCCATCGAACCGCGTACCCGTTCACCATCGAGCACGAGACGAGCACGGCCGAGTCTTCGGCCGCGGAGACGTTGGTCATTTTCGCGTTCGCATCCGGTTTGATGCCAGGGCCAAGTAGTTTATGCTCGAACGCAAAGCGGGTGAGTCCGTATTCGGACAAACGCGCTGGTGGAATCGTTACGTCGTCATCGATCGATGCTTGGGTCGACTGAATGGGCCGGACCGACTGAGCTGGCCGGGTCGTCTGGACCGTCTGAGCTGGTTTGTTCTTGAGTTTCAATAGCACAACCGTCACGACAACGCAAACGACGGACGCGATGGCAATGGATGATATGAGTAGTTTGATATCCATGCAGTGTACCGCTTGGTACAGTGCAAGATTTGAATTTACAGCAAGACATTCTCTGGTGTATTCATATTACACGACTGGTGCCTGATCGACCGACCCGTCTCGCGCGCTTCGCATAACTTCAATCGATGTCGTAATGCTTCGAAATCGGTCGACAACTCGCGAAGTGTGGCTGTGAGCGTATTGTTTTCCTCCCGCAATTTGTTGTTTTCGTCTGATAATGCCCCGACCGATTCGATGAGCTCATCGATCTTCCGTTGCGAATCGTCTCGATTGCCCGATAGGATCCCGACTTCGTTTTCATACTTGAACGCGACATCCCGTTGATGCGCATCGTCTGCTTTCAGATTCTCCATCTTGATAACGAGATCTCGGTACTCTCGCGTCTCTGTTACAGGAATTTTCTCAATTCGGGATGAAAATTTTCCATTCCACGCGCCGATGATGATGAGTCCCATGAACGCGATGAACGCGAACGCGACGACGTTGTCTTTCATGCTGAGCGATTCTAGACACGCTCCTGGTTTAAGGAAAGATTTGATTTTTTTTAGTTCAGCTGCAAATTGCCTCGCTTGGGAACGTCGACGTCGACCGAAAACATTGATGAGTACAATTTGCTTGGTGTATCGACACCGCGGTAAAACGAATCAATGTCGCGCGGCAAGAGTTTGTATACGATCCGATTCCCGTCGGCATCGTACTCTTCGTTGTCCAGAATTCGCGAGCGAGTCGAGTTGAACCGTTCGTCACGCGATCGAACCGTACCGATAAGTACGAGGACGAATCCAATTAGAATGACCGTCAGTGCCGTGCTCGCCATTATTCTTCTATTTCTTTAAAGCAATATTTTGATCTACGTTGACGTGAAAAGCAAAGTTCCCATTCCACCAGCGAATCGGATGATGTTGAGCGTGCGCGCGTAAATGCGGAGTCGGCCGTTCGATCCGCCGAGTGCGAACGACTCGTCAAACGTCACTTGAAGATGGGCCGTATCAGCTCGCGACAAATTAATCGATCCTGTTGGGTTTGGGGATTCCGGTTCGATCGCGAACGAGTACGAGTAGATCTTTTTCGCCGGAATGCGCGTGTGGTGGCCGTATGGTTGAACAAGGCGGTGATACTTTCCACTACGTTCGCTATAGCGTTGATTTCCGTTGATATACACCATCGCCGATTTGATCGGATCAATCGATGCACCCGCTGGGGCGTCGTAGTTGAAGTAATCGTTTCCAACCGTTGGGTACGTTGAGGGCGTAATGCCAGAGTTGAACGAACTCGCCCTGTTGTACGTCCAAATCAACTCGCTCACCGGGTGAATGAACGACAGTTCGTACTTTTTGGATAAATCGCCGGAACTCGACGCGACCACCGCAGCATCGCCAACGAATTGAATATCTTGCACCAGGATTTCCTGCGGTGTTTCGAGGAATTTCTTCCGCTCCTGAGATCCGAGGAAAACGAACGTACAGAAGGCATCAATATCGGGCGTTGGTGTCTTGCCTTGTTGTGATACGAGCGATGAAATTGGATGCGTCGATTTGATTAGTTCCGTGTACTCACGAAAATCGAACACCAGATTGACTTGATGGTAAATGAGCGAAATCAGAGGGATCGAGAGCGCGTGGAACTTGTTGAACGCAAACGTGAGCGGAATGTACAGCTTACGCGTTTCGAACGAGTTATCGTACAGATCGTACGAAGAGTACTTACCGACCATCTCATTGAAACCACTCTCCTTTTCGCTCGGCATGGTTTGTTCGGCGTCAACGTCCATAAATTCACCTGACAATCGGCTGATCCGCGCGCCACCAATTTCAAAATCGACGGTGCGCATCAGCGCGTGCCCGATCGAATTGCACCACCTCAGCGACGAGAGTGGGACTGTCGATGAGTATGATCCGGGCGTCGCACTCGCCACGCGCCTGACGGAAATATCGTACGATTTGGCCGTGTCAAGCCCGGTAATCGTGATGCTCGTCACGCCCGCTGCACCGTTGACCGTGAACGGTGACGACCCGTCATCGACGTAGACGTCGTACGAATCGTCCGTGCCATCAGTTGCAGGGATGATTTTGACACTTCCTGTCGTCGAGCTCGTCCAACGTGCCGACACGATACCAGGGACGGCGGCCTGTGCATTAGTGACGGCGTCGATTGCGAAGTCGGATAAGTCTGGAAGATCGACTTCAATAAAAATGGAATTGACGAGATCACCAGATCGAGTGACAGGAAGCGTCACACGACGACCGAACGTCGCTTCAGATTGAAACGACTGGCTAATGGCTTCCATCGAGAAAATACTATAACGTTTGTATCTAAGACGGAAGAATGTGATCTCAGGGTTCGCGCTGAGGAGCGCGTCCTCTTTTCCGTAGAGTGCAAGTTGATTGACAGCACCCGGCATCTTATTACCACGATGCAATATTTAATAATACCGAGAAAAACACACCGTATTTCTTTACTTAACTGCAGATGATGACGTCGTGGAACATACCAATCACGACGTCGATGTTCATATTCGGATCGATATCGACTGCGTCGTCGAGTTTGATGATAGCGTGCTCGAGCGCCGCGATGCCCCGAGGACACGCTGGATCGAACCGTTTTCTCGAGAATTTTAATGCGATGGACAAGCTCGGGTCGCTTGCGACCGCTGCCGTGTACACCGTCTCGATGAACTCGACCAATTCGCACGATGATAACGTCTTCACCAGCCAAAACGACACGGACTGGATGAGCGACGACGTCGTCGAGCACGCGAGTCCGGGTTCGAGTATAATCTCGCGCGCGACGGCCGCGTCGTCATCGACGAGTTTGCGCAATACCGCTGCTGCGTCTCGCGTTGTGAGAATGCGACGCAATTCGTGCCTGACCAGTTCGTTGAGATCAGGGACGGGGTCGTCGGGTTCCAGCAATGATAACGTCAGCAGCGACCCGACGATGACGATGTTCGAGATCGAGAGCGCGGTCGTTTTGACCGCGTCGGCCGTTTTGCTCGTGCGCGCGAAAACTACCATTTTTTAAATGTGACCCGATAGAAAGATGAAGGACGTTTCGAAAAGGATCGACGAAGTGATCAACCTCCGTCGCCACCTCAAGCAACACGGTCTCGATGACGATGCGGGCGTCGTCGACCTTCGGGCTGACATGAACGATTTCGTTCGAGTCGGCGACGATAAAATCGGGCGCGGAAATCTCGAAGACGGTCGAGAAATCTACTGGCATTTTTCGACGACTCAGACATGCGCCGTCCACGTGATGAAACCCGGTGAAATAGTCTAGGATCGAAACAGTTCCGAAAACATATTCGAGACGTCGCGCTCATATTCATCTTGCACGTGGTGTATATTCCGCTTCGCTGGTCCGAGCCTACGCACAATTTTCTGCCGGGCAATACTCTTGGCATTCGGGTCCGGTGTATACGTGACAACGTACATTGGGACCCCATTTGAAAAAATCTTCCTTACCAGGCGGAGTTCTCCGGGTGGGAAGAGTACTTCGCGTTCATGAGCGATGGAACTCTCGACGGTACTACGCGTTCTGCGGTTGTTTATATCTTGGTCGGGAAACCAGACCCACGGGATACCGTGCTGTAGCTTCGAGACGTCGAGACGAAATATCATTCCAGTATTTCCACTTCGAATCGAGAATTTTTTCGCAATTTCGAGAGATCTCGAAAATGAAATGAATTCGTTGCTACGAATGTAACCCTTCTTCAATGTTTCTAATTGGCGACCGTGGATTCCTCGATACAAGAATTTTGGTTTCTCGTCGATATATATTGGGATATTTGGGGATTTTACGCCACTGTTTCGCATGTACTGCGCGATGGCACCGTTCGCTCGGATTGCCGTCTTTGCTCGGTGATCATTTTTACCGGGAGGGGTATGGATGACGCCGTTGGTGTGGGCACTGGTTCGCATTTTTTGAATGTTTTGATAGAGATTGGTCGTCCAGTTCTTAATCGATTTAGGTCGACCTCGGGTTGGGTTCCGCTTTGTTCTACCTTTGTCGATGTTCATATTGGACGCCTCTTTTTCTTGATGTAAACCGCGACTGTACCACCATGTCGGTGGTCCATTCGGGGTTCCGTTGAACGCTCGATATGCGGAGACCGAATTCCCGAGTCTCCGATCCCAGTCCGAAACGTTTCCTCGAAACCTTGTCGCCGATTTTAACATCCCGTCCATGCAAGCAACTTTTTTCACATTCCAATCACCGATGGGCTGGTTGAACGTGTGTGCATTTTGGAACATAAAGCTCATATCCCTCACGTTCGACGTGTCCCAGCCATTCACTGGGCGATTGAACGCGCGGGCGCTGCTGAACATAAGGCTCATATCCTTCACGCGCGAGGTGTCCCATGCGCCGATAGGCTGGTTGAATGCAAAGGCGTTCATGAACATATAGCTCATGTTCGTCACACGCGAGGTGTCCCATGCGCCGATGGACTGGTTGAACGCGCTGGCACCGCTGAACATACCACCCATCTCAACCACGCGCGATGTGTCCCAGCCATTCACTGGGCGATTGAACGCGCTGGCGCCGTGGAACATAAGGCCCATATCCACCACCCGCGAGGTGTCCCAGGCGCCGATGGGCTGGTTGAACGTCCGTGCATCACCGAACATATCACTCATGTTCGTCACACGCGATGTGTCCCATGCGCCGATGGACTGGTTGAACGTGAATGCATTATCGAACATAGCGCTCATGTCCGTGATCCGACTCGTGCACGTCAGCTCCACATCGCTCCACTTTCGCTGTGCAATGAGAGATCGCAACTCCTGTTCACTCCGAACGACGTACCGACGCCCGTCGATCACGCCACTGTCACCAATTCGTGCGCGCGGCGTGGCGACGATGGTGAAGCCCCCCGGCCCCGCGCGACGATTCGGCACTTTGATCACCTTGACGTCCTGCAGGCGCTTCGCACCGTTCGTTCGCACGTTAGAGACCCTCGTTCCTCCCGATTCCGTCACGCGTCTATACCGCTTCGCGGGTCTAGGCGTCGTCGAGCGTTTCTTCGTCGGCGTCGACGACGACGCGTTTTGAGATTTCCTCTTCCTGTCCATGATACGACTGCTCAGTAAAACGTGGCAATATAAAAAGTAATATTTCAATGTAGTAGATTGAGAATGTCAAATAAAATGAATACTTCCTTATTTTGCGAGCATTTACAGCATACGTCCGCGACCCAACTTTGCCCGCATGTGGGCGGACACGCCATACCGTTCCCGACCCATTTTGAAGAGTTTCCAATGGACGTCGCGGGTGGGTTGAAAGGATATAAACTCGCGACAACGACCAAGAACGGGGTGAACCGGTTCGCGCTCCGCACGCCGGCCGGGAGAATCCTCAAGCCGATGGACCAGGACCGCGTGGTCCAGGTCCAGATCGAGGGAGTGCAGAAGTATTTCAACGTCTCGAATTTGCTCGCGTCGTACGTACTCAACAAAGATGTGACGGATAACGAATACGGGATCCTACTTACGGATACCGGAATGTGGATCGAATCGGCCGCGGACCGAACGACTTTGTGTACCGAGCTGAAACTGAAGCGCAATGATCTCCCCCGATCCGAATTGGACTATATCCACCGCCCGGACTCAAGTGACATTGATGTGCGCGGTAAGGGGTACTATGTCGAGCGCGGTGTCGTGTACAAAAAAAACGGTACGCCGATCCACGTCTCGAAGACGGGACATATCCTCCTGACCGGCGCGATGGGAAAACAGGAAAAAGTCGGATTGGGCTGGGTTTTGTTCGCCGCCTACCCGGATTTCTACGGTTATAAACACGGTATACATACGCAAATGGACCACATTAATGGCATTTCGACGGATAATGAAGCGTGGAATTTCCGACCGATGACGAGCCATCAGAACGCGGCGGTGAGACACCGAACGGGATTCAGATCCCGCCGCCCGTCACCCAACTCGTCGCACGAACGATTCAAGAGCAAATATCCGGAATTAACTCCCCGCATTATTTCCAATTGGATACGGAACAATTCGTTACGTCGGTACGCTGAAACGTCGTACTGGCTACACAAAGACGGTGCCGTTCTTCTCCGACGATCGTCCGGATTCGTCTACGCTGAGCCCCGCGTGAAGCGAAACGATTATACGTTCGTGGGCAATACTGGTGTCAGCATGCACATCATGATGATGTGCGCGTTTCGCAATTACGTTAACGGCTTGGTCGTGATGCACATGGACAACGATAAGGAAAACAATGCACTTTCTAATCTTCAAATGGGTACGAACGAAGAAAATGGCGTCGGGAACGCCGTTCAAATCACCATTCAACACGCGGACGGGACGGAGGTGGCGACGACGTACAGAAGCGAAAGCGAGGCCGCGCGTCGCGTAGAGATTCATCAACGGACCATCAACGATAATAGAAAACGTCAACGACCCGACTCGCCGCGCAAGTTCTCGACGAGTAACGGGATCAAGTTCGCGGCGACCGATCCGCCGCAACCCCAGACGGTTCCTATGTAAATTTTCCTCTAATTTTTTTTTATATTGAGTAGATTTATAATATGCCGTTCATTCAGCCAACGCAATCTCGCACAATCACGGATTACCGTTCGTCGTGCCGCGTCAACTCGGAAGCGAAGACAGATGCCGATACCAAGACCGACGGAGCGTACAGACACTACCTTCAAAACAACGCCGTCGAGTCTCGAGACGCGCGTGTCGCACACATCCCAGTGCAACCGTACTTCAAGACTGGGATTCATCGCGTTGAAAACCCTGATCTGTGCAAGTACAAAAAACCTCAGTGATCAATCGATTTCGACACCAAGCTGAACGAGCAACGCCCGCGCCGCTGCTTGCTCTGACTTTTTTTTGTTGCGTGCCGTTCCAGTCGCAGACGCTCCTGGAATCGTTGCTGTCGTCGTAAATATGAGTGTCTCCTCGTCGCGAATCGATGAGTACGCCGGCAAGTCGTCGTGGACGGCGTGCTGCCGCTGCATCAAAAGCTCTTTGTAATTCCGATTTTTCGACAAATCCGCCCAGTCGACGTGCTTCTCGTAGACGTCGAGAATGAACTTCTTCGCCGCGAGTAACCCGAGATCGAGGTAAACTGCAGCGACGAACGCTTCGAATAAATCTTCTTCGACTTTTTTCGAAAAATTTTGCTTTGTGAAAATCGACGTCGCGTCCATTTTCACGAAATGCGGTAACGCGAGCGCATTCGCAAGCTTTGCCAAGTGTTCGCACCGAGTGAGCTTTGATCTCATCACCGTCATGAACCCTTCGCCACGTTCGGCATGATGTTCGAATAAAAACTTGGCCGTGACGAAATTGAGTACGGCGTCGCCCAGGAATTCGTATTGCTCGTAGTCGAACTCTGCGCCCGCCGATGGGTGCGTCAGTGCGATGTCATAATGAATCATATTGACCGGCGGCCTGCCGACGATGTTCTCAATAACTGCTGGTGTGAGGTTATTACACCGGAGCGGCGGCATTGCCTCGAGTTCCTCGTCCGTCAAAACATGCCCGGGTGGAGGATTATTTGGCGGCGGGGGTTTATTTGGTTGACTCGACATTGTTGTTTTCTTACATATTTTGAACTGGTAAGTACCTTGTTCAAATCGCCATCTCGAGTTTGACGCGATCGTGTGCCGTATACCCACAAAGCTGAACACTCCCAACTGGATCGTCAATAAACGCGTTGATGACGCCGAGTGGATCGGATGTCGTTGCCGCGTTGATGATACGGTCGGCGAGTCGGACCGTCGGTGGTGCGTGCGGGGTGCGCGTGAGCATATCGCGCATCGCGTCGATGTGATTCATATACACATGAGCATCACCAAGACTCATCACGAGCTCGCCGGGAATACAATCCGTTGACGCGGCAATGAGATACGTCAGCAGCGCGTACGACGCGACGTTAAACGGAAGACCAAGTCCGACGTCGCAACTGCGTTGGTAAACGTGACACGAAAGTCGTCGTTTACCATCTCGTTGCGGCGCGCTCGCGTAGAATTGGGCGAGAACGTGACACGGCGCGAGAACGACGTCCTTCAGGACGGATGGGTTGAAAGACGTGATGAGATGGCGTCTCGATTCTGGCGCGGTGCGGATCGATTCGATCACGGCCTTGATTTGGTCGACGCCGCCGATCGATGACCCGGTCGTCGGAAAATATTCCCCATCGAAATGTCGCCACTGCGCTCCGTAGATCGGTCCACAAACGCCCTCCGGATACGGCAGATCGTACCGATCGAGAAAATCGCGCGACGAGTTTCCCGTCCATATTCCGACGCCTCGACGGTCGAGAATCGACGCGTCCGTCTCGCCAGAGAGGAACCACGCAAGTTCTTCGACGACACCACGGAAAAACGTGCGCTTCGTCGTGAACAGTGGAAACGAATGATCGAGATCGAATCGAAGCTGACGACCGAATACACTCAATGCGCCGATACCCGTCCTCTCTTCGTCGCGCCGTTCGCCGTTCGCGATGATATCGTGTACGAGAGCTGTGTACTGCATTTCATCGGGAACGACACCGGCAGCGTACACCCCGGGCGGGATACCAGTCGAGTTCGACCCGCGTAAAATGTAGACAAACGTGGTCGCGCCGTCGAGTCGTTTCTTCGCGTACAGTGCGTAATGATCCAGCCACAGGTCGTCGTCGTCGAGGCGTACATCGCAATCGAAGACGCCGTCGACACGAGTCAATACAATGCACGG
>Ga0209630_10005607_pt1 | contig 10582 bp, 13 predicted proteins | sample COG_01_FD_184745 | JGI IMG/M metagenome (GOLD analysis project Ga0209630, IMG submission 184745) | Pelagic Microbial community sample from North Sea - COGITO 998_met_01 (SPAdes) (version 2) | ecosystem: Environmental > Aquatic > Marine > Neritic zone/Coastal water | place: Helgoland, sampling... | reverse complement strand
AATCTGCAGAAGAAAAAGTATTAGATGCTTTGGTTGGTAAAAAAGCAAGTCTAGCAACAAGAGAAAGTTTTAGAAAAAGACTTAGAAACGGTGATCTAGATGACAATGAAATTGAGATTGCTGTAAATGATAGTGGATCAAATAACACATCCTTTGAAATTCCTGGAATGCCTGGAGCCAATGTTGGAATGATTAACATCGGTGAAATGATTGGTAAATCAATAGGAAATAAAGAAATAAAGAAAAAAATGACCGTAAAAGAGTCTCATGAAATTTTAATCAATGATGAAGCTGATAAATTAATTGAACAAGATAAAATTGTTAAAGCAGCAAAATTATCAACTGAAAACAATGGAATAGTATTTTTAGATGAAATTGATAAAATTTCAGCAAGAACAGATAGAGTAGGAGGAGATGTTTCTCGTGAGGGTGTTCAAAGAGATTTATTGCCTTTAATTGAAGGAACAACTGTGAACACAAAGCATGGCCCAATTAAAACAGATCATATCTTGTTTATAGCTTCGGGTGCATTTCAGTTAGCTAAACCGTCTGATTTGCTTCCCGAGTTGCAAGGAAGACTTCCTATTAGAGTTGAGCTAGAAGCATTAACAAGTGATGACTTTAAACGAATTCTAAGAGAGCCAGATTTTAGTTTGATTAAACAATATGTGGCTTTATTAAAAACTGAGAATGTTGAACTTGAATTTACAGATGATGGTATTGATAGTATTGCAAGCATTGCATCTGAAATAAATGCAACAGTTGAAAATATTGGAGCTAGAAGATTACATACTATAATTGAAAAAATTTTAGATGAAATTAGTTTTACAGCTACTGATCGTTCAGGTGAAAAGATTATTATAAATAAAGAATATATTAATAAAAACTTAGATAATTTAGTTAAAGACACAGACTTATCAAATTTTATTCTTTAAATCTTATAAATAACCAAGTTCTTCCATTTCTTTTTTAAAGGCTTTTTCAATCCTATATCTTATTTTTATATCTAATAATTTTTTCCAATCATTTTTTGGCCCTAAATTAAAAAATGGTATTTTTTTTCCAGTTTTCCTATCAATAGTACCTTCACCAAAACCATTTTCTTTTTCTAATTTTTTCATATTTTCAAAACTTGTTGTTTTTATAACATTATCAAATTTATTTTGATCTAGTGTAAATTTAGAATTATTTAGTTTATAAATAAATTTTAATACATTTAAAAAAATTAGCTTACGATCATTTATTAAATCTTCGTATTTAATTAACATATACTTCCCATAATCTTTAAATAGTTTCCAACTATAAAAATTATTTGACCAAGTATTTGTCCAAGTTAGACCATCACCCGATGAATTTATCATAAAATCGGCTGTTTTATCAATTGTAGTATTTTTAAATTTAGAAAATGAATTAACAACGTTTCTTGGATCTCTAACAATATAAATAACTCCAAGAGAATTATTAAAATCTGTAAATGGAAATTTTTTATTAAAATTAAAAAGATAACTATGAGTTTTTAAAAATTGTACAGAGTCTTTTTTGTTAAATGTTTCTTGAACTTTAATATAATTTTTTATAGTTTCGTTATGATTTTTAATATCTATACCTTGCTTTATAAATAAACCACCATGAGGAAACTGTTTAATATTTTTTATTAAACCAAAATTATAATTGCCATCTTCAGAAAATAAATAGGCAGCCAACATTGACCTTAATAAAGTATTACCACTCTTAGGGTATGAGGCAAGCCAAACAATCATTTTTTTCTTTTTAGATAAATATAAAATGCTCCACTACCACCATCCTCAATTTTAGCATCTTTGATATCATTTATAATTTTCATTAGACTTTGATTGTTTGTTATAAACTTAGGCACAGAGTATTTTAAAATACTTAAATCTTTTGAAACATAAGGATTTTTTTCATTTTGTGAATGAATACCTTTTCCAGTAACTACAATTAATTTATTTATTTGTTCTTCATGAGATTTAATAATAAAATTTTCAACTACTGTATTGGCATCTTCAAGGGTGTAACCATGTAAGTCTATGGATTTTATTTTTAAAGATAAGTTTTTTTTTTTCTTAAAATCTTTATTGGGTAGTTTTTCCTGACTAGAAAGAAAATTTTCCCAATCTTTTTTATCTTTATCTGAGATATTGTTGTTCAATTAAGTTAAAATATTAATCAGTTGCCAGTTGGGATTTACTGATGATACATCTCTTGAAAAAATCCAAGTATCATATATTTTTTTAATTTTTTCAGGATCTCCTGATACAATTTTTTTATCTTTATCTCTAATACAGGTTATAACTTCTGCAATAAAGTCTACGGTAACATTTAAAATCTTGCCTATTTTTTTATGTTCTTTAATAGCTGCAGAATTTATTCCTATAAAAGTTATTTCAGCGTAGTGACCTCGCTTACTTCTTTCTTTAAGAGCCTCATTGAACTGATTAAATATTTCTTTGTTTAGTAGAGATTTGCTAGAAGTTATTTTATTGTCATTATCACTAAAATCTGTGATGATTGTCTCATATGCAATCTTTGCACCTTTTAAAAAATCATTTTTGGCTTTTTCATCAAAATTTTCATTTATTTTTGGAGCTTGACTCAATTTAATATCTTTTAAAACCTCTTTAAATTGAGGAGGTGTTTTCCCTTCAAAGTCAGTTCTTTTGCCTAATATTCCTCTCAATCTTAAAAAAATAAACCCAGCGATCATCGCCAGAAGAATTATATCTATATATTCAAAACTATAGTTCATTTCATGTATAGTAATTACTATGTTGATTAATTTCAACCAGCAATTTAGATTAAGGACAAATGAACTCAATTTTATTATTATTAATTTTAATTCCAACTGTCGAAATTTATCTATTTATTAAAATTGGTTCTCAAATAGGTGCGATTACTACAATTTTACTGATATTTATAACGGCTATAGTTGGTGTCTATTATGCTAAATATGAAGGATTAAATATTCTTAAATCGGGATTTTTTCAAATTAGTAAAAAACAAACACCCACATATGAGATGATATCGGGAGCAGCAATTGCATTTGCCGCATTACTTTTAATTATCCCGGGTTTTGCAACAGATGTCTCGGGTTTCTTAATAATCTTTCCGGTAACTAGAAAAATTATTTTTGATAAACTTGCTCAAAAATTTCAATACAAGACTAATAAAAAAAATAATTTTATAGATGGAGATTTTGAAGATATAGAAGATGACAATGACAGAAAAATATAAAATTCTTGGAAGGTACATTAAAGATATGTCAAGTGAAACTCCAGATATTGAAACTTATATTTATGTGAGAGATCATATTGAAAAATATCAACTTGGTATTGACATAACTTCTAAAGCATTAAAAAATAAAATGATTGAAATTAACACTTTGATGAAATTTGAAGATAAACGGGGGGGAGGAAAAAAATCATATTTTGAAATAAATTATTCTACGATTATCCAGTTAAATAAAGAAATAAAAGATAAAAAGGAACTTGAAAAGATTATATTATGTGATGTTCAAATTAAAATTTATCCTAATTTGGAAAAATCTCTTTTGGATCTTCTTCATAATTCTGGTTATCCTAGTATTAAGTTTGAAAAAAAAATAGATTTCGAAAACCTTTATAACCAAAAATTTAATTAAAAAAATTTTTTTTCAAATTAATTTTTAAATATTCTTTGTGTTTCTTAAATTCTTCTAAACTTGGTTCAACAATTTTTTTACAATAAGGTACTTTAAGATCAATTTTTTTATTTTTTTCATAATCTTGATTGTTAAAATTTAATGTTGGTTCTTTCTGATCAATTAAATTGATATATACTTTAGCCAATAAATCACAGTCAATCAACGCTGTATGTTGAGTTCTTCTTGAATTATCAACTCTATATCTTTTACAAAGAGCGTCCAAACTAATAGGTGATCCTGGAAACTTATCTCTAGCTAGGATTAAAGTATCTATAATTTCGTTGTTAAGCTTTTTTTTTCCCAAAATAGCTAACTCATTATTTAAATGGCTCATATCAAATTCTGCATTATGAATGATAAGTCTTTTATCTTTAATAAATTCTAAAAATTCATCTGAAATGTTTAAGAATTTTTTTTGTGTAGCTAAAAATTCATCTGTATACCCGTGAACCTTTAGTGCTTTTTCTGAAACTTTTCTTTCGGGGTTTAAATAGCAATGAAATTTATTTTTTGTTGGTATTAAATTTTCAAGCTCTATACAACCAATCTCAACAATCCTATGGCCTTCTTTTATTGATATACCTGTCGTTTCTGTATCTAATACAACTTCTTTCATTTATGTAATTTCTTTTAAGATTTTCTTTATACCATCTTTAACAGATTTCTTTGTAAAATTATTTTTGATAATAAAATTAGATTTTTTCTTTTTATAAGAAGCTGAGTATTGAATACTTTTAAATTTTTTTAGAAGCTCTTTATTAAAATTTTTTCTTTTTTTTAATTTTTTTAAAATATCTAATTTTTTAGATTGTACATAAACCAATACATCTTTTTTTTTATTAATTTTATTTTCTAGCAAGAGAGGTATATCCAAAACTACAAATTTTGAGTTTTTATTTTTTTTTAAAAAAACATTCATTTTTTTTCTAATTTTGGCATGAACGATTTTAATTATTTTATTTAAATTGCTTTTATTTGCTAAAATTGCATTAGAAATTTCTATTTTTTCTACTGGAAATGAATGAATATATTTGGGTAACTTTATTTTTAACTTATTAAAAATAATTTTATTTTTTTTATATAATTTAGCAACCTCATAATCAGCATTAAAAACCGGATAACCAAAATGTGTAGCAACATAACTTTTACCAGAGCCTATTTCTCCTAAAATTCCTATTTTAATCATTAATCCAAAAGTTTTATAACCTCTTCATTTACATCGGGTTTTAATCCATGCCATATATCAAAAGCAGAAACAGCTTGATAAATAAACATCATTTTGCCATTTAATGTTGTATTTCCTAATTCTTTACCTGTTTTTAAAAAATTTGTTTCTTGAGGATTATAAATAACATCATAAAATAATTTATTTTTTACCGTTGATGAAAAATCAAGATTTATTTTATCTTCTTTTTTTAAACCTAAACTTGTTGCATTAATTATCATGTCAAAGCTTGGTATCTTGCCCCAATCTGTAATTTCAATGTTTCTAAATAAATTTTTTAAAATTTCTGCTTTTTCCCTTGTTCTATTGCTTATTATTATTTTAGAAACTTTCATCTTGATTAAAGCAAAAATTATTGATGGAACTACCCCTCCAGCACCAAGAATAAAAACTTCTTTATTATTAAGATCATATTTAAAGTTTTCAATGCTTTTTTGAAAACCAATTATATCTGTGTTGTCACCTGTTAGCTTGTTGTTTTTTAGATAAACAGTATTTACGGATTGTGTCTTGCTTGCTTCAATAGTTAATTCATCAAGATAATGAATAACTTCTTTTTTAAAAGGAACAGTTATGTTAATACCATTAATCTTTTTTTCTTTTACTTGTGAAATTATTTTCCCTAAATCATTATCAATTAATTTTTGTTTTTCATAGATAGCTTTAATATTGTTATTTTTAATCCAATAATTATGTAACTTTGGAGATAACGAGTGTTCTATAGGGTTTCCTATAACTAAAAATTTTTTCATTCTATTGACCTTAAGTACTTACTAATTTTTTTAATTGGAAGTCCCATGATTGTACTTTGATCACCTTCAATACTTGAAAATAAACTTCTTCCTTCAGCTTCTATTTGATAGACATTGTAGGCATATAAAATTTCATTGGATATTTTTGATAAATATTCTTTTAAATCATTGTTTGAAAAATTTTTCATTGTTAAAGTTGCCTTGTCTGTATAGTTCCAGATCATCTTCCCATTTTTTGAAATACAAACAGAACTAATTAAATAGTGTTTTTTACCATTAAGTTTTTTAAGAATTATCATGGCTTCGTCTCTACTTATTGGTTTAGATATCAATTCACCATCTAAATCGATTACACTATCGGCGCCTAATACAAGCGTGTCTGGTTTATTTAGACTTACTTTATTAGCTTTTAACTCAGCTAAATTTTTTGATATTATTTCGGGAGTTGCTTTTTCTTTAATCAGTGCTTCTTTAATAATATCTTCATCAACATTTGAATGTTCAACCTGATTTGGTATATTGTTATTATCTAAGATTTCTTTTCTAATTTTACTTTTCGACGCAAGAATAATTTTATTTAACATTGTTTTTATAAATCTCATGAATTTTTATTATTGATGCTGCGGTTTCTTCAACGGATTTTCTTGTAACATCAATTGACGGCCACCTGTACTTCTGAAAAGTTTTTTTTGCATCAGCAATTTCTTTTTTAATATTTTCTATATTGGTATAACTTTTGTTTTCTGTCTCTTTTAAGTTATTCATTCTATTTTTTCTTAAATCAACCAACCTTTCTGGCTCTGTGTTTAGCCCAACAACGCATGTTAATTGAGGTTTTTTTTTTAATTTAATGGGTAATGAGTTTTCATTAACGAGTGGGATGTTCGATGTCTTAAATCCTTTGTTTGCTAAATAAATTGCTGTTGGAGTTTTGCTTGTTCTACTAACACCAACCAAAATAATGTCAGATTTTTCAATTTCATTAATTAAATTTCCATCATCATGATTCATTGTAAATTGTATCGCTTCTATTCTTTCATAATACTCATCATTAAGAGCATGCTGACCACTTGGTTCGTGGGAAGCTTTTTGATTTAAAATTTTTGAAAAATTTAAAATCAGATTTCCAAGAACACCAAAACAAGGTATTTTTTTCTCATCACTTACATTCGCTAAATATTTTGCTAAATTATTGTCTACAATTGTATAAAGAATAACGGAATTTTCATTTTTTTTTGCATCTTTTAGAATTTTAAGAATTTGGTTTTCAGTTCTTGTAAATGAGTAAGAGTGGACATTATAATTAATATTTTTAAATTGGGCTTTTAAAGCTAAAAAAATTCTATCGAGAGTTTCACCTGTTGAATCTGATATAAGGTAAATTTGATATGTATTACTCATGAATAAATTGTTAATAAATTTGTATTATTTTAATAAAATTACTCAATTTAAATATTGGTTAACAATTATTGTAAAATAAGGGTTTTATTAACATTAACAAACATATGAGTAAAATTATACATTATATTGAATAAAAATTTATAAAACTTCAATTTTAACAATTTAATTTATTAATAATTGTTATTAAGTTGTTAATAAAATGTTAAAAAAAACTTATCACCAATATTCACAAGACTTAAAACTAATACAATAATTATATATATTATCTTAATATGACCTCTCTTCACGAAGTAATTATAAACAAAAATACAAAAATTAATCCTATTTGGATAATGAGACAAGCAGGAAGATATCTTCCTGAATTTAGAGAAATAAGAAAACAAAACCCAAATTTTATAAATTTATGTTTAAATGAAAATTTATCAACCGAGATAACTTTGCAGCCTTTAAGGAGATTTAATTTAGATGCTGCAATAATTTTTTCAGATATATTAATGTTACCATATGGCCTTAATCAAAAGGTTGAGTTTGAAAAAGGTTTTGGACCTAAGCTTGGAAAGGTAAATTTAGAAGAGATGTCTAAAATTGATGAAGTAGACTTTGTCGAAAAAGTTTATCCTGTTTACAAAGCAATAAAAAAAGTAAGCACAAACAGTATAACTAATAACAAAAGTACAATAGGGTTTGTTGGTGCTCCGTGGACTTTATTGGTTTATATAATTAACCAACAATCCCCTAAAAAAAAATTAAAAAATGATTTTTTTAAAGATGATTTTTTAATTAATAGAATTTTATTAATTTTAGAAAAATTTTTAAAAACTCATATTAAAAATCAGATTGATAATGGTGCAAATGTGATACAAATTTTTGATAGTTGGGCAGGACTATTGGAAGAAAAAAATTTACCTAATTATGTTTATTCACCCACTCTTAATCTTGTTAATTATGTTAAATCTTTAAATACACCCGTTATTTGTTTTCCTAGAGAAATTAAAAATTATAGAGAATTTTGTGATATTGTTAAACCAGATGTCGTGGGCATTGATTATAATGTTGATCCAAAAAAAATTTTAAATGAAGTAAAAATTCCAATTCAAGGAGGGCTTGATCCAAAAATATTACTATCAGACAAAGAAACATTAAAAAAAGAAGCGACAAAATATTTAGATATTTTTAAAGATCATCCTTATATTTTTAATTTAGGTCATGGAGTTTTGCCCGAAACAGACCCCAATATGTTTGAATATTTGGTAAACACAGTAAAAAATTATTAATGAAAAAAGCTGTAATTCTTTTCAATTTAGGAGGACCTGATAAATTAGAAAATGTAGAACCATTTTTATTCAATTTATTTAACGATCCAGCGATATTAAATCTACCTACTTTTTTTAGATATCCTTTGGCTAAATTAATTTCTAATAGAAGGGCCCCAATTGCCAAAAAGATATACCAAGAACTTGGTGGTTCATCCCCTATTTTGAAATTAACAGAAGAACAATCAAAAGCACTTGAACTAAAACTTAACAATGATGATCAAACTTCTGAATACAAATGTTTCATTGTAATGAGATGCTGGCACCCAAGAGCAGAGGAGGTTGTAAATCATGTAAAAAATTTCGATCCAGATGAAATTATATTAATGCCGTTATACCCACAATATTCTGCGGCAACATCTGGGTCATCAATAAAAGAATGGAAAGATATTTGTAAGAAAAGTAATTTAAAAGTGAGAACAAGTACAATTTGTTGTTATCCAACAAACGATAATTTTGTTCAAGCGCATAAAGAAAAAATAATAAAAGAAATTAATACTCTAAATAATTTTAAATTAATATTTTCTGCACACGGTCTTCCAGAAAAAAATATAAAAAAAGGAGATCCCTATCAATGGCAAGTGGAACAATCAGTAAATAAAATTGTTAAGTCTTTAAATGTTGAAAACTTAGATTGGGTGTTAAGTTATCAAAGTCGGGTTGGACCCCTAAAGTGGATTGGTCCATCCACAGAAGAAATAATTGTAGAAAATTCAAAATTAGGAAAACATATTGTTTTGGTTCCTATAGCGTTCGTATCAGAACATTCTGAAACCCTTGTTGAGCTAGATATAGAATATAAAGAATTGGCTGATAAAAATGGTTGTAAAAACTATACTAGAGTGGCAGCTTTAGGCACAAATGAAAATTATATAAAGGCCATGTCCAATTTAATAATTAACAAACAAGATAACAATTTTAATGGAGAACTTTTTCCCCCAAAGACACAGTGTCCCAATCAATTTATTAAATGTCCATGTTTAAATTATGAATAGTTATTTATTATTTAAAAGTTTACATCTGATAGCCGTTGTCTGTTGGATGGCCGGTCTTTTGTATCTTCCAAGAATTTTTGTTTATCATGTTGAGAATAAACAAAAAAAAAAAGCCACAGATATATTTGAGGTAATGGAGAAAAGACTTTTTTTTTATATAATGCGTCCAGCAATGATTTTCACTTGGATTTTTGGTTTAATTTTAATTTACCTAAATGGAATAGAAATATTTTCTCAACTATGGATGCAAATAAAGTTAGTTTTAGTGATCTTGTTATCTGCTTATAATGATTATCTCGGAAGATGCTTCGCGTCTCTTAAAAATAATTCTAACTCTAGATCTTCAAAATTCTTTAGGATAATTAATGAAATTCCAACTGTAATGCTTATTTTCATTATTTTTCTTGCTATTTTCAAGCCAATCTGGGGTTGAAATAATATTCTGAGTGTATATATTAATAATATCCATTTAGTCCTTACAAAGTTTAATCATGAATATCCAAGAGTTAAAATTAAAATCATCTGAACAACTTATTGCTCAAGCCGAAGAACTTGGTATCGAGAACGCTAGTACTTTAAGAAAACAAGAAATTCTTTTTGCTATTTTAAAAAAAGTTGCTGAAAAAGAAGAGATCACTGGAGCTGGTGTTTTACAATTATTACAAGACGGATTTGGTTTTCTAAGAGCAATGGAGTCAAACTATTTGCCAGGACCAGATGATATTTATGTAAGCCCAAGTCAAATCAGAAAATTTGGTTTGAGAACAGGAGATACAATTGAAGGACCAGTTAGAGCACCCAAAGAAGGTGAAAGATATTTTGCATTACTTCAAGTAAGTAAAATTAATTTTGAAGAGCCTGAAAAAGCAAGACATAAAATTGCGTTTGATAATTTAACGCCTCTTTATCCAGACGAACAAATGGTAATGGAAGTTGAAACTACAAAAATTGAAAAAAAACCAGATTTAACTCCAAGATTAATTGATCTTGTCAGTCCGATTGGAAAAGGCCAAAGATCAATAATAATCTCTCCCCCTAAGGCTGGAAAGACAATGATTTTACAAAGTATTGCAAATTCAATTGCCAAGAATTATCCAAAAAGTTATTTGATTGTTTTATTAATTGACGAAAGACCAGAAGAAGTTACAGACATGCAAAGAACAGTTAAAGGTGAAGTAATCAGCTCCACTTTTGAT
>Ga0209630_10005604_pt1 | contig 10593 bp, 16 predicted proteins | sample COG_01_FD_184745 | JGI IMG/M metagenome (GOLD analysis project Ga0209630, IMG submission 184745) | Pelagic Microbial community sample from North Sea - COGITO 998_met_01 (SPAdes) (version 2) | ecosystem: Environmental > Aquatic > Marine > Neritic zone/Coastal water | place: Helgoland, sampling... | reverse complement strand
TCCTGACAAGGGCGATTTATTTGTGCGTGTAGATACATTGCCTAATAAATTATTTAGATACACTGGCACAAACTGGATGCAGTTAGAAAAAGAAATCACAGATACATATTTGAATGATGAATATGTTGAGCATTTGACAGACCAAGTAGTAAAAGGTTTTACAGACGTAGAAGACCTTACAATTCAAGAACAAGAGGAAGTTGAAAATGCAATCCAACGTCGTCGTGGTAACGGAACCTGATTTTTACTTTGCTAATCAACCTGCAATACTTCTAATAGGATGTGATCACTATATAGAGAGTATAACAGATAATATACGCAGAATGCCTGTGCCTGTTACTGTATACCAGACTACTGAAGATAATACATTAGAGTGGATAACTAATGCATATAATAGTAGTGATCTTACTATAATGAATTGTAAATTTAACGACTTTTTTACAGGTTATTTTATTGACAAACATGATGTATTCTACTATAATAATAAAGAATCATATAGAAGATTCAATTTTAATGAGGCAGCAGATCCACTGGACCCGCTGATAAAATGGATTAATACATGGCATATAGAGAACCAAGACAAAAACGCGGTCTTACTGTAGAAGTACGCAACAATGATATAAATCGTGCATGGCGCAAATTAAAGCGACTATTGCAGGATGAAGGCGTAATGCAAGAGATCCGTGATCGCAAGCATTTTGTGAAGCCAAGTGAAAAACGTGCTCGCAAAAAAGCAGCGGGCCGCGCACGTTGGCTAAAGAAAAAACGTGAAATTGATAACCAATAAAGATAAATAATTTTAACATCGTGGAGTTACACGGTGGATACAGGGCCAAACATATAGTCAATATAATTTATATGGGCCAAATCATAGTGTTGTGACTTAATACACACGCGGTGGTCAATGGTTAACCACTAAACTAGAGATGCCTCTATGGGTCTCATAACATATCTTGCTTATTATAAGGAGAAACGAAAATGACAAGATTAACCTCACTCGACATCAATAAACTAACACCATATGCTGTGGGCTTTGATACAGTGTTCCATAACATGCAACGCTATATTGAAAACAATCAAAACAGCACAGGATACCCTCCATACAACATTGTAAAAGACGGCAATAACTTTCAAATTGAAATTGCACTTGCAGGTGTAAAACTTGCTGACTTAGACATTGAAACAGCAGATGGTATTATGACAATCTCGCACGAGCCACAACTTGACGAAGGTGACGCAAGTCGCTTTGTGCATCGTGGAATTGCACAACGTAAGTTTAAGCGTAGTTTTACTCTTGCAGAAGATGTAGTTGTCAATGGTGCTAAACTTGAGAATGGGATGCTCTACATTGCGCTAGAGCGTATTGTTCCTGAAGAAAAACAGCCTCGCAAAATTGCTATTGAGCAAGTTGCGGAGTAAATATTAGTTTAAGTGAGGGGCGGAGACGCTCCTCACATAATCAGGAGTTTACATGAACGACGCAGAAATAAAACAAAATGTACGCCCAGTGCTTAACATTGAACCGCCCAAGGACTTCAAAGTTATCTATCTTAATGATGATGTAACAACATATGAGTTTGTTATTGAAAGTTTAGTTAATATTTTTAACTACGAGGATGAAGGTGCAGTTGATAAAGCACATGAAATAAGTGACGAAGGTGCAAGTATAGTAGCAGTATTGCCTTTTGAAATTGCAGAACAAAAAGGTGTAGAAGTGCTAATGAGTGCTAGAAATCAAGGCTACCCACTAGAAGTAAAACTCGAATCAAACTAAGAGGCACAAATGAACATTGAGAATGATCTCAAACTGGACTACAGTAACGTACTACTGCGTCCAAAGCGTAGCACACTAGGCTCACGCAAAGAGGTACGTTTAGAACGTACACACACATTTAGAAACAGTCAACAAAACTTTCAACGTATTCCTATTATGGCTGCTAACATGGATGGTGTTGGCACTATGGATATGGCTGACACACTGGGCAGATTAGGTATGTTTACTTGTCTTATAAAAACCTATAGTATAAAAGAACTAGTAGGTTTTTTTGTAGACAATCCAGAACGTGCAGAATACACAGCATATAGCATGGGTATTATGGAAGCAGATGCAGCAAAGTTTCGTGCAGTGTATCAAGGTGCAGATATTAAATACTTGTGCATTGATGTAGCAAACGGATACAGTGAAAGGTTTTTAGACTTTGTGAGTCAAATGCGCACTGACTATCCTAAACTTACAATTATTGCAGGCAATGTAGTAACTGCAGACCAAACACAAGAGTTACTACTAAGAGGAGCAGACATTGTTAAAGTTGGTATTGGTCCTGGTAGTGTTTGTACTACCCGTATACAAACTGGTGTGGGCTATCCGCAGTTATCCGCAGTCATGGAGTGTGCTGACGCTGCTCATGGTCTTGGTGGACATATTATTGCTGATGGCGGCTGTGTTAGTCCTGGAGATGTCGCTAAGGCTTTTGCTGCAGGGTCCGACTTTGTTATGCTTGGGGGCATGTTAGCAGGACATGATGAAGGCGGTGGACAAGTAATTACAAAAAGATATAAGACACAGGAAATGATGCATGACGGCTTAAATCATGTATTTGATGAAAAACAGTTTGTACAGTTTTATGGTATGAGTAGTGAAGCAGCAAATGAAAAACATTTTGGTGGACTAAAGGAATACAGAAGCAGTGAAGGAAGAGAAGTTCTTGTGCCTTACAGAGGTGCAGTGGAATCTACTGTTAGAGATTTACTTGGCGGTATCCGTAGCAGTTGCACTTACGTTGGTGCTAATAAACTAAAGCATTTGCCCAAGTGTGCAACGTTTATCCGTTGTGCAGATACACATAACAGAGTTTTCGAATGAAAAATGCAGTCGTTCCCTATGAGAAAAAACTTCCTGTAGAATATGTTTATGAGTTTAAACTTGTTGATGAGGACATTGATCTTCACACTCGTGAAGAAGTAAAAGCGCAACTACCTGATATACTTGGGAGAGCTCTTGCTCGTAGTTGGGTTGACGAGGACTACAAACGTCAATTAGCAAAATGTGTCCATACTACACTTGCAAGAGGCGGTGTAGCAATACCTGATGATTACATATGCGAATATGAAACTACAAGTGGACAACGTGCTAAGATAGTTGTGTTTGAACAGACAGGCAAACTAAAACTAAGAGTATGCGGACTAAGTTTGACAATGGTAGCAACTCGATAAATACTACACTATGCTATTGAACGAACTAACACAATATCCTGTAAAGGGCGCAAACTCTGCGCAACAAGGTCCATTGGTTATCCCAGAAGATATGCAGGAAATTGAAGAAGCAAATTTATCAGGTCAATTATCAAAAAGAAATAACTTGGATATTTTTATCCAAAAACTTCAAAATAAACAACCTTTTGTTCCAGTGGGAGCAACTGAAGCCACTATACTACTAAAGCCAGATCCAAAGACAATAGAATTACTACGTCAAGGACAAATACCACAACAGTTTGCTGGTGAGGATGGTAAAATGTATAGTCTCACAGCCTTACAAAAAACTGCAGAATTTGGTGGCAGAGATGCAGGGTTTTCAACAAGAGACGAAGATGCAGCCTTGGGTAGTATTAATTCACAGTTTGCAGAATTAAAAGGCAGTGCTGATGCTATTAAAATTACAATAGGTGATAAAACTGTAAGTGTTGCAGGATTTGCAAGTACACCTGGAACTCCTAAAAGCGACTTTCATGCATACGATGCAAGTGGAAAAGAGGTTGCTTGGATAAGCCATAAAAAAGGAGTGCCAGGCACTGCAAAAGATTTTCAACAATATGGCGGACTTAGCGACAGAGAACTTGCTGCAGTATACAAAGAAATGCCTGCTGCAAAAGAAGAAATAAATGCGTTTGTAAAAGCAGTAAAAGAACGCACCATAGACGGTGTAATGCCGCGTAACATGACTCTAGCAAGAAAAATACAAAATGGACGTTTGCGTGGCATTGCTGTTTATGGTAATGCATTTGGTGGTGAAAGAGGACAACAAAATGTTGATCTTATTATGCAAGGTGATCCTGTGTTTGATGGTAACAAACTTACAGGCACTGGTCCCACACACAGTAACGGTGAGCGATTAGAAGATGCTTACGAGCCTATTATGATGGTTAGATATAGCAGTGATCGTAATAACTTTGGAATCAAAGGTGCTAGAATGAGCATCAGTCCCCAAGGCTCTCGTAAAATAACTGAATTTATTTAAAGATTATATTTTTTAATTTTGTGTATAAGCAGAGTTCTGCCTATGCCTAGTTCCCGCGCGGCTCTGCTACGATTGCCTTCGTTAGCGTCCAGTGCATGAGTAATCCTATTCAATTCCAAACTTTCTAATTCTTGTACTAGACCTGGTTCTACAGGGCTGTCAAAATAGTCCAGTGCATCCCATAATGCTTGTTGTTCATTTTGTTCAGAAATCATATAAGTACTTATACCTACGAATAGGTTGTGGAAAAGTTAAATAGGTGTAAAAATATTTACACTTTTGACTAAATATATTGGAGAGAAGACAATGAGGAGTGTGTTATTATTTTTGTTGATAACGCTAACCGCGATTGGAGCAAGTGCAAGTGAACTTACATGGAGTTACAAAAGTCCAGCATTTCATTATGGCAATGGATATAGTAATCATGTACTAAGTGCAGAGCAATTGCAACATAACCGCAAACAAGAACTTGCGGATGAGAAGCGGGCAGAAGCAGCAAGAATAGCAAGAGAGTTAGAGAATACAACTCTTAACAAATTCGTCAAAAACGTTGAATCTCGTATATACGCAACATTGAGTAAACAAATGGTTGATGCAATGTTCGAATCCTGTACTACAGGATGTGCTAACTCTGGTTCAGCAGATATTGAAGGTAGCACTATTGCCTGGGTAAAGGACGCTACAACAGGAGAGATCACACTTACTATTATAGGAGATGATGGTACAACTACAATTACTATTCCAGGTGCAGGGGAATTTTACTTTTAATGAAAAATTTAATAGTTTTTATATCCGCACTGTTTCTACTAGCAGGATGTAGCGGTGGATCAACTGCGCAAAAATCTTTAGAGGTTTACGCACAGCCACCACAGCCAAGAGTACAGGAAGCACCACTTGCTAAAAAACTTAGGGATGTCCCTGAGATTGATGGCAGGAAGATTACAATTGCGGTGTATAGTTTTACAGACAAAACTGGACAGCGCAAACCTGCAGACAGTATTGCAAATTTAAGCAGTGCAGTCACACAAGGATCAGAAGTTTGGGTAATTAAAGCCCTAAGCGAAGCAGGCAATGGTACATGGTTTGAAGTATTGGAACGCATTGGATTAGAGAATCTTGTAAAAGAACGTCAACTTATTCGTAACACCCGTGAAGTGTATGAAAAAGAACTAGCCAATGGTCCTACACCACTTAAACCAATGAAGTTTGCAGGTTTAATTCTTGAGGGAGGAATTATAGGTTATGATAGTAATGTAGCAGTAGGAGGGGTAGGCGCAAGATACTTGGGAGTGGGCGCACAAACCGAATACAGAGTTGATACTGTTACTGTTGTTATGAGAATTGTTAGTGTAAGCACAGGCAAAGTTATGCTTAGTGTGGCTACAGAAAAAACAATAGCCAGCTCAAGGAGCGGAATTGATATGTTTAAATTCTTCGATCTGGGTACCAAATTAGTAGAAGCGGAAAATGGCTATTCTGTCAATGAACCTGTAAACTACGCCGTGAGGGCCGCAATAGAAGCGGGGGTCGTAGAACTCATAAATGAAGGAGAGAGAAAAGGACTTTGGAAATTTAAAAAGCCCAAAACAGAGAGCAAAAGCGAAAGACTAGGTCTTAACAAAACAGAAGTGGTACCGGAAAAAAAGCCGGTCAAGGTAGCAAAAGTAAAACCAAAAATTAAGGTTGTGCCACTAATACCAAGAGCAAATCCACACAGCGATAAGGATGTTCCTAAAATTGCAGTTTTACCTAAGGCTAGACCAACATTAGTAGAACGTATGTGTGATCCAAAAATAATGGAGATTACAATGGTATGTGCAAAGGATACAGAAGAACTGCGCAAATTAATGAAAGTTGGAGTTGAAAAGCATGTTACATACAAATGGATGATGGACGTAAAAAACAACGCGGAGTTATATAAAGTTTGTAACAAAAATGAAATTTGTTTTAAGAATGCTGCTGAAATGTACAGATGGGAAGCCTGGACAGCCTGGTTAGCCCATGTTAATAAAGGCAAAAATTATAATTTAATAAAGTAACCTTTTCCTTAGTAGGGAATGAACAAAAGACTTTTATATGCTAGTATTATATTGTTTGGGTTGGCAATGCCAGCGCAAGCAAATGACATATACATAGAACAGGTTGGTGATACACTGGACTTGGATATTGTACAGGACGGTCAGGATAACGTAATTGGTACAAGTGTACAAGCAGTAGTACTTGGCGCACAAGGTACAGCGTCAGATACAATGACATTCGATATTACACAAACTGGCGATTACAACACAATTAGCGCACAGATACAAGGCAACAACTACACTGGTACATGGGCATTTACCGGTGACAGTAACACAGTCGCGCTTATGTGCGACAGTGCAGCCGCGGGTAACTGTGAGACTGTAACACTAAACATCACTGCAGTAGGTGATAGCCAAGCATACACAATTGATATAGGTGAAAACGCAGATGCAGACAGTGCAACTGTAGCATTTAGTGTAACTGATGATAACACAGTTGTTGACCTGGATCTTGATGGTAAGTCTGCAAATGTGTCAGTTACAGTTGACAAGAATAATAGTCTTGCAGCAGGTGCAAACAGTTTTGATTTAGATATAACAGGCGACGGTGATAGTGCTGGACATACATTAACACTGGACGTCAAAGGCAAAGGTAACAATGTACTAGTCAATCAGAGCGGTGTCTATGATAACATTGTCGATCTAACAACAGTTGGCGACAATGCAGATATAGATATTACCCAGACTGATTAAATATACTATGCGATGGTTATTTTTATTACTTCTAATCCCAAACCTTGCCTATGGTGCAGTAGGTGAAATTGGAAAAGTAAAAGGCAGTGGTGCAATTGAGCGCGGCAATGACAGCATACCTGCTGTAGACGGTGTTGGTATCAAAATGCAGGACACGGCTGTGACTGCTAGTGGCAAAATACAAATTGATTTTTTAGACGATACTCGTGTTGATATTACAGAACACAGTAGATTGCTGATTGACGAATTTGTATATGATCCAGCAAATGATGTTGGTAGTTTAAGCATTAAAGCAACACTGGGCACAGTGCGTTATGCCAGTGGTCAGATAGCAAAAAAGTATCAGCAAAACGTAAAGATACGCACTCCTAGTGCAACTATAGCAGTTCGAGGCACAGACTTTATTATGGTTGTGGATGAACTTGGCGGCAGTATGATTACACTATTACCAAGTTGTGATGAGGATATGGTGTGCTACACAGGCGAGATTGAAGTTGAAACTGATGCAGGCTTTGTAATATTAAATCAAGCGTTCCAAGCAACACAAACTTACCACAATATGAAACCGCCAGGCAAACCCTATGTTATTGGATTGCCCGAAGAACGTATCAACCAACTGCTTATACTGCGCAAGCGTAATCCATATGTAGATGAAGAGTATGAAGAAATGATGAGCAAAAAGCGTTTAGCAGACTTTCTGGGTATAGACTTTTTACAATATGATGGACTTAGTGGCGATGCACTAGTAGATACTATACAAGACATTTGGGTTACTGACTTGGATGAAAGTGACTACATGCTTAAAAGTTTGCTGGTTGACATATTAGATGAACTTAACTTAAATCTAATGCGATTGTTCGAAGATGAATTAAACAGGCAGAATAAAATACTACTAAGCACAAAAAAAGCAGATGGAACAGGATTTGATTCTGAAACAGGAATAAGACTTGATGATGAAGATCCATGGTGGCATTGGGTGCGTGAGGATTTTGCTTATGGAAATTATATAGATTTGTACCTCAACCAGGGCAATGGATACTCACTAAATATACAGCAAGGAGATTTTGAGTTATATGACTACAAACTGGGTAGTAGCACTGGCAATAGCATTGATATTCAGCAATCCGGTAACTAGTTTTGCTAATGATATTCGCATCAGCCAAGTTGGCGATGATCTTGACATGGATATTGTGCAGGATGGTGAGAATAATAAAATAGGGTCTCTAAATAATATAGGAGGTCAAGCATTTATAGGAACTTATGATCCGTCCACAATTTCATACACACAACGCGGTGATGGTAACGAACTAGGATTATACAATGCTGACGTAGGAGAAAGTAATGTTACATCAGTACAAACAGGTGATAACAATCAAGCAGTAATAGATTGTCACGGTCAAGATTGCACTATGAGTTTGACACAAACAGGTAGTGACAATACTGCACACTTGGAATCAGGGGGCAGTTATTCACACATCAATAACGATATTACAGGTACACAGACTGGCGACAATAACGAACTGCATGCAGAAGTATTAACTGGAAGCAATAATACTATTACAGCAGAACAATATTGTACGCAAGGTAGTAGTTGTGTTACAAATGACATGGACGTACTTGTCACAGGAAGTACAAATTCAGTTTCAGTAGTACATGGTAGATTATTCCTAAACAGTTCAGGTACACTTAATACAGATACCAATGAACCAGGCGGACTTACAATGGACATTGACATTACTGGAAGTAACAACGGTTTAATGATGAGTCAGCGTAATCAAAATGCTAATCATGCACACAATATAGACGTGGACATAACTGGAGACTATAACAGTGTGTTTGGCACACAAGTTGGTAGTGGTAACAAAGATATAGACATTGACATAAGCGGAGACGCAAATAGTATATCAGCAGTGCAAACCGGCAATGGAAGTCATACTGCTACTATGAACTTATCCTCACCCTATGGTCCTGCTTATAGTATCAACCTAACACAAAGTGGAAACACAGGACAATCCTATACAATGAGTGGCATATGCACTAATCCAAACGGCTGCGCTTACACTGTGAGTCAACAATGAGCAAAGATAAAGACTATGTTACTTACGCAGCCAACAGTCCTTTAGTTGCAGAGACTCGTAAACCTCCTATTAAAGAAGTTAGGCATCATAACTATGGTGTGCGTAGACTTAGACTACGCTGTCATACATCCAAAGCGAAAATTAACAGTAGACACTAACTTATAGACAGCACCTATAAATATAACTGAGAGCGAGTTTTTTTATGGATCCTATGAGTGCTATAGCAATTGCCGGTACTGCTTTTAATGCAATTAAGGCAGGCTTTGAGCATGGGCGTGAGATCGAGGCAATGGCTGGAGATATGGGTCGGTGGATGGGCGCGATCAAGGATGTCAAAGAAGGTGCAAATAAGAAAAAGAAAAAGTCCTACGGCAGTATTGAAGAAGAAGCATTTGAAGAATTTGCTGCACTAAAAGAAGCAGAGCGTATGGAGAACGAACTGCGTCAATTTGTTAACATGAACTATGGTCCAGAAAGTTGGAATCAAATTGTTAGACTGCAAGCAGAGATTCGTGTGCGAGAACAAGAAGCAATAGAAGCAGCAAAACGCCAACGTGAACAACAAATAGAAAATATTTGTATTTGGGTTGCAGTTCTCGCTGTTGGTGGATTAGTTGTATTCATGGGTATGGTTGCATGGAATGTAGCCCAAGCCAGCAATGCAATGTTGTTAGCGAGATTGTAATGTTTTTCACAACTACAATGGCTACAATTGGTGGACTAGTTGTACTAGTAATATACAATACTTGGTTGTATGAAGTAACAAGCGAGTATCCAAATATCCCAATGACAAAATTAGAAGCAAAGTGTATGGATATAAAAAGTAGATTGTCACATGTACACAATCGAAGATTACAGAGAGAGGTTCAAGCAAATTATGATAGCAATAATTATTATAGTAGGGGCAACAATCTATAAATATGACAACTTAGAGTATCCCAATTGGCATACATGTGAGTATCATAAAGAACAGATCGAAGAGTTAATGTTTTACAGAAAAAACGTAACTGTTAAGTGTACTATCAAATGAAAATTATCACACATTGGGCATTAGCCTTTGTTACAGCACTACTATTAATCTTTGCACACTATGATGATAGCAGTGTTGTACAAACACTGAGACTCAAACAGTTTGACTTACTACAGCAAACTGATGCACCTGTTCCCAGTCAAGACATAGCCATACTTGAAATAGATGAAGCAACAATCGAAAAATATGGTCAGTGGCCCTGGAAGCGCACAGTGCTTGCTGACATTGTAATCAAGTTGCGCGAGTCCGGTGCAGGTATTATTGTACTTCCTATGGTGTTTAGCGAAGAGGATAGACTGGGCGGTGATATGCCGTTTATTGAAACTATTGCAGGCAACGGTGTAGTTATTGCACAAGTAGGCAGCACACAAGTTAATCGCAATGCAGTGCCAAGAGGTGTAGCAAAGATAGGGGATCCATTGCCCTACTTGTTTGCGTGGCCCGGTATGCTAGGTCCTATTCCACTGTTAGGTGAAAATG
>Ga0209630_10005603_pt1 | contig 10595 bp, 10 predicted proteins | sample COG_01_FD_184745 | JGI IMG/M metagenome (GOLD analysis project Ga0209630, IMG submission 184745) | Pelagic Microbial community sample from North Sea - COGITO 998_met_01 (SPAdes) (version 2) | ecosystem: Environmental > Aquatic > Marine > Neritic zone/Coastal water | place: Helgoland, sampling... | reverse complement strand
GCAGCCCTGGATTCGGCGGATTCATGAGCGAGATGATGAGCGATGGTCGCGGCGCTCCGCCCCAGCCCGACATCACGCCAGGCCCACCGCCCGAGCCGTTCGCCACCCAGACCCAGCGAAGCCAGCGAAATCCGATGCCCTCCAACCGCCCCGATATGAACGCCGCGCGAGGAATGGACGACGGCATCAGCATCTCGGAGACGTTCGCCAACCTGGGACCCGAAGAGCCAAACCGCAGCAACCCAAGCCAGCGCCCCGAAATGTCCGGCCCGTCCGACATCTCCCAGCTCCTTTCCGGACTCAAGACCAAGTCCATAGACATTAACAACCAAGGCAAGAAGGACAGCAGCACAATCAGCATCGAGGAGCTCAAAGACCTTTCTCAAGCCAAAACCCCGTCCCGCACAAAGCGCCGTCAGAAGAGCGACAAGAACGTTGTTAGTTTAGACCTTTAAATAATTAAGGGAGATAAACAAAATATATAGATATAAATCAAATATATAGATGATAGATTAAATACCAGTTTTATTATTAGTTAATAGTAGATATAAATATATATTTACTATTAATATTAAATGAGTAATGCGAAGGAAAGTGTAAGAGGTGTCTTCATTACGATTTCTTGTAGAAAGTATATTAACACGCGTGTTATCGCAAATAAATACAGACTAACTGGAGATACATTTGGTGATTGGAAAATTATATATGTTGTATGTGACCCAGATTTAGATTGCGAATATAAATTACAATTTATAAATGAACAATTAAATAGCAATCTTCTTATTATTAAAGGAAACGACGATTACGTTCATCTATTTGAAAAAGTGGTAAAGGCACAAGATATTGTTCACCAACTATTTGATGTTAAAGAGGGAATCATCAAATGTGACGATGACCTATTATTGAATAAGAAATTATTAGAAACGTTTTTAGAAAGCAATAATAAGGGTGAATTTCGTGGACGCAACTACAGCAACACTTCGTTCCCTACTCCTGGTCCAGAACATTGTAATGATAATCGCCAGGACACCGAGATGATAAATTATTATACAAAGAATCCCAATGAACTAATTGAAATTAGAAGGAAAAAGCCCGACTTTAATCCAGAAAAGTATAATGTTTGTCCTCATCTACCAAAAGGTCATGGTGGGTGTGGTGGTATATACTTTTTATCTACTAAGGTATCTAAACTGATCGTTGATTATTTCAAAAAATGTGATTTTGATGTATTCCATTACGATGAATCGTCGCAATCATATCCATTCTTTGCAGAAGACGTTGGAACATCATTTATCACTTGTAAGTGTGGTATCGTTTACACATGCGACCATAATATGTTTTGTCATGCGTATGAACCTTTGAACGAAAATGCTCTTGGATTCCATACCCATCTTCAAGGAAAACAATTAAGAGTAACCCATAACATTTATAAAGTTTTAGACGGAAAGAGAAGTTTTAGTATGTTTTAAAAATAGAATTAGCATCAAAGTAAATAGTAGAATTTTTATACGAACTATCAAGATAAGAAGAGATCTCCTTATTATCATTCATCTTTCTCTCTAGTATCTCCGTTACGGTGTTATTAGACAAGAAAAACCCTTTACCAGTTACAAATGTGTCTGTCTGATTATTATCTGGTGAATCGCCTACGAAAGCATAAGTGTTATGGTTCACTTCATCCAATAACTCACCAAACGATTTGGCATTAATAAGCGTCTCATTATAATATAATTTGAAGATATACTTATAATCAAATATTTGATTGACTGCTTCTATGACCGATAAGATATTGTCTTGGAGCACGGTAATGGAATTTTCCATCTTCATATACAATGTGTATTTTGCATTATTGAATTGATAACTTTCACTAATACTTTCATCTCCTACAATGCGAATATATAGCGTGTTGTCTGGAATATTATTATACCATCCTTTGCTCTCATCACTATTACTAACTATTAAAAATATGAAATCAACAATACTTCGCTCATTTATAAAACACCGATTATAATCTACCACGCGTTTTTCCAGATTAGAATAGCTGGGTAATTGACCCGCAAAAACACGATTATAGTATATAAAATTATTCGCATGTTGTAAAGGCTTCCAGATTTGATCGCAAATATTATTATGTATAGATAATCCATTTTCCATATTAGTAATTCCAATTTCTAATTGTTTCATAAGCGTTTCTATAAATGTTGTTTTAATTATATATCCACTCATAGTCTGTGTTTCTTTTATATAATTGAATTTGTCGTCATATTTACCGTAGTAGGTTCCCGCTCTTCTAGTGAATGTGAAAACCGACCAATCGTCGTTATTTTTTATAGAACTAAAATCGCTTACAAAATCATTAAAAGCGTTTTTATCCAATATAAAAAAATCATCTTCAAATATTGCAATACATTCATCACCCTTATAAGTTTCATAAGCTAATTTCAAGGCATTATAATGCGACATCGTACAGCCAAGAGCCCCATTACTATTTGAAATTGCCGAAAATCGTTGGATATTTGTTAAAAACGAGTTGTCAGATTTAACCTTTTCAAAATAATCAAATCTGTCTCTTCGCCCATCAAGATTTATGTAAAACCCGTTTAGCATTAAAAATATATGTGTTATATTTTTAATTAGGAAATTTAACATATATATATAATAAATTATGTTTCAAGCTTTATAATTTTGTCATATAAACCTTCCAATGTAAATAGATGAGATATGGTATCATAATATTTTAACATATTATTATAATCATTCTCAGAAACATTCAATAGTATATTTTCTAAATTATTCAATTGCGAATAATGAATATTAATACATAATTTACCATAATCAATTTCATCTTTAAAAGGTAACCAATCGTAATCATTCCAAACATATATTGGAATAGTTCCTAATTTTAAAATTTCAAAAAAACGAAAGGAACTTCTTCCGTAACCTCTTGGTGCTAATGCAAATTTTGAATTCAAAGTTGTATTTATAAATATATTCTGTTTATTTGTATCAACATTTGGTGTCCATCCACCGCTATTAACTAATTTAAAATTATTTTTATTTGATAATACATCAAACATTAATGTACGAACATTTGGTTGAATATTATTTGATGTTATATTTCCAACAAAACTACATAAAACATCTTTATCATTAAATTTGTTCTTTGGTATATTTTCAAGAGTATTATTTATATCTTGATAAATAAGTGGTATAGGTATAGAACCAGAACAACTTCCATATACAATTGTATTTTCAGGTAATTTTAATAAACAAGCGTCATCATATTGTACAACAGTAAAATATCCATATTCACAAGGATTATTTTTTAACCATTCATCTAAAGAGTTTTGCATATTTATTTTATTACGCGGAAACCATAATTCAATTTGAAAATTAGTCCATAATACAGGAATATATTTCCTTTTAGTTTTTGGTGTTAATTCTAAATACTTTTTAACAAAATATTCTTCTTTATATAATCCATTTTTAAAAGGAGGATATGTATCTTTATTTTTACAATAAAATAAAGAATTAGGTATCATATTAACTAATATTTATAATTAATATTTAAATACATATATATATTTATTGATATAAATGGATGATAATAATTATGATGAATTTTATAAAAATTTGATAAATATTTGGAAAACTGGGGGTGAAAATGGAAGTGAAGGAGGATGGGCTGCATATTATTATGGTGTATTTAGTGATGTAATTAATGAAAATAATTTTAAAAATTGTGTTGAAGTAGGAATAGGTTATGGTTTTCATGCAAGACACATTTTAGAGAATACAAATATAGAAAAATTATATTTAGTGGATCCAATGAAATTTTATCCTAATGATTTATTTGCTACAGATGTTATATCATATGGTGGATTTGATAAACTAGTAAGAAACATTAATTTACATTTGGAACCATATAAATCTAAGTATACTTGGCATAGACAAGGAAGCGTAACAATTACAAATGATCAAATTGTAGATGAATCATTGGATGCTGTTTTTTTAGATGCAGATCATAGTTATGAAGCAGTAAGTAAAGATTTACCATTTTGGTGGAATAAATTAAAAGTAGGTGGGTGGTTATTGGGCGATGATTATAATTCTTGTCATCCTGGTACAACAAAAGCAGTAAATGAATTTGCTGAAAAAAATAATTTAAAATTAGAATTTTTGTATAAAAAAGATGGAAAAAAAAACTATCCTATATATAAACTTGTAAAATAAGAATATAAATATATAAATATATAATGTATATAAGGTATATATATGATTTTTTCTGAAGATAAAATTGTAGAAATTTATAATAAATTTGTTAAAAAAGATATAAATTATTTTAATGAAACAATTAGTGATAATTGTCCAGTAAAAAAATGGAATTATTCATGGAGATTTAAAGATGCTCCTAGATGTAAATGTGTATTAGATTTTATAAATTGGGTAAATAAATATAATATTTCAAATTGTGATATATTGGGATATACTTCTGATGATGATCCAGAAATAGAGTTTATTAATGCAAAAAAAAAAAAATTACATTTGTATTGTAAAAGTGAAATTATTGAAAATAAAATACATAATGATTTACATATATTTGAAACTGATAATTTATATGATTTTTTTATTTTTAATCAAACATTGGAACATTTGTATAATCCTTTAATGGCTCTTAAACAAATTTTTAAAACAATTAAACCCGGTGGTTATGTATTTACAAGTGTTCCCACAATTAATATACCACACGATACACCTTTTAATTTTTATAATCATTATCCAATGGGCTTAGCAATGTTATTTTTAAGTGCTGGTTTTGAAATATTAGAAACTGGACAATGGGGTAATCAAAATTATATACTTAAATTATTTTCTACACATGGATGGCCTGATATATATCAAGTAGGTAAACATAACGAAGAAAAAAATGTTGTACAATGTTGGATATTATGCAAAAAACCTATGTTTTAATTTAATTTAATTTAATTTAATTTAATTTAATTTAATTTAATTTAAAAATAATAAAGTTAGTATATTATAAATAATATATTATGGATACCATATATAATATTGAATATAGAGGTGATAAAATAATAACTCATTGGTTTGTATTTATGATTGCTGGATTAAAAGATATTTTTGAAGGAAATCCTACTGATATAAAAGATTCATTTGATAAAGGTGAATATCAAGGGAAAAATGTAATTAATTGGAATATAAAAAATAAAAATATTAAACCAACATTTCCAATAAAAATTCATTTTACAAAAGGATCAGAAAAAAAGATGCAGTTTATTAATGATTTTCAAAGAGAAACATTTGAGATATTATCGAATGAAGTAGAATTAATTGAAAATATAGAAGAACAAAAAAGACCCGATGTACAAATAATTAATAATTATGGCGCATTGCTTCAACCAATGGTTAATGGTGCATATCCAACATTTATTGATGATAAATATTTTAAATTTTTAAGAGAATTATTTTTATCAAAATTTAATTTTGAATTTAAAAATAGTTTAATTTATATTTCAAGAAATAAAGCATATGGATTAATTGGATCAGCAAGTGAAAATATAAAAAGAAGAGTTATATTAAATGAAGATAAATTATTTGAAACTTTAGAACCTTATGGGTTTAAAAAAATATATTTGGAAGATTATTCTATTTCTAAAAAAATAGAAATATTTAATACTGCCAAAATTATAGTTTCTCCACATGGGGGCGGTTTAACATTTTCACTATTTGCAAATAAAAATACGCATATTATAGAAATGGTGGCACCTCAGCGAGAGTGGCATGCTCAATATTTACAAATAACAACTGCTTTGGGTATTCCATTTCATAGATTTTCAGATGTTAAAATAGATAATAATATAAATAACAATATGATTGTAAATATAACAGAATTAGTAAAGCTAATAAAACAAATTTTATAAATAAAAATCATAATATTTCAATAAGTTTTTCATAAATCTTATTGGAAATACTGGGTCTAATAATTTATCATTATCTTCACTATTAAACCATACACATACAAAAAATGGAAAAATACAGAGTGCATTTCTAAAATCTTTCAAATATTCTTCATATGAACATTTTCGTTTTTCATTCATCAATTTATAATAATACTTAATTACAACATCTACAGTAAATTTATCAAATTCAATACTTTCAACCAATAAAAATACTACATCACTTATTCCTTTATTAAGATGTATATATTGCCAATCCAAAAAATAAGGCGTTACATTATCTTTGTAAAAAATATTTGGACTTTTTAAGTCTCCGTGACAAAAACTTAATGGGAATGTAGATGCTTCATTTAGTATTTTATTAAAATTATGATATATGTATTTTAGATTGATCTTATTATTCTCTGTTAATAATATACTATTTTTTTTCATAAATTTATCAAATCTATTGTTTACTAATTCACTATAGTATGTAACTTTGTTAATAGTTAATAAAGTCTTCATACTATCAATGATATCATTTGAATTTTCAAAATAGAATTTGTTATGCATTTTAAAAATATTATTAACAACTTTTAATAGTAAATCAATATTAGTATTCAAACTTATATTGAATGTTCCAGAATATTTATATAAATTTTCTAACATAATGCCATCTTTATTATTTTGCTCAAAATTACCATAAAATTTTGGTAAATTTATATTATTTATTAATGGTGATATAGAATCATAAAAATATGTTTCATTTTTATACATATTAAGTTTAACTGCTGTTTTAGATAATTCATTATTAAAATTACTAATTTTTAAAATAATATTGTCTTCTGTATTATCATTGTATTTTATATTATATGATGTAATATCACATATATATCCAGTTTTTAAGTTAGTATTATTTTTAGTAATATTTTTAATTGGCAAATATTTTAATGTTTTATATATATTGTTTAGTATATAATCTATACTATTATTAGAACTAGAATCAAATAAGTCATTTATATCAAAATTTTTATAATCTTTTATTTTAAATTCGTCCGCATTTTTTACATCATAACAAGATTTATCATTTATAATTAAACATACCTTATATACATCGCTGCTTTTTGCACTACAATAACCAGAATAACTATCTTCAAAAATTATACAATCTTCTTTTTTTACATTTAATATATTTATAGCATTTAAATATGGTTCTGGATTAGGTTTATGTCTAGAGCAATCTTCACATGCAATAAGTAAATTAATATACTTATCTAATTTAGTTTTTTTTAATATAAATTCTGCAGCACTTTTATTACAACTTGTAACAATAGCAATTTGTTTCTCTTTGTTTTTTTCAAAAAATTCTATAACACCATCTAAAAGAATTTCTTCTTTATAATTAGTGAGTTTATCAATAAATAATGTATCTTTTTGTATTGATATTTTTTGTATATCTTCATTTGTTAATTGTGGTAATAAATAATTTAAAAATGTTACATCGCTTTTACCCTTTATAAAATTATTAAAGAATTCATTATTTACTGAAATATTATAAACATTTAATAATTCTTTCCATACATCAAGATATATAAAATCAGTATTTACCAATGTTCCATGTAAATCAAATAGTAAATTATAACTATTCATAATATATTATTTATATAGATGAATACATTTAAATAATAAAATAGAAAAATATATAAATAGTTAATTAAATATCTTTCATATGTTGGGGGACACCAAATGATTATGAAACATATTTATACTGGAAGACTTTTTTCAACAATTGTAAGTGGCATCCATATAAAATAGAAAAAGATATAACTTATTTCGTGTGATATAAATAATTTTTTACTTTAAATATCATATAATTCGGTATTGTCAATAGGATAATAACAATCACAATAATCATTTGTTATATTAGAATAATGTTTCGGCATATAACATTTATCTATAGTTTTAGAAAAAAACGCAGCGCACCATGATAGTGTACTGACAGAACAAACTAATATTTTACAATTAGACATTATATAAAAATCAGTTAGGATATCATTTGACTCAAATATAATTTTTTTTTTAAATTTTTTTGTTAATGATTGATTAACCATGTTTACAAATTTTTTTTCATATTCTGTATTACATTTATCACACACAATGCTAATACTGGTAACATCTTGATTTTCCATACCATCTATTAAATTCAATATATTTTCCAATGTAATTGTGTGATTTATATCAACTTTATCACCCAATCTTATATGTATAACAAGATCATATATTTTGTTAAACTCTAAAGGCGTGGTTATAATATCTTTAATTGAAAAATGTTCACGATTACCATCGCCAGCGTTTATACCATCGGTTGTTATTATATGATTATTACTATTTATAAAATCAATTAATTCCCGCTTATTATCTTTATAAACAGCATCATGTTGATAATAATCACATAATATGTAATTATTGTTTTTTAATTCCAAATGATTATTAATTATATGAACAAATGATTTATCATCTAGATATATTCCATTATTTAAATTATTACTATATTGTCCATTATATTTTATACATAAAATAGCGCATCCCATATAGCGAAATATTGCATTCCCTAATCTTCCCTTTGGAATAAATATAAAATTCATAGAATATTACTTAAGATACTTTTATATATATATATATAAATGTATTTTACATTGTGTATTCCAACAATGGACAGATACGATGTTTTTTTAAAAAATTATTTACCAAAATATATAGAAAATTCTCTAATTAATGAAATAATTATAACAGATGAAAACGGTAACGATATTGATAAAATAAATAATTCTAATATAGATAAAACAAAACTAAAGCTATATAAGAATAACAATCGTCTAGGACCTTTTATGAATAAATTAACAGCGTGTAAATATTCATCAAATGAATGGATAGCTTTAATTGATTCTGATAATTTTGCGGATGAAAATTATTTTAAAATTTCTAGAGATTATATTAACACTATAAGTAATACAAATTATGATATTATTTCTCCATCATTTGCACAACCAAATTTTGATTATAGACATTTAAACGGTAAAATAATTAACAAACAAAATTTAAGTGATATAGTAAAATACGATCATTTTAATAAAGGAAATAAAACTGGAATAGAAACTTTAATGAATACCGGAAATTACATTTTAAATAAAAAACTAATAAATGAAATTAATTTAGATAATGAAACACAAAATATAAAATATTCATCGGCGTGTGATGTAATATATTTTAATACATTATTATTCGAACAGTTTAATTTACAATTCCATATAATTAGTGATTTATCTTACATTCATAATGTTCACAATGATAGTATATATATGAAAACTCATCATCATTTTACAGATTTTAATGCTTTAATACACAATCGCTTTAAAAGTTTATATAATTAGATAATTTAATATATAAAAGCGTAAACAAATATAAGTTATAGATATGCTTATTAGTATTACAGATTTGAAGAATAGATTTAATATAAATATAAATGGAATATTACATATAGGTGCTCATAATTGTGAAGAATTAAAAGATTATATAGCAGCAAATATCAATAACGAAAATATTTACTGGATTGAAGCGTTACCATCATTGGTAGAAAAAAACAAACTTACAAATCATAATTTAAATATTTACCAAGCTGTAATTTATGAAGAAGATAACAAAGAAATAGAATTTAATATTACAAATTGTGACGGCGACACTAACAATCTTCAAAGTTCATCCATTTTAGATTTTGGAACACACGAAAAACACCATCCGCAAGTGAAAGTAATAGATAAAATAAAATTAAAAACTTCCAGAATGGATACTGTTATAAAACAAAATAATATTAATATGAAAAATGTAAACTTTGTGAATTTAGATATTCAAGGCGTAGAATTAAAAGCTCTTAAATCTATGGAAAGCTATTTACATAATATAGATTATATTTATACCGAGGTTAATACTGAAGAAGTATATAAAAATTGTGATAAAATGCAAGATATTACAGATTATCTTTCAATATTTAATTTCAAATTAGCCGATGCGCGAATCTACAAACAATTTGGATGGGGAGACGCATTTTATATGAAAGAATGAGCAGTTCTTAGATTTCTATCTTATCCCAATCAGGTGGAAACATATCTTTTACACTATTTTCTAGTGCCGGTCCGAACCATAAACACGGATAACAGACCGTCTTCTCCTTGTTCGTGTTGAAATACGCGCCCCACCAGCTGAATGAGCTGTTCGCTATTATATTGTGGCTGCACATGCTCATCAGTAGCATTTGCTCGTAGTCCACCAATCCGTGATCTACCGATACGAATTCCATCTTTGGATATTTATTTTTCAACGATTGAATCGCCGGCTCCACGTCGTTTACATCCTGCTGCTCATAAAAATACAATACTTTCCACTCATCTTTGCCGGTTTCAGAAATAATATTATGAATAGCGCGCTCATAATACGTTAGGGGCATCAATGGATGTGCTTTCTGGATATTCTTATAGTCTCCTATTCGGAAGTGGAGAGAAATACACTCCGAAATATCATAATCAACCTTTTCTCTTACCGCATTTTTCTCCTCTTCAAGATGAATTACTTTGCATATGAAGTCAA
>Ga0209630_10005602_pt1 | contig 10595 bp, 8 predicted proteins | sample COG_01_FD_184745 | JGI IMG/M metagenome (GOLD analysis project Ga0209630, IMG submission 184745) | Pelagic Microbial community sample from North Sea - COGITO 998_met_01 (SPAdes) (version 2) | ecosystem: Environmental > Aquatic > Marine > Neritic zone/Coastal water | place: Helgoland, sampling... | reverse complement strand
TAATACCCATAAAAGTTTGAGTCATTATTGCCGTTTTTCTACTATTGCTTTCTTAAATTTTTGATATTCCCTAAAAATATTTTAATGGTAATGAAATTGTTTTATCATCTCTAGCTGAAAGATAGGCTGCAATTAAAATTTCTAAAGATTTTAGACCCTCACTACCATCAGTTTCTGGTTCTGCTTTGCCCCGCAATACATCAATAACATTTTTATAATATAAAGGATGACCAAAACCATAAAGAGAGGTTGTCTCGTAACTAACTTCATTAATTTTATCATCATAATCTTTTTTTTTATCGAATTCCCATTGCTGAATTTCATTCATGGCAACACCCCCTATACGAACTGTACCTTTTTCACCAATAATAGTGACACTTGCCTCTAGATTTTTAGGGTAAGTCAACATGGTTACACTCATAGATCCTAATGCACCATTTTGCCACTTAATATTTAGCACTCCTGTATCTTCAACTTCAATATCTCGTGTCGTGCTCATCATTGATTGCACTTTATCTACAGGGCCAATCAGCCATTCTAATAAATCAACATGATGAGATGCTTGGTTCATAAAAGCACCCCCATCATACTCCAAAGTTCCTCGCCAAGGTGCTTGATCATAATATTCTTGTGACCGAGTCCAAAAAACATTGAGGTGAACCATATGAAGTTTACCAAATCTTTTTTCATCAATGGTTTTTTTTAGAAGTTGTAAAGTGGGGTTTCTTCGATTTTGTTTTACCACAAACAATCTTACATTTTCATTATTACAGGTTTTAACCATGCTTAAGCCATCTTTCCAATTAGTTGCCATAGGTTTTTCTGTCATGACATTAACACCATATTTTGCACACAACTTGGTCTGACTAGCATGCATACCACTTGGGGTACATAAAGACACTAAATCTAAATTTTCATTTTTAAGCATGTCTTCTAGATCAAGATAACTTTTAACTTTAAACTTTATTTCGTATTTTTTTAAAATTTCTTTTTGGTTATCACAAATTGAAATTAACTTAATATGATTTTGATGCTTTTCAATAGAATCAAAGTGATTTTTAGAAACTCTCCCACAGCCAATAATTGCCATTTTAATTTTTCTATCTTGAATTATTGGAAATGTTGTGTTCATATTCTTAAAAAATTATTTATTTATAGATATTTTAGAGTAAGTTAATTAAAAGTAGATTAGTATCAATAGTAATTTTTAATTTACCCATTATTCACTATAAACCTTTCGCATATTTCCATGATAACAATGTATTAATTGAATATATCAAAGTGTTAGCTGTTGAAAAAAGAAAAATGGCTAAAATAACATTTTCAAAAATATAACCTATAAGAAAAGATGATCCTACCGCAAACAACAAACCAGTTTGTAAAATCAATTCTATTTTTTGTTTTTCAGCAATTACAAACATACTACTTAAAGGGTTTGAAATAAATCTTAATAAAAACATTGGTGTAAGTATCTGAGAATATTCTCCAGCAACACGCCAACTCTCTCCAAAAATTATAGCAAACAAGTCTGGTGCAATAAATATAAATATTCCAAAAGACAATAATGATATAACTAAAAGTTTTTTAAAAGTATTTTTATACTCATTTAAGCATTCACCTCGCTCTGCATAAGCTTTGCTGGCTTGCTGTTTGAATACATCGCCAATTGCAATACTTATAATCGTAACAGGAAAACCAATTACACGCTGAACAACAAAATAAAAGCCCGCAATAGTTGAATTAAATAGTGTATTAAAAAGAATAACAGGTAACTGCCGAGTAGTAGCATTCATTGTGTGGGCCAATAAAAGAAATTTGGGAAAGTTTATATATCGTTTAGCTAGTGCAAATTGTTTTAATCTATTGGGTTTAAATATATGGCGTGTGCTTTTAATAAATTTTTGCCCCATATACAAAGTACCAAGTATTTGACCAATTAATTGACCCAATATCAATCCCAATACAGATAATTTGCTTAAAAATCCAAAACAAATTTGAAAAAAAAGTATGGTTGAATTTTTAAAAATACTACTGAATGACATTCTTTTAAAATCCTTTTCACGATTAAACCAATAATAAAGTGATTGATAAATACCTGTCAAAAAAGTACTTAATGGTATCAAATATAGCAAATTAGTAATTGCTGAATTATTAATTAATTCAGCTATTTTTTTTTCAAACAACCAAACGAACAATAAGATTAACAAACTTACAACAGTAGATATCACCCATGACAAAATTACGATTTGATATGCATAATTTTTTTTTTTTGGTAGGGTAATTGCCAACTCATACCGTGCAGTTGTAAAGACTGCTAATATTGTTACCATAGAAAAATAGAAAGCAAATAATCCAAAATCCTTTGGAGTAAATATTCTTGTTAAAATTGGTGCTGCAGCAATAGGTAACACATTCGCAACAGTTGTGCCAGTTATTAAGGTCACAACATTACGAATGAATTCAGATTTTAATATTTTACTCTTGGCTTGATGATGTAATTTTTTTGTCATTTAAAAAAATATTTTTTTTTTTTTAAGATCAAATTTTGGTATCCACGGTGCAACCATTAAAATTGCAACAATTATAAATTTTGTGCGATGACGTATTCCTGTTCCAAAATTTCCTGTCCCTAATCCATAGGTAACTAAATATGATGCTAGAATAATAAAAATAATTCTTAAACTTCGGTTACTCCATATTGATTTAAAATTTTTGATAAACAGAATAAATAACATCAAATAAAATATTCCATCAAAGAAACCTAATAAATGACTGAATTTTTTTATATCCCACAGAAATGGGGAAAATATAAAGTAAATTATTCTAATTGGAGCTTTATAGATAAGTTCAAATGACGTTTTGGGAATTGTCCACTCGGGGTAGGCAGCTCTATTTATATTTCTGTTTGAAATTTCAGTCACTAGTTGTTCAAAATCAAATATTCTTTTAACTGAGCCCAATTTTGGAATTGAATCTAAAGATACTAAATAGAACATAGTAATTATTAATAAACTTAATATGGTTAGTGAATTAATGGAAATTTTTAAAAATTTTAAACTTTTTATAATTTTAATAAAATAAAATAATACGAGAATAATTAAAAAAACAAAACCACCAACAAACATCCCACCGTGAGAAATAGTTGCTCCAGAAAAACCTATAAAAATAATTATTAATGATTTAAAACCTCCATCTTTTGACCAACAAACAATGCCATATAATGCAACTAACAAGAAAAACCAAACATAAGCCTCTCTTAAAACTAAACACGAATACAAAACTAAAGTTGGGTATAAAGCTAATATCCATCCAACTTTAATTGAAATTTCCTCACTCCAAATTTTATGTGCAAGACGTGATCCTAATAACACTGAACCCATACCTAATAATAAACTAACTGACTGGAGCAATATTACACTTCTGCCTGTCAAAGAGTAAAGGAATGCATACATCCAACTAATAAGTAAACTTGATTTATTACTTGGATAATAACTTAAAACTCCAAAAAAACCATCTTGAGACCATGCCCATGCCTTACTCTCAAAATAACCAGTATCACCCATACTATCTGGTAAAGGTCCTAAATAATTTCCAAAAAAAATTACAACCAATCTAACGCATAGTGCTACATATAAAATTGTAGCTAGAGATTTATAATATCTTGAAAAATAAAGTGTTATAAGTGATACAAAAATTAAACCAAATAATCCAGCTAACCCTGTCCCTGCAATAATAAACAATATTAGTAATAAAAAAAGTAAAGACAAAAAGATTAAATCATTTACTTTAAAAAAAAAATTTTTAATTACCATATCTAATAATATACCCAAAAAATGACATTAATTTACTTAAATAACTAATTAGAACCTTTAGAATTCTTTATAGACTTTCTCAAGATTTTCATAATAATCTTCAATATTAAATTTTTCTTTTACTGTTTTGTAAAGATTTTTTCCATACAGCTCTCTTGTATTTGGGTTTGAAGCTAAAAAAATAATAGAATCACTCAGTTTAAAAGAGTCTATTTCTTTTGGTTTTTTTAAATCTAGTTTAATTGGATCAATCACAGCTACTGGAATTGTGACAGCTTCATTTGGTACTTTATTGATTGAAATTTCTCTATCTGGGTCAATTAATATACCATTAAAGCCATTTGTAATTATCTCGGGTATACCATCTATATTTGAGGCTATTACTGGTTTTTTGCAATATCCTGCCTCTATGATTGCATTACCAAGCGGTTCTCGAATAGACGGAACAACTATAATATCCATCTTTAAAATAAATTCCAAAGGATCTTTTACACTTCCTAAAAAATGAATATTTTTACAACTTTTTGCCAATTTTTTTAATTCATTTTCTAAAGCACCTTTACCAGCTATAAAAAAATCATACTTTAATAAATGTTTGGCTGAATTTATGAGTACATGTACACCTTTTGGAGTATCGAGTCTGCCTACATAGCCAATGCAAATTTTTTCACTATATCTATTAATATTTTTGGGTAAAAAGTTTCTAGTTTTACTTAAAAAACCGTTGTAAATCACCTTAATTTTATTTTCGTCTATCCCAAATTTCTTTATAAGCATCACTTTAGATGCATTTGAATTAGCAAGTATTATATTTGCTTTCAAAGAATTGTCTTTGTAAGTTTTGATATTGCTATCTTTCGCATTCCATGCAGAGCCTCTTTCGTGGAAAATAATGTTTGATGAAGGGATAATATTTAGTAATTTATTAACAGAGTTGCTTCCTAAATTGTTATAAAAATGAATAATATAATTCTTAGAAAATAATAAATATAAAAATTTAATTTTTTGAATGATCGATTTATTAAGATTAACATGATGATCTTTCAAGTTAATAAAAATATCAATTAAATCATGCATGCTATAGATTTGGTGATGAAAATCACTTTTTTCTAGAGAATATGAAAAGTATAGAGCAAAACTTCTTTGTACACCCCCAATATCAGAAAGTGAAATTTGATGAATAATTTTTTTAGGCAATGTACCACCAATAGTTTTTTTGGAAATTATTTGTTAAATATTTATTTACTACAAATTTATATTTAGGCATATGATACAACTAATTTCTAATATTTATTAAAAATAATTTTATTCGAATATTAACTTTCATTATGAATTAATTTTTTAATCTTTTTAAAATATTCTGCATCTATAATTTTAGATGAACTTATATTATTAATATAATTAGCATTATCTATTAATATATCTTTAGGTATTTTTATAACATTTTGGATTGCTCTGGCCCATCTTTTTGAATCTAAATCTAAAAAATAACCACCTTTATTTTCTTTAATAATAGTATCAGTAATATTTTCTATAAAATTACTAACTACAGGTACCCCACATGCTTGAGACTCTAATATAGGTGTTCCCAAACCTTCAGCTTTTGATGGAAATAAAAAAACATCACTACACTTTAAATATTCATCAAAATTAGATATAAATCCTATTTGAATATGAATTCTGTCACTTAATTGAAGATTATTTATTTTTTTTTTTATTTGATACAAATAATCATCATTTTCATCTTTTAAAGGACCTGCTAAAATCAATTTAAATTCTTTTGGTAGTAACTTTAATACATCAATTACAAATAGTTGATTTTTTCTATCAATAAAATTTGCAATTAAACTTAAAACAATATCATTTTGATTAAATTTTGTTAATTTTTGTCTAAGTAAATATTTTTTTTTATAATCTACAAAAAATTTATTTTCATTAACTGGATTGGGCCTACACCAAATGTTTTTTATATCAAATTTTTTGGCTAAGTCATCTAATCGTTTTGAAATTGCAACTATCATAGTATTTTCTTTTTTAAATATGGTTTTCATGTAGTTTTGAACTTGTATCGGATAAAGTGGATTTGACATTTCATTACATAATTCTCTAATAATTGGTTTATTTTTTTTTGCAAAATACCAACTTAGGAAGCCAATAGACCAAGTATTGCCAAATGTATGAAGTAAATCATATTGATTTATTTTTTTTCGTATAAACTTATAGCAGAAGTAAATCTCCCAAAATATACCTAGTCCAATTAATATAAATCGCCATACAGACCTTTTAAGAGGTATCTTAAATGGTGGTGATATTCTGGTTACTTCTACTCCATCATATTTATATTTTTTATTACCTTGATGATTAATAGAATTTGTTAATAAATCGAAATTTATATCGTAACTTTTTTTAAGTCTTTGATAAGTGTTGTGTGCTCTTAACCCAGAACCTGAATATTCTGGCTGATATTTGCTACTAATCACTAGTATTTTCATATTATATTTTAAAAACTTACACTAATTTATAACCAATGATACCAATAAACTTCCCTTCAAATTCAAGCACACAAAATTCTTTTTTATTTTTTTCTACAAAATTCTTAAAATGTAAATTGTTTTGTATATCATCAAAAATAATTATTGTTTTGGAGTTTATTTTTGAATTCAAAATTTTTAAAGCATTAGATCTTCCAGAATAGGATTTGTCACTATCGTAATGAAATATATCTATAGAATTATTTCTTAATTTACTGACAATTTCAGGGAGTGCTATATCATCTCCTCTAATATCTAAAAACCAATTGTCTTTATTAGCTTCATTTTTAGCCAAATAACCAATGTACTGCTCAGGGTTTTTAAGCCTGAAGTATGGAAAATCACTTGAATAAAGAAAGCCTTTACCATTTTTTTGTAAGGCTCTTAAAATAAATAAACTCGTCCAACCTGCTGCTACACCTGTTTCAACAATATTTAATGGCTTAAATTTCAATATTAAAAAATATAAAAGAATATAATTACCACCACCTCCAAGTGAAACTTTTAATTTTGAAAGTTTATTTATTGCTATCTCTTCAATTTGTTTAATATCTACTTCAATTTTATTAAATAATAATGAATCAAGAGAACAGCAAAATTCTTCTAAAGTTTGATTTGTGTTTGAAATTGCCCATTGTTTTGCCTCAATAGAAGTATTTTTTTCAAATCTTTTAATAATTTTTTTTAGAATTATAAAAAAATAGTTTTTTTTAAGAATATTTCTAAATATATTAATCATTAATTAATAGTTTTATTTATGAGTTTTTATTACAGTTTTGTTCTATAGTTTTTTATTTGGTTTTTTTTGAGATATAAATTTATCTAACACAATACATTTAAAAATTAATTTTGTATCATTTTTTAAAATTTTCTCAAAATCTAACTCTTTATCATTCAACATATCTTTAAATAATCTAAAGTTTTTTATGTTATTCCAAAGTAATATAAATTCTTTGTCAGTAGCATATTTTTTTGAGCTCATCCAGGAAGCATCACCAGTTATTAAATTCACTTTTTTAATTCTTAATAATTTAAGTATTTTATCTATCGTAACTTTAATAAAATAAATCAAAACCCCATAATACTTATTAATTCCAATTTTATGTTTTTTACCTGAATGTGGTACATTTTTTACTTTATTCAATATTAAGGATACTGCTTTGTCATAAACTTCCGAATTTATTTTATATTTAGCAGGCATTTGTTGGTAAACTTCTATTAGATCATTATCTGAAAAAATAGAATCCCAAGGAAATAATTGCTGCAATGTTAATCTTGTTGCTGCAGTTTCCTCCTGAAATAAGGGAAATATTCTTACAATTTCATTCTTAATATGATTTTCTTTATCAAGAAAAATAATATCTTCTCTTTCTTTAATCAATTTTTCATATTTTTTATCTAGCAGAGTTCTTCTTGAAAAAAAATTATAATTAAAATTTTTTAAACTATATAATGGTATTTTTTTATCTAAAAAAGAAAATTGCTTTCTATCAAGAGCTATTCCCTTAAATAACCAATCTGCATAACAACCAGTTAAAACTGTATCGTATTTTTTAATTATTTCATTATTTTTTAAACCTAAAAAATGATCATCAGTAGGTGAACATCTACTTCCATTGATTTTAATAGACTCATCAAAAGATTTGTAATAATAATTATTTTCTCTTTTTATTAAATAAAGTTTTTTTTTAAGTAATTTTGCAATTTTTTTTGATAATCTTGTTTCGTTATTCTCTACATTATAAAGCGTTATGGCTTCTGTTGTGGAATCAGCAGAATTTGCTAAAATCACCCTAGAATCCATGCCACCACTCAAAAAAACTCCCTTTTTACCAAAATATTTTAAAGTTCTTTTTTCTATAGATTTTTCTAACGCTTTTGAGAGTTTATTGACCAAATAATTAAAATTATATGAAGGTTGTGACTGAAGTTTAAAATATTTTTTTTTTGTTATATTTTTTTTATTAAAATCTAAAATGTAATAAGAACCACTATCGATGGTTTTAATTTCTTTATATTGTGTATTCGGATGATAAATAAATCCTTTTTTTAGAAATTCAGCTAAAGAAACATAATCAATATTTATTTCACTGTTTAAATTATCTGCTAAAATATTAAAATTAGATGAGAATTGAAAGACCTCTAGATTAGTTCCATAGGTATAAATTGGATAAATCCCAAGTTTGTCAGTAATTATTAATATTTTATTAAATCTATAATCTATAACCAAAACGCTAAATGCTCCATTTAGTTGATTGCAAAAATCTTCAATTTCAAGCTCAACATATTTTTTAATCAAAAATTTTGTAATATAACTTTCTTCAAGTTCTTGAATTTGCTGCCATTCTGGCACTTCTATAACCGGTCTTCCTAAAATCATTATTTGTATATTATTATTTGCATCAAAGTATGAGTTCCAATGTTTTAAATTACATTTTCTATTGATAGAGATATATTTATTATTAAAATTAATACTTTGAGTTAAATTTAAATCTTTATTTAGCAAAGAAAGATAATTCATTTTACTAGTTTAATAAATTTTGCTGGGTTGCCTCCAATTAAACTATCATCTGTAAATTCGCCATTAACAATTGAGCCAGCTGCAACAATACAATTGTTACCTAATATAGAACCTGGTAATATTATCACTGATGTGCCTATCCAACAATTATTTCCAATTTTAATTGGTTTTACTATTCCGCTAGTTAAAATTCTTTTCGTTGGATCATCTAAAAAGGTTTCGTGACCACTGTTATCAAAAATCTGACAATTTGCTGCAATCAAACTGTTGTCTCCTATTTCGATTGATTCACACGCATGCAAACAACTCCCATGTATTCGTGTATTATTTCCAATCTTAACTTTTGCGCCAATTCTATCTATATAAATTTTTACAGGTGCAAACATATTTACATGATATTTTGTATTCTTAGAATTAAGTAATGTATTATCACCTATAATTAATGACGAGCCATCCTTGATATGAATCAAAGGTTTATTTTTAATTTTTAATTTTCCATTTAATGTTACATTTTTATTTTTGATAAACAAAAAATATTTATATAAAAAATTTAATAAGGTTTGTATCATCTAAAAAATTTTGTTTTTAAACTTTTTAATATTTTTTTTGTAACTTTTAAAAATTTATATAAAGGATTAAGTATATTTTTAAATAATGAAAATAAATTTTTATTTTTCTTAATTTGCCATCTGTCTAAAATATATTCATAATTTAAATCTTTTTTAGCTTCATTTTTTAAATAATCTAAATCTGAATATTTTTTTGATATATTTGTGTATTTATTTAACAGTCTATTTTTATATTCATCAAAATTGTAGAAAAATGATAAGTTTTCTGAAAACGAACCTGCTTTTAAATTTTTTCTATTCAGATAAGCTTTCCATATTTTATCACTCTTAGCTAAAAAATTATTTAACTCTAACATTTTTTTACTAAACTCATGCTTAGAACTTAATTCTAGTCCATTTTTATTAATTTGAAATGGTATTAATTTTATACTAGAAAATTTATTATCATTAATTTCCATATTTAAAAAAAATGAATGATAACAATTTTTTCTTAAATTTTTCTTCCACATTGTAAAATTTCCCAATGAATAAAATATTGGAACATTTTTATAAATCTCTAATCCTTGTGATACATGGGGATGATGACCCACAACTAAATCAGCTCCTTCATCCACAAAATTTTGATAAATTTCTTTTATATATGGTGCTGGTGTTGGTAAATATTCAACTCCTGCATGAGCAATTAATATTATCAAAAATCCTTTATTTTTAAAACTCCTTATTTGATCAATAATTCGGTAAGACTCAATATCTGAAGATCCAATATGATTGTTATACTTTTCATTTGCCTCTTCTCCCTCAGAAGTGTTTATTACTGCAATTTTTTGTCCATTTTTTTTAAATAAAAATGGTTTATATATCTGTTTTTGTGAAAAATCTGCGCCTACATGATTTATTTTATATTTTGTTAAATATTTAATTGTGTTCTTAAGACCTTTGACACCATTATCCATAATATGATTGTTTGCAAGACAAACTAAGTTTGTATTAATGCTTTTTAACGAATTTAAAACTTGTGGCTTATTTAAAAATTTTAAAGCACTTTTATTAAATTTTCTTAATTTAACATCAATAACTGTCTCCATATTTGTGATATTTAAATCTCCTTTTTCAAAATAATTTGCTAAATTTCCATAATATTTTTCTTTTCTTTTTATCATTA